>Ga0209184_1000205_pt1 | contig 76578 bp, 70 predicted proteins | sample EN8Hudsemesocosm_2_FD_184627 | JGI IMG/M metagenome (GOLD analysis project Ga0209184, IMG submission 184627) | Methane-oxidizing microbial communities from mesocosms in the Hudson Canyon - EN8C Hudson Canyon (SPAdes) (version 2) | ecosystem: Environmental > Aquatic > Marine > Cold seeps | place... | reverse complement strand
GCTTTATTGGAACTTTATTAGTGTTGGCGCTAGTTTTTGGTCAATTACTTATTGCAAGTTTTGCAGCGGAAGGCGTTAATAATTTTAGGTATAATTTACTTGGTGTTGTTTTATCTCTCTTTGCCTGTGCAGCAATTTTACATACGTTTAAAAATTCAGATTTTTTTAGAGAAATTTATTATGTATGGCAAATAAAGCAAATACAAAATTTAATTTATCGAAAATTGAAAAAAATAAAAGCAGCGGCAAAGTCCGACGATACCAATGCGCTAATTATTTTATCTTTCTATTATCAAAGCTTACAGCAAGTATATCAACTTGATGATAATACATTAACGATAACCAAAGTTAATAAAGATCTGAGTGACTTACAACAAACAATTGTTAACAAAAACTTAAATATTAGTGCTGAACAATTTGATAAAAAACTGATAAATTCTTATAGTTAATTTTACTTTATTAAACAAGAACTAAAACAAGAAGGAATTTCACATGATAGGTTATGTTACGTTAGGTACGAATAATATCGAAAAAGCAGTGAGTTTTTATGATCAATTACTAAGTACTATTGGCGCAGGACGTTTTATAGAAACTGAACAATTTGTCGCTTGGTCAACAGGCATGGATCAACCAGGAATTTCTGTTACTAAACCTTTTAATGGAAAACCAGCAACTGTTGGTAATGGCACTATGGTTGCTATCATGCTTGATTCTAACGATAAAGTTGATGCCTTTTATCAAAAAGCAATTGAGCTTGGTGGAACCTGCGAAGGAGAACCAGGACCTCGTGGTGAAATGTCAGGATTTTATGCAGGGTATTTTCGAGACCTTGATGGTAATAAACTTAATGCTTTTCATATGGAAATGCCTAAATAACCAATTGTATTGTTTATATATTCTTTAACATACAAAAAAACCAGCACTTTTAAAGATGCTGGTTTTTATATTTTTAACACCAACGGAACAATTAATTCGCTGTGATGTTAAATTATATTTAGCGTGAGAAACTATCTAGCGCGGAAAATAATGCGACCTTTAGATAAATCGTATGGCGTTAATTCAACCGTTACTTTATCGCCAGTTAAAATACGAATATAGTTTTTACGCATTTTACCTGAAATATGAGCAGTAACCACGTGGCCATTCTCTAATTCAACTCGGAACATAGTGTTAGGTAACGTGTCTAAAACCGTACCTTGCATTTCAATATTTTCTTCTTTCGCCATGGGGCGCTAAACCTCTGTATGTTGTGCAAACAAGCAATGATTTCAAATTAAATTGTTAGAAATTATTGCCGATAAAAAAAGCTGCGCGAATGATGCCTAATTGCGCAGCTAAAGTAAAGCTTTGTAGTTGTTTATTTGTGACAGAAATGAATTATTTACTATGGGGTTGGTGTTGAATATTACTTTTGGACAAGTAACCATTCTTTCTCAATAAATTTTTCATAAGGGAAATAGCGATTTTTGTAATTCATCTTCTGACAATCATCTATCTGATAACCTAAATATAAATGCGGTAATCCGAGTTGTTTACATAAATCAATTTGGGTAAGAATAGAAAATATACCTAATCCATTCGCCTTAAATTCTGGGTGATAGAAGGTGTAAACAGCTGATAAACCATTGATCAAAATATCTGTTACCGCGACACAAATCAGTTGTTTTTTGCCATTAACATTTAACCAAGTTTCAATAAATAATTGCTTGGTTAATTTGCTAGAAAGAAAGGTTTTATATTGCTGATAATTAGCAGGGAACATACTGCCATCTTGATGACAAGTATTTATATAGTTTTCATACAAAGGATAATAGTTATCTTTGAGTTGTTCAGAAGTTGTTATTTGAAAATGTGAGTTACGTTTTAATGAACGTTTCTGGCTCTTAGAAGGGGAGAACTTATCAACAACAACACGAATAGACTGGCAAGCACTACAACTAGGGCAGTGTGGCCGATAAGATTGATCACCACTACGACGAAACCCTTGCATCATTAATAAGCTATAGCTACGATTGTTTTGCAAACGTTCGTCTACAGCAATCAATAACCGTTCTTCTTTGTCGGGCAAATAACTACAAGGAAACGTTTTGGTTATGCCAACTTTAAAACTGTCATCATTCATATTCTACTGCTTAGGCTACTATTCAATTGCTTATTTATTTAAGATAATCTCTCTTGCTTGCCAAAAATTTGTTGCTACTTCTTTATTTATAGCAGTTTGTTTCATTTTGATAAAATTATCTCGTGATATTTCTATTGCGCCCATATCGGCTAAAAAAGGATTAAGTATCTGACAATCAATAAAATCAATACCATTTGTTCTAAGTAAATTAGTTAAAGCTATTATTGCAAATTTCGAAGCATTGGGTTTTGTGTAGTACATAGACTCTCCTGAAAAGAATCCATTGATAGCGATACCATATAAACCACCAACGAGTTCAGGCTTTGTTCTTGATATATCACACTCATTTATTTGCCAAACTTCAATAGAATGGGCATAACCTAATTTATGCAACTTGAGATAAGCTGCTTGCATCTCAGGTAGTATCCATGTGCCATCATCACGAAATGGCGCATCGGCACATTGGCCAATAACTCGTTCAAATGCAGTGTTCAAAGTGATTTTATAAGGAGATTTTTTAAGCGCTTTTCGTAGTGTACGGTTGATGCGTAAATCACTCAGTTTGATAATTGCTCTGGGATCAGGTGACCACCACATGAGCGGATCGTTTTCACTAAACCAAGGAAATATTCCTTGGCGATAGGCATTAATTAAACGTTTAGGTTGTAAATCGCCACCCACAGCTAGTAAACCATTTGGCTCACTAAGGGCACAATCTACAGAAGGGAAGGCCAAGTCTGTATCGTTTAGTTGATAGAGAACTTGGCTCATAAATAATAAAGTCCAGTGTAATTATTGCTTACTGTGCGTCTAAATAACGTTCAGCATCTAGTGCTGCCATACAACCAGCACCTGCAGAAGTGATTGCTTGACGATAAATATGATCAGCAACATCACCAGCAGCATATATACCTTCAACACTGGTTTGAGTTGCATTCCCTTCAGTACCACTTTGAATTGTTAAGTAACCATTTTTCATTTCTAGTTGTTCTTTAAAAATGTCAGTATTTGGTTTGTGACCGATAGCAATGAAAACACCTGCAACATCAAGTTCTTCAGTCGCATCAGACTTGGTGTCTTTTAACCTAAGCCCTGTTACACCCATATTATCGCCCAGTACTTCATCTAAAGTGCGGTCGGTATGTAAAATGATATTGCCATTTTCTACCTTATCTTTTAAACGGTCGGTTAATATTTTTTCACTGCGGAAACCTTCACGACGATGAATTAAATGAACTTCACTAGCAATGTTAGATAAATAAAGTGCTTCCTCAACCGCTGTATTACCTCCACCAACAACCGCTACCTTTTGGTTTTTATAAAAGAAACCATCACAAGTTGCACAAGCTGAAACGCCACGGCCCATAAAGGCTTCTTCAGAAGGTAAACCTAAATATTGTGCTGATGCACCAGTACAAATAATTAAAGCATCACAAGTGTATTCACTGCTGCCAGTTAATTTATAAGGTTTTGAAGAGAAGTCTACCGATTCTATATGATCAAAAATAATCTCAGTATCAAATTTTTCAGCATGCTTTTGCATACGCTCCATTAATGCAGGGCCAGTTAAATCGTCAGCATCACCGGGCCAGTTTTCTACTTCTGTAGTTGTTGTTAATTGCCCGCCTTGTTGCATGCCTGTAATCATCACAGGTTTTAAATTAGCGCGAGCTGCATATACAGCAGCAGTATAACCAGCTGGGCCTGAGCCTAAAATAAGTAGTGGGCAATGTCTAACGTCGCTCATGAATGCGTTCTCCAGAAATTTAGATAATTATACCAGTTGGTATTAGATTGTATTATTAGATAATAACTTTATTAATTGGGATGATAAGTAAATAAAGCAAGGGGGTAAATGACTTGTTTGTTATATGCTAAATAAAAAAAAGAGCGCTTTTTGCTTAAATGTAAGCAAAAGTGCGCTCTATGATGCACAAATTAAACTGTGTACTTTAATTTTTGTCTAAAGCTAAATGCTTAAAACTACTTTTATAGCTTATGCTAAGGCAACACTTGGCTCTACAAACTCATAACCTAAAACATCGGCAACAGGTTTATAAGTGATTTTACCAGCAGCAACGTTTAAGCCTGCTAATAAATGTTCATCATCAAGTAACGCTTGTTTAGCACCTTTGTTTGCAATAGTTACAGCAAACGGCATAGTTGCATTAGTTAACGCCATTGTTGAAGTACGAGCAACACCGCCTGGCATATTAGCAACACAATAATGTACAACATCATCAACAATATAAGTTGGCTCTTGGTGAGTTGTTGCTCTTGATGTTTCAAAACAACCGCCTTGATCAATAGCAACATCGACAACAACTGCGCCTTTTTTCATCATTTTGATGTGTTCTCTTGTCACTAATTTAGGAGCTGCTGCACCTGGAATTAATACAGCACCAATGACTAAATCAGCTTCAACAATTAAATGGTCCATGGCATCAGCAGTCGAATAAACTGTTTTTAAACGACCATCAAATTCAGTATCTAATTGACGTAAACGTGGTAATGAACGATCTAAAATTGTAACGTCAGCGCCCATACCTACAGCCATGCGGGCAGCTTGAGTACCAACAACACCGCCACCAACGACTAAAACTTTCGCTGGAGCAACACCCGGAACACCACCTAATAACGCTCCTAAACCACCTTGTGCTTTTTCTAGTGCATGCGCACCAGCTTGAATAGACATGCGGCCTGCAACTTCAGACATAGGTGCTAACAATGGTAAACCACCAGAGGCTGCCGTTACTGTTTCATAAGCAATACAAGTTGCGCCAGAAGCAACTAATAATTCAGTTTGTTGTGGATCTGGTGCTAAATGTAAGTAAGTAAATAAAATTTGACCTGGACGAAGCATTCTACATTCTACAGGTTGTGGTTCTTTTACTTTAATAATCATATCAGCAGTCGCAAATATCTCTGCTGCGTTGTTGATAATTTTTGCACCTGCAGCAATATATTGCTCATTGTCAAAACCAATAGATGCGCCGCCGTTATTTTCAACAATCACTTCATGACCGTTTACTGATAGCTCTTTAACGCCTGCAGGAGTTAAGCCAATACGATACTCGTGGTTTTTAATTTCTTTAGGTACACCAATAATCATAATTTTCTCTCTTAAGTTAAACTTATTGTAATTCATACCCAAGCCATCTCAATATGCGAGTTTCAGGACTTCTGAGCGAATCATGATCAAGGCGTACCTTTTTATTAATGGTTGTTCCATTAAAAATAGGTGCAACGATTAGCATGTTTTGCTCAGCTGTCCCCAAAGGGCTGGTTTAGAAACGTTTTATACTGCGTTATTGATTTTGAGAAGGGAATAACCATTCTCTTCAACCAATGCCTTGCCTAAAGACGTTTCTAACTCCAGCTGAATCCTGCATATTGAGGTAGCTTGGGTATACCGCAACTTCTTTTGCGAAGCTGTCTTGTTTTAGATGCGACTAGTATAGGTGTAATTTCTTAGAATAACCTGTCGAAATATGAGCTAAAGCGATATATAATGCTAATATAATCCTTATGTATAGTGATATATAAAATATGAGTTCGATGGTAAATAAGAAAACAGATCGTATTGATAAAAACATTCTAATTGAATTACAAAGGGATGGGCGACTTTCAAATGTTGAATTGTCAAAACGTGTTGGTTTGAGTCCTACACCTTGTTTAGAGCGTGTTAAACGGTTAGAGAAAGAGGGATATATAACGGGTTATCAAGCCAACCTGAGCCCAGCCAAGTTAGATCTTGCTTTGTTAGTGTTTGTAGAAATAACCTTAACGAAAACGAGCCCCGATGTTTTTGATGATTTTGCTGCTGCGGTTCACGAGTTGGGCGTTATACAAGAGTGTCACTTAGTTTCAGGTGATTTTGATTTCCTTTTAAAAACCCGTGTTAAAGACATGTTGGCTTATCGACAATTATTGGGTGATACCTTATTAAGATTACCTGCGGTTAGTGAAAGTAGAACCTATGTGGTAATGGATGAAATAAAATCCAGTAATATGTTACCAATCAAGCGATAATTTGTTATTTTACTAACTTAGCACCAATACTCGTTTATCATGGAATTTTAATTGTCTTCAGAACTAGTGAAAAATACTGACGAGATCAGTAGTGAATCTGTTAATAATCAAACTGATGAGTCATCAACAAATCAGTTAAGTGGTGTACAGCGCCTACTAGAAACGGGCTTACTCTTTTTTAGTGTCTTTGCCATGTTCTTAATGTTGGCATTATTTAGCTTTGACCCAGCTGATCCAGGTTGGGCCCAAACGGGCTATCAAACACCGGTCAGAAATCTTGGTGGCGCCGTAGGTGCCTATCTTTCAGATTTATTACTAAACCTTTTTGGTTTTATTGCTTACACCTTACCCTTTGTTGTCGCTATTGTGGGTTGGTTACTGTTTCAGAAATACCACCAATTAATGCAGTTAGACTATTTAACGATTGGTTTAAAGCTTATTGGCTTTATCATTTTCTATTTAGGCATAACTTCGTTAGCTAGCATGAATTTTGATGATATATATTACTTCTCTGCGGGTGGCATCTTAGGTAATGTCTTAAGTAAAACTTTTCTACCTTATTTTTCATTTGTTGGCAGTACATTAGTCTTCCTGATGTTTAGTTGTGCAGGTTTTGTCTTATTAACAGGCTTTTCATGGCTTAATTTTATTGATGATGTAGGCCGTTACACCATAACAGGGATAATGTTTTTAAAACAACTTCCACAATTTATTAAAAACCAATTTGGTACTGGCGACTCGAAACCTAAAGAGGGTGAAGAAGAAATTACATTTGATGAAAAAGATGAAGTTGTTAAAGTCAAAGAAGAAGAGCCAACGAAGAAAAAAATATCAATGCCATTTTTTAGTGCCAACTCAACTAAAGAAAATGAGCATCCACAAGAGCCATTTGTTGATATTAATGACTTAATGGGGGGCCCGTTAGAAATTAATGTACAAGAGCACGTTAGTGAAGAAGAAATTACCGCAGCCTTTGCCGATGTTGAAAAAATTGATGTAGCTGATGATCCACAGCAACGCAGTGAATTAGTCACTAGTTCAGATACCAGCCAAGTCAACTTGGTTCCTAGTAGTGAAGAAAAATTTGAAGGTATGCCTTCAATAGATTTACTTGATCGTGCAGATAAAGCTCAAAACCCTATTAATCAAGAAGAGTTAGAGCAAGTTAGTCGCTTAGTAGAAGCCAAACTCCTTGATTTTAAAGTAGTAGCACAAGTTGTTGCTGTATACCCAGGCCCTGTAATCACTCGTTTTGAATTAGATTTAGCGCCAGGAATGAAAGTGAGTAAAATTAGCTCTTTATCGAAGGATTTAGCTCGTGCGCTATCTGCGATCAGTGTTCGTGTGGTCGAAGTTATTCCGGGGAAATCAGTAATTGGTTTAGAGTTACCTAACAAGCACAGAGAAATTGTCCGTTTAAGTGAAGTTATTTCATGTAAAGAATTTGAAGAATCAAACTCACCATTAACCATGGTACTGGGTAAAGATATTGCAGGTGAGCCTGTCGTAGTCGATTTGGCAAAAATGCCGCACTTATTAGTTGCTGGTACAACAGGCTCAGGTAAATCAGTGGGTGTTAACACCATGATTGTTAGCTTGTTATATAAATCAACACCTGAAGACGTTCGTTTAATCATGATTGACCCTAAAATGCTTGAATTAAGCGTTTATGAAGGGATTCCGCATTTATTAGCCGAAGTTGTTACGGATATGAAAGATGCAGCAAATGCATTACGTTGGTGTGTAGGTGAAATGGAACGACGCTATAAACTTATGTCTGCACTTGGCGTGCGTAATTTAAAAGGCTATAACAAGAAAGTACTTGGCGCTATTGAAGCAGGAGAGCCAATAATTGACCCTTTATGGCAAGCTAGTGATGGTTTAGATCAAACCCCACCGTTGTTAGAAAAGCTTCCAAGTATCGTGGTTATTGTTGATGAATTTGCAGACATGATGATGATTGTTGGCAAAAAAGTGGAAGAGTTAATAGCGCGTATCGCACAAAAGGCTCGTGCTGCTGGCATCCATTTAGTACTTGCGACACAACGTCCTTCCGTAGATGTTATCACTGGCTTGATTAAAGCTAATATCCCAACGCGTATGGCGTTCCAAGTGTCATCTGGTTTGAACTCTCGTACTATTCTAGATCAGCAAGGTGCAGAGCAGTTATTAGGCATGGGGGATATGCTTTATTTACCACCAGGAACAGGTGTACCAACGCGTGTTCATGGTGCTTTTATTGATGATCATGAAGTTCATGCCGTAGTTAAAGATTGGAAATTACGTGGAGAGCCCGATTATATTGAAGAAATTTTAGCCGGAGGTAGCGATCCCGATATGTTATTGCCGGGTGAGCAAGCAGAAGGTAGTGAAGACGAAGAGATAGATGCACTTTATGATGAAGCGGTGAACTTTGTAACAGAAAAGCGTCGTGTATCTATATCGAGTGTACAAAGACAATTCAGAATTGGTTATAATCGTTCAGCCAGAATTGTAGAGCAAATGGAAATGCAAGGCGTAGTATCTACTGCTGGTAATAATGGTGCTCGTGAAGTGTTGGCTCCACCACCCATTAGAGATTAAGAAAGCTCACATTAGCAGTCAGATTAGTGCTTAGATTATAAATTAGATTCGGATAAGAAATGAATATCAACTATGTAAAACCCTTTGCTTTAGCGATATCGTTAAGTCTCTCTATGAGCAATATTGCACAAGCTAGTGATTTAGCCGTTACTTTAGGCGAAACTTTAGATACCTCCCCAACGAAGTCTTCCGCTAATTCTATAGATAGGACTCAACTTACCACAGCAGAGTCGATAGAGGCTAAAAGCACCTTAATGGCCAAACTTGCCAATCTAGATCATTTTAGTGCTAACTTTAACCAAGAAGTGCTTAGTGAATCAGGTGAACTTCTGGAACAAAGTTCAGGTAAATTGGCAATTAGTAAACCAAATTTAGCCAATTGGCATACCATTAAACCAGATGAACTTGCCATTGTTTCTGATGGTCAAGATGTTTGGTTTTATGACCCATGGATAGAGCAAGTGAGTGTTTATTCTTTATCTGCAGCTATTGCGAAAACACCGATATTATTGCTAACTAATAAAGATGAAACATTGTGGCAACAATACAGAGTTACCAAAGGAAGTGTTACTAAAAACATAGAAAGCTTTGTTATCAGCGCTAAAGATATAAATAGCCAAATAAAAAGTTTAACCCTGATTTTTGACACGAGTAAAGAAAATGGCCACCTGAAACAGTTTTCATTTCTAGATGCAACAGGGCAGTTAAGTCATATTAAATTAAATAATTTTGATGATCAAAATTCACCAGAAACAAGTTTGTTTAAGTTTGTAGTACCAGAAGGTGTGCAAGTTGATGACCAACGCACTAAATAGCATGCTAATCAAACTTAGTAGGGACTTTTGTGAATAACGAACATCAACAAACTAGCTTATTTTCTACAGAGCAAAGTGATGAAAGCGTTAGTCTTAATGATTCCGCTCCACTGGCAGCACAGATGCGTCCACAAACTTTAGCAGACTATGTGGGTCAACAGCACATTCTTGGTTCTGATTCACCTTTACGACAAGCTATAGAGCAAGGTCATTGCCACTCTCTTATTTTTTGGGGGCCACCGGGTAGTGGCAAAACGACTTTAGCTGAAATTATAGCCACTCATGCCAAAGCCAAAGTAATTAGGCTTTCTGCTGTAACGTCAGGTATTAAAGATATTCGGCTTGCCATCGAACAGGCAAAAGTTAGAGCCAGCAGCAACCAAAATGAAACACTAAACAAAGACAATAAAACAGTACTTTTTGTTGATGAAGTACATCGCTTTAATAAATCTCAGCAAGATGCTTTTTTACCTTTTATCGAAGATGGCACCATTATTTTTATTGGCGCGACTACTGAGAATCCAGCATTTGAATTAAATCAAGCAATCTTATCCCGTACCCGTGTTTACACTTTAAAAAAACTTAATCATGATGAGCTATATCAAGTACTAGCAAGATCTTTAGCGTTATTATCAAAAGAACAAAATATCAGCATTATTCTTGATGACGATGCCAAGCAAAGCTTGTTAAATCGTAGTGACGGAGATGCCAGACGTTTACTTAACTTGCTAGAAAACTGCCTAGATAGCCAAGATAGCCAAGAAAGTAAATTATCAGGTGATATCAGTAATATATCTATAACCGTTGAATTAATAGCTCAAGTCGCGGGCAGTAAAATTGCACTTTATGATAAGGGCGGTGATGCTTTTTATGATTTGATTAGTGCCTTTCATAAATCAGTACGAGGTTCAGATCCTAATGCCGCGTTATATTGGTATGCTCGAATTCTAACCGGTGGTGGCGATGCACTATATGTTGCTCGGCGTTTATTAGCAATTGCCAGTGAAGATATTGGCAATGCTGATCCTAGAGCAATGCAATTAGCCATCAACGCTTGGGATACTTTTCAACGAGTAGGGCCAAGTGAAGGTGAACGGGCAATTGCTCAAGCTACAGTTTATTTGGCTTTAGCGCCGAAAAGTAATGCGGTATATATGGCCTTTAATCAGGCTAAAATTTTAGCAGAACAAACTTCAAGTTTGGACGTACCTGCGCATTTAAAAAATTCAACCAGCGAGCTAACCAAGGAATTAGGGCATGGAGCAGACTATCGATATGCACACAATGAAGCAAATGCTTTCGCTGCGGGTGAAAACTATTTTCCTGAAGCACTAGCTAGAGCATATGCACAATCAAGTGGTTATAATACTAAGCTTTATCAGCCAAGCGATCGTGGCTTAGAAAAGCAGTTAAAAGAAAAATTAGAATATTTACAACAATTAAATCTAAACAGTAATGAGCAGCGCTATGATTAATGCGGTTAGTAACTTCACCTTATATACTTTTGTTGCACTTGGTGGAGCATGTGGCGCTAGTTTGCGTTTTTATATTTCACAATTAGTGTTAAATTGGCTCGGAAAAGGGTTTCCTTTTGCTACATTGATGGTTAATATCATCGGCTCGTTCGTAATGGGTTTATTATACCAATTAATAGAAAATGAGATTTTAGATATTAACGTCCATAGAACCTTAATCGGCATTGGATTTTTAGGTGCTTTCACTACCTTTTCAACTTTTTCGTTAGACTCTTTGTTGTTAATACAACAGGGCGATTTACTTAAGGCGGCAATTAATATTTTATTAAATGTTTCGCTTTGTATAGCTGCAGCTGCACTAGGTTTATACTTAGTTTCTGCTTTAGCAAAATAGAAAATTAATTTTAGACTTTAAACAAATACGTGAACAATTATGCTTGATGCCAAACTACTTAGAACAGATACAGATAACATTGCCAAACAACTAGCAAAACGAGGTTTTACACTTGATACTGCCACATTAAATGCATTAGAAGAACAACGTAAGGCAATACAAGTTAAAACTCAAGACTTACAAAATGAACGCAACACACGTTCAAAGTCTATTGGTCAAGCAAAAGCACGAGGTGAAGATATTGCCCCATTGCTTGCTGCTGTTAGCCAATTAGGTAACGACTTAGATGCTGCAAAAGCAGAGCAAGACGATGTGCTCGCTAAAATCAACGATATTGCTAGTGCAATACCCAATTTATTAGATGAGTCTGTGCCAGAAGGTAAAGACGAAGATGATAACGTTGAAGTAAAACGTTGGGGCACACCGCGTGAATTTGACTTCGAAGTTAAAGATCACGTTGATTTAGGTTTTGGTGTAGATAAAGGTTTAGACTTTGAAAGTGGTGCAAAATTGGCAGGAACGCGTTTTGCTGTTATGCGCGGTAAAATTGCGAAATTACACCGTGCATTAGCACAGTTTATGCTTGATATGCACACTGAAGAACATGGTTATCAAGAAATGTATGTGCCGTATTTGGTGAATGCAAACTCTTTATACGGCACCGGACAGTTACCTAAATTTGGAGAAGATTTATTTCATACCGACTTGTCAGGTAAGAAATTCTCATTAATTCCAACATCAGAGGTACCATTAACAAACATGTACCGTGATGAAATTGTTGATGAGGCAGAGCTACCAATAAAAATGACAGCCCATACACCGTGTTTTCGTAGTGAAGCAGGTTCAGGCGGTCGAGATATTCGTGGCTTAATTCGTCAGCATCAGTTTGATAAAGTAGAGATGGTACAATTAGTTAAACCTGAAAATTCATTTGACGCGCTAGACGAATTAACGGGGCATGCAGAAGTTATTCTTGAAAAATTAGAGTTACCTTATCGTACCATGGCGTTATGTAGTGGTGATGTTGGCTTTAGTGCAACGAAAACATTTGATTTAGAAGTGTGGTTGCCAGCACAAAATACTTATCGAGAAATTTCTTCTTGTTCTAACATGGGCGCATTCCAGGCTCGTCGTATGCAAGCACGTTTTCGCAATAGTGAAACTAACAAGCCAGAATTATTACATACCTTAAATGGCTCTGGTTTAGCGGTAGGTCGTACATTAGTTGCAATTCTAGAAAACTATCAGCAAGCCAATGGTAGTATTGATATCCCGACGGTATTGCAGCCATATATGAACGGTTTAACTAATATCAGTTAAGCGGTAAGCCAATTGTTGCTGCGACTTATTTAATGTAGAGAGCTACTAGTGTTTTGCTAGTGGCTCTTTTTATTTGTTGTACAAAATTTTACAACCTTTTTGCAATAAATTAATGATGATCGGGTCTACTATTTTATACGTAAGTTTTGAAACATGATTTAGAACGTTAGACATTATCAATAATTTAAAGGAACTCTCATTTGCTAATTACGATCCGTAATTTTATTATTCAATTATTTATATTTTTCGCTATTTTTCAAGGTGTTTCATTTCTTCGCGAAACCAGTATGTTGTCTAGTGACACAGAAATAAACGCAACAAATGATTTATTGTTTACACAAGTGCCAACAATAATGGGAGAAACTGTATCTTTAAACTCACAAGGTAAAAGAACGGTTATTTATTTTTTTGCTCCATGGTGCCAAATTTGTCATGTTAGCATTGGAAATTTACAATCTTTATATGAGAAAAATCAACATGTTGACGTTATTGCAGTAGCTATGGATTATAGCAACATAAGTGAAGTAATGGAGTTTACTAAACAACACCAACTGACGTTTCCTATCGCTCTGGGTAATGAAGAAATAAAGCAATCTTTCTCAATTTCAGCATACCCAAGTTATTATGTAATTAGCGAAGAAAATTCTATTATCGGTAAATCGTTGGGATATTCTTCAGAACTAGGTCTTTATCTAAGATCTTTGTAGTGATCTTATTTATGTTTGTGTACACTGTTTCTTTCATTCTTTAATCCATACCGTACAATTATCTAGTAGGTATGGCAGAAAAAGGCACTTTATTTTATGCAAATATCTGACAACTTTGATAGCGGTAATATTCGTGTTATTGATACAACTGACGCTAGCAACATTCAATTAGAAATCAAACACGACAATCAATCTGAATTTTATCAATGGTTTCATTTCAAGTTACAAACGGATTCAACTTCAAAGAATGGTCGTCAAGAGCACGTTATTCACCTTACCAATGCAGGAAAAGCTGCTTATGTTGAAGGTTGGGAAGATTATCAAGCGGTAGCATCGTATGATCGTGATCATTGGTTTCGTGTCCCTACAAGCTATGACGGCGAAAAACTTACGATTACTTTGACTCCAGAATACGACTCAGTGTATTTCGCTTATTTCTCACCCTATAGCTATGATCGTCACCAAGATTTATTACATAATGCGCAAATGCACCTTGATTGTCAGTTACAAGTGCTAGGTCAAACACTTGATGGCCGTGACATGAGTTTACTCAAAATTGGTGAAGAAGGTGATGGTAAACGCATTATTTGGTTAACCGCTCGCCAACATCCTGGTGAAACCATGGCTGAGTGGTTTATTGAAGGCTTTCTTGATCGTTTACTAGATGAAGATGATGGTGTTGCGCGTGCTTTATTAAACAAAGCGGTATTTTATATCGTTCCTAACATGAACCCTGATGGCAGTGTTCGTGGTCATCTGCGAACTAATGCTGTTGGAGCAAATTTAAACCGAGAATGGTTAGAGCCAACAATGGATCGTAGTCCAGAAGTTTATTTAGTTCGTGAGAAAATGCTTGAAACGGGCATTGATATGTTTCTAGATGTTCATGGCGATGAAGCATTACCAGTGAACTTTTTAGCTGGTTGTGAAGGTGTTGTTAATTATGATGAACGCCATAAATCACTTGAAGATAAGTTCAAAACAATATTATTATCATTAACACCAGAGTTTCAAGACGAACGTGGTTATGATAAAGATGAAGCGGGTAAAGCTAACCCTACTGTTGGTACTAACTGGGTTGGTAATCAATTTAAATGTTTGGCCTATACTATAGAAATGCCTTTTAAAGATAATGATCTATTACCTGATTACAGTATGGGGTGGTCTGATATTCGAAGTAGCTTATTAGGACGTGATTTCTTAACCGGTATCTATCATATGGTAGATGACTTAAGATAGTCGTTAATCTTTAAGTTAAACACTATTTATATAGTGTAAAAAATAAAAATAAAAGAGGAAGTTGAAGTGCAAGACTTAGTCAATACTATTAACGGTTATATCTGGAGCAGCGCTCTGATTTATCTGTGTTTAGGCGCAGGTTTATTTTTTACCGTGCTAACCCGATTTGTGCAAATACGTCAGTTTTCAGAAATGTGGCGTTTATTAATGTCTGGTAAAAGTTCTGAACAAGGAATCTCATCTTTTCAGGCATTAGCCGTATCTCTATCAGGACGCGTTGGTGCTGGTAATATTGCGGGTGTTGCCGCTGCTATTGGTTTTGGTGGCCCCGGCGCGGTTTTTTGGATGTGGGTTGTAGCCTTTTTTGGTGCGGCAACTGCTTACGTAGAGTCTGCTAATGCACAAATATATAAAGAAGAACACGATGGTAAATACCATGGTGGTCCAGCTTATTATATTGAAAAAGCGATGGGCCAAAAATGGTACGCATGGACATTTGCTATCGCCACTATCCTTGCGACAGGGATATTATTGCCTACAGTACAATCCAACACCATAGGTACTGCGGTAGAGCAAGTATTTTCAAACGCTGGAAGTATTGAAACAGCTATTGGTGTGATCAGTTATGCTAAGCTTTATACTGCAACAGGTATTGTGTTGTTACTTGGTTTTATTATTTTTGGCGGCATTAAACGTATAGCCAATTTCACGCAAGTTGTTGTTCCTTTTATGGCATTAGCTTATATCTTGATTTCATTAATCATTATTGGCTTAAACATCACGCAACTTCCTACTGCTTTTATGATGATTGTTAGTGACGCATTTACTCCAATGGCTGGTTTTGGTGCCGCGATTGGTTGGGGAGTTAAACGTGGCGTGTATTCTAATGAAGCTGGTCAAGGTACTGGCCCTCACGCAGCAGCAGCAGCTGAAGTTGACCATCCAGCGCAACAAGGTTTAGTACAAGCCTTTTCTGTTTACATAGATACCTTGTTTGTTTGTTCAGCGACCGCATTTATGATCATCATTACTGGTACTTATAATGTTCATGGTGTTGGTGATGCATTTATAATACAAAATGTAGCTAGTGATGTTGTTGCTAATGGTCCTCAGTTTACTCAAATGGCTGTTGAAAGTGTTTTTACTGGTATTGGTAAACCTTTCGTTGCTTTAGCTTTATTTTTCTTCGCCTTTACAACTATCTTGGCTTATTACTTTATCGCAGAAAATAATATTTATTACATCAAACGAACATTTAAAATTCCAGGTGCAGTATTTATGTTAAAAGTTGTGATTATGAGTGCCACTTTCTATGGCACAGTAAAAGCCGCTAACATTGCATGGGGGCTTGGCGATATAGGTGTTGGTTTAATGGCTTGGTTAAATATTATCGGCATTATCATTATTTTCTTTATGTCTAAACCTGCGATTACAGCGTTAAAAGATTATGAGAAGCAGCAAAAGGAAGGCGTTGAAAAATACACCTTTGATCCTAAAAAATTAGGTATTAAAAATGCTACTTTTTGGGAAGATCGTATAGCTAAGTCTAAAGGTAGTGACGTTAATATGTCTTAACGCAACTTTGTTATCAATAATTGTTAAAAAACGTTCATCAGGACGTTTTTTTTTGTCTGAAAAAAGGTAGAATATTTACAAATTAAAGACCTATAGAAATTTATCAAAATGGCAGTAATAAATTGTCCTAGTTGTAAAAAGAAAATCTCGGATAAAGCAAAAGAATGTAACCACTGTGGTTTGTCTATAAATGCTTTAGACAGTGATAAAATAGCTAAGTTGAACCATGTTAATCGTATAAAACAAGCTCAAAGATTAATGAATTACTCATTCATTGCGATGTTGTTATTTTGTGGCGGTTTTTTGTTTATGTTTTGGGATAATGTAGAGCAGGGCACATGGCAACATACCTTGGCTTTAGTAAGTACCGTTATTGGTTTTATTATGTACATTGTTATCCGCGTTAGATTACTTTTCTTTAAGCGTCAAAAATAGCATCATTCGGAATAAATATGAACTTACAAAGCACCATTGAACATATGCCTGAGGCTATGTATTTAAGATTGAAATGTGCCGCTGAAACAGGCAAATGGCCAGAAGGTACCCTTGTTGAGCAAGCTCAACGTGACACTGCATTGCAATTAATTATGGCTTATCAGGCATATCACCTAAATAGTGATGAAATGTTGACCATAGGTAGTGATGGCCAAATGGTCCATAAGAATAAACGTCAATTGAAAGAACAATTTTCCACAGCAGCTAAAGATAAACCAATTACGCCTTGTGTAAAACCAAATACCGATGATGAAAGTACAATAAACGAAAGTACAACTAAGAGCGATATTGCTCATTTTACTAATTTATAATATTTGTAGCCGTAGCTCATAGCGTTCGCGTTAAGTAGTATCGGAACATAATAACCTTCAAAGTGTGACCCCTCATGATATTCAATCTGTTTAAAAGTAAAAATAGCTGGCAGCATAAAGATAGTAATGTTCGTATCGCTGCAATAAATGAAGAATTAAAGAGTGATAACAATGAAGATAAAGCAATTCTGTTATCTCTTCTAAATGGAGATAGTAGCGAATTAGTACGTCGTGCTGTGCTTTTGAAACTTAATAGTTTTGATGAGTTTTTTAATGCCAGTACCATTAATGACCTTAAACCCGTGCAAGAATTTTCTGCGGTGCAGGTTCAAGATATATTAGCTGGAAAGCATACAATCATCTTATCAAATGAAAAAAAACATGAGTTTCTTACTAAGTTAAAAAGCGATCAAAATGTTGATGTTTCACTATTAAGTTATTGGCTTGAAAATGAAGTTGAGCCCTCATTAGTTTTGAATTTGTTTGAGGTACTTTCTCAAAAGAAAAATACTACTCAGTTTTTCTTGCAAATATTTACTAAAAAGAAATCAGCAGAAGTACAGAAACAAATGTTAACACTTGAGTTAACAGAACTAAATGATGCAACATTATTAACAAAGCTCAGTAAAAAATCAGTTAATGATGAAGTAGTGCAGTTAATTAATGACCGTTTAGCTCAGCTAACCGAACAAAAAGAAAAACCTAAAAAATTGCTAAAACAAAAGCAGTTATTACTTTCAAAATTATTAGCATTAAAAGATCAATCCAATTATGGTCAATATGTAACGAGTAAAGCCGCTCTAGTTCAAGAGTGGCAGCATGATTTATCAGAATTAACTTGCTTAAGTGACGATGAGCAGCAGATGTTATTAAACAAGTTCAGTAAAATAACAGGGCAACTTACCCAAATATTTGCACCTAAAGAAGAAGCTTATCAACAAGCTAAAATCGCTGAGAAATTGTTAAACGATAAGAAAACAGCGACAGTTGATTTTAATGAAGTCATTGCTGAATTGAACCAGAAAATCACTACAGCCGTTTTTGAAGGTGAAAGTACTGAGAATGAACTCCTTAATCAGCATGATTTTTCATCTAAACTAAGTCAACTTAATGAAAAAATAACAGCTAGCGTGTTAAACACATCAGAGCAGGCAGAATTTTTACAGAAAACGTCTCAATTGGAAAAACGTTTAACGCAACTGCCTGAAATTGCTCAGTCAGTTAGTGAAGCAACTTACCTCATTTCAAAAATTTCGCAGTTAGCTTTACCGCAATCATTAAGTGAGTTAAATGATCGCCAACAAACTTACAACGACTGGTTAAGCAGTTGGAAAAAAGTGAATGAAAAAGCTTATGGTGCGCTTCCTCAATCAATTATTGATGCTCATAAAGAGATTACACAGAATTGGAAAGGTGGTTTAAAACCTCTACAACAAGAACAAAGAAAGCTATTTGATCAAACTAAGAAAAAGTTGATTGATTTGAAACGCTTACTTGCCAGTGGTAAATACAAAGTATGTTTTGGTTTATTTAAAGGTGTTACTCAAGCAATAACTTCATTGTCTGCTCAACAACAACAGCAATTGCAACGTGATTTTGACAACGTAAGTGAAAAAATGGCTGAGGTTAGTGATTGGGAACACTATATTGCTACGCCACGAAAACAAGAACTACTTGTAGAAATTAACGCCTTAGTGACAGCGCCATTAGATGATCCTAATGCTCAAGCTGATAAAGTTAAACAGTATAGAAAAACATGGAACTCATTAGGTCATGCCGAAGAAGCATTAGATAAAGAACTAAATGATCAGTTCAATCTTGCTTGTGAACAAGCTTTTGCTCCATGTAGACTCTTTTATGCAGAGCAAGAAAAATTACGAGCGGTGCACTTAGTTACCCGTAATCAAATACTTGAGCATGCAGGACAACTAGCTGAAACGATAACATCTACAGAGCCTGATAGTTCAACAATAGATATTAAAGCGCTTGATGGGAAGTTAAATAAGCTACAACAACGTTGGCAACAAGCAGGAGAAGTTGATAGACAACAATATCAATCATTATTGAAACAGTTTAAAGAAACATTACAGCCAGTTAATAAAGCCATTAAAGATTTTCACGATGAAAATTGTACTAACAAACAAGCGTTGATCGTTAAAGCTGAACAACAATTAGCTGTTGAAGATATATATAAAGCTGTCGAAACTGTAAAAAAACTACAACATCAATGGCGTGACATCGGCTTTGCTGGCTCACATCAAGAATCAAAATTATGGCAAAAATTTAGAGCAATTAATGATCAAGTTTTTGCTAAACGTAATCAAGTTAAATCTGACCAGCAAGCCGAGTTAGCCCAATTAGCCGAAGGCTTTAATCAAATGCTTATCGATATTAAAGGCAACGTTGTTAATAAAGATGAAGTTAACGTCGAAAAAATTAGTCTTATTGATGCTAAGGAACAAGCAGAAAAATTGTTAAGCCAAGTACTTGCTAATAAGCCAGTGCTTAAATCAGTAGCAAGTTCAGTTGAAATATTTATAAAGCAACTTAACGTTCAAATAGAACAATATAAAGTTGAGCAAGAAAATATAAGTTGGGTAAGTCTTTTTAGTTTACTTGGAAAAATGGCACAAGGTAACCTTGATGTCTCGGCAGAAAAACTTGCTGAAGAGGTTGAATATCAGGATCTAACGAGTGCTTGGCAAAAGCGCTTAATAGAGCAATGTCGTTTAACTGCACAAGCCAATGCAGAAACACGTGCAAATAAAACCCTAGAAATTGAGATTTTTGCACAAGTTGAATCACCAGCAGAGTTTGCTTCAAAGCGCATGGCAGTGCAGGTAAGTTTAATGCAAGAACAAATGTTATCGGGTAATAGCATCGACTTACCGCAAAGCTTTGTTGATTGGCTTCGTTTAGGTAAATTAGAAGCTGCTGATTCTGCTTTACTCGCTAGAATAAAGAAAATCTTTATTGCATAAGCTGTACTAAAAAATAGAGGAGCTATATGAAGATAATAATACTGATTATTTCATTAATCTTAATTGCATGTAGCTCAACTGTGGTGTTAATGGGCATTATGAAGAATGTTTACATGAAAATGACAAGTTTGCTTGTGCATGTAATAACTAACCTGAGCTCAGATTAACTAGTAAATTAGATATTACAAGTTAATTCACCACGCAAATTCATCTCCATTAAGCGGCAGATTTCAGTGTATTTTAGATTTTGACTCAGTAAATAATGAAGCTTTGTCAATGTAGCTTCTAAAGTCATATCATGCCCACTAATAACACCTGCTTGGCTAAGTGCATTACCTGTAGCATAACCTGACATGTTTACTGTACCTTTGATGCACTGACTGCAGTTTATTACTACAATTTCTTGCTCTTTAGCCTTAGTTAAACAGGCTAGTAGTGCAGGGTCTTGTGGTGCATTGCCAACACCGTAACTACGTAAAATAAGTGCCTTTACTGGTTGCCTGATCACATTTTCTATAACATCACTACTGATACCTGGATAAAGGTGCACAACACCAATAGGTTGTGGAATAATATCGCGCACAATGACGGGTGGCTCTAATTCAACACAAGGTGATATTTGTCCTGCAATAATATTTATGTTGATCCCCGCTTCAAGTAACGGTGACATATTAGGAGAATCAAAAGCATTAAAGCCGTCTGCATATGCTTTAATAGAGCGATTACCTCGATACAGTTTATTATTAAAAAACAACCCGACTTCATTGATAGGATAATTTGCCGCAATATAAAGTGAATTGAGAACATTCACCTGACCATCAGAGCGTAGTTGGCTAAGCGGAATCTGTGAACCAGTTACGATAATTGGCTTGTTTAAGTTTTCGAACATAAATGATAATGCAGAGCTAGTATATGCCATGGTATCAGTACCATGTAATACGACAAATCCGTCATAATCATCATAATGCTCTTTAATATCATCAGCAATTCGCTGCCAATCACTGGGTGTCATATTTGATGAATCTATTAAGGGATGATACTCATTAATTGTGAATTCTGGCATTTCATCTCGATGAAACTCAGGTAGATCATTAATAGACTCGGTTAAATGACCATCTACAGGAATATAACCTTGGTCACTTTTCTTCATGCCGATAGTGCCACCAGTATAGGCGACATAAATACGTTTAATTTTCATCATATTAATGGACGCTACAGGCTAAACACAATGTGTATATACCTTGAGGATCATTAAATTGGTTCATCTTGGTAATTTCAGATTGTAGTTGAGAAATAAACTGTGTCATAGGTTTAGCGTTAACACTAACCGGTGAAGTTAACTCGCTATCAGACAACATATCGGTTTCAGCTAGTATAAGTGACTTTGCTTCACCCATAAGTTTTTGAATGAACTTGTTTTGCTCTGAAACTTCTTTTTCAATTAATAAAGTTTCATATTTATCAAGTTTTGCTAATTTTGCTGCTGCCACAATAGCATCTGTTAAATTTCCTAGTTCATCTACTAACCCTAACTCCTTAGCTTTTTTACCAGACCAAACACGACCTTGTGCAATAGCATCAACTTGTTTTAAAGTCATATTTCTGTTTTCAGCCACTAAAGAAATGAAGTTCTGATAGCCTTTATTAATACTTAATTGGAATAATTGAGCCATACCGTCAGTTAATGGTTGAGTAGGGCCAAAACCTGCAATATCTGTGGTTCCAACGCCATCTGTATGAATGCCTAATTTACTGAGTGAATCTTCAAAAGTCATCATCATGCCAAAGATACCAATTGAGCCAGTAATAGTAGAAGGTGCAGCATATATTTTATCTGCTGGGGCTGAAATCCAATAACCGCCTGAAGCAGCGTAAGTTCCCATAGAAGCAATAACGGGCTTGCCTGAGGCTTTTAATAGTTCAACTTCTTGACGAATAATTTCAGAAGCAAATGCACTACCACCGGGGCTATCCACACGCAAAACTACCGCCTTTATTTTATCGTTATTACGCGCTTTTCGTAACAATTTTGCCGTTGAGTCACCACCAATTGTGCCTGGTTTTTGTGTTCCATCTAAAATAGTACCCTGAGCAACAATCACCGCCACTTTATCTGAAGACGCATTTACCGAGTTCATATTTAGCGATTTATTTGGTGTTATTACCTCTAAATAATCTTTAAAACCAATATGGCTATAACTATTCCCTTTTCTATTCTCACCAACCATTGCAATTAACTCGTCACGCATTTGAGCACGAGTTTTTAATTGGTCAACCCATTTATTTGTAATAGCATAATCTGCAAAGCTGCTTTTTGAATCTGCAAACTTTGTTAGTAAATCAGTAATACTTTCATCAAAGTTTTCAATGCCAAAACCTCTTTGCTTGGCAACATCCTGCTTATACTGATGCCATAAATCATTTAGCCATAATTCATTAGCTTCTTTGGCTTCATTAGACATATCATCACGCAAAAATGGCTCTACTGCAGATTTAAATGTACCCACACGGAATATGTGTTGATTAATTGATAATTTTTCTAAAGCAGATTTAAAATACATTTTATATCGCCCGTAACCATCAAGTAACATAAAACCCTGAGGGTTCAACCAAATATCATCAGCATGACTGGCTAGGTAATATTGGTCTTGAGTATATTGATCACCTAAAGCGATTATTTTTTTTCCTGAACGTTTAAAATCAATTAAAGCAGTCCCGACATCTTGCAGTTTAGATAAGCCAGCTGATTTTAAGCCTTGAAGCTGTAGGACCAATATTTGTACCCGATCATCATTTTTAGCCTTCGCAATGACATCAAGTAAATTAGCAAGCAAAAGTTCGGGCTTTTTTTCTTTTTCGTCTAAAGCTTCAATTATAAAAGCATCTAAGGGACTGACTTCCTGTTTTTGTTCAACTAAATCACCCACTAGATTTAATACTAAGGCGGTTCTGTCGGGTACAATAATTTTGTCAGAATCGCTGCTTAATATGACAATAAAACTGATGAAGAATACAATGAAAATGGAATTCAAAACGATTGAGCGGGTAAGAGTAAATAAACGCCAAATTCCAGATAGAATACGTTTAAATAAGTTTACTAATGCATTCATAAAATTTATTCATATAAAATATAAAGGATTGTCTTTATATTACCTCACTTAAGCCTTAATTCAGAGAATAAATTAACTACTAGATTGTAAATAAATGCGTATTTACCTAAAGTAGATAATATCTGAAAGTATTTGGCTCCGCTAAGGTTCTTATCTTTTATTACCCCTTAAGATTTATTATTAATTGAGAACAATAGTTATGTCACTGTTATTGAAAACGTACCAAAGATTTTTAGATAAATTGCACAATTTTGATGGTATCCCTGCCTTATTATTACGTTTATATCTTGCTCCTATATTTATTATGGCGGGCTTTAGTAAAACACAAATGCTTGACCCTAATGTTACAGGATTTGCTTCTTTTTTGGCCGATCCTAATATTATTGCGTGGTTTGGCAATAGTGACTGGGGCTTGGGTTTACCTTTTCCAGCTTTATTAGCTAATTTAGTTATATTGATTGAATTTTTTGGTGGTTGGTTATTACTTATCGGGGCTTTAACACGGTTGATTTCTATTCCGCTTATGTTCACCATGATCATCGCAGCAACCACAGTCCATGCTGAAAATGGTTGGTTTGCAATAACACCAACCAATCCAGATATTAGTGCTGCTAAGATGATGACTTGGATTGGTTTTGACCAAGCCCAAGCTAGCCTTGAAAATAGCACCGAGACAGCAAATCGATTAGGAAAAATGCGTGAAATTTTAGAAGAGAATGGAAATACTGACTGGTTATATGAAAACGGAAATATTGTTGTGCTTAATAATGGTATCGAGTTTTCAGCAACATATTTTATTATGTTGCTCGCCTTATTTTTTATTGGTGCGGGTAGGTACACCAGTGTCGATTATTATCTTTCAAAACAATTATTAGCTAACAATAAAAACATTTTTAATTGATTTTTTTGAATACAGTCAGCTAACGTTAATCTAGCTGACTGTTTTTCCGGCAATGACACCTATTTATTGAATACTTTTGCTTCTAAGTAAAGTTAACTTTTGTTTGTATTTTGAAGAGATTGCATCCCCCCAATGATAAATAGCTAATCCTAAAATGACTAACAGTGCGCCGAAAACCAATTTACTATTAATAATTTCATTATTTAGTACCGCACCCAATGTTAACGCTATGATAGGTGTTACTAAAGTAATTAAGGCAACAGTGCTAGCGGTTAATCTTTGAAGTACAAAAAAGTAAGCAAAGAAACCTATTAACGAACCAAACACACCTAAATAAATGGTTGCCCATATTGAGCGTGATTGCCATTCACTTATATCTAGATTGCCATCAAGCAATAACCAGTTAAGAATAAAAAGAGGTAAAGCGAGTGTTAATGCACCAACAGTTGTTGCCATCGGGTGAATAGCTAACGAGATACTTTTTACTAAAACACCACTTAAGCTAAATAAAAAAACAGCGATTAAAACATAAACCAAGCCATATATGCTATCGCCACTTAGAGAAAAATTATCTGCACAAACAACGCCTAAACCTACAAATGACAGTAACATTGATAGTTTACGTAACGTTGAAATTTTAGGCTCTGCAAGTATTCTACGTGCTAAAATAGCCGAAAACACAGGCGCTAAGCCAAATGTTAATGACAATATTCCAGATGATAAATAACCAGCAGCCAGGTATGAAAATGACATACCGCCAAAGATACCTAAAGCAGAATAGCTATATAAACGAATGGCTTGTTTATGCCAAGGTAGATCTATATTTCGAATGAAGATGATCATGCCACCCAGCACTACAGCAATCACCATACGTAGCAATACTGCCATGGTAGGGTTTATTGACTCACTACTCCAAATAATCCCTAAAGGTGTGGTAGACCAAATTAATAATACCGCCAAATAGGCAACAGACACTTGCATTTTCATTCTCACTCTCCTTTATACTTTTTCTCATTGGTTGCAGAGTCTTTTGCGAAATATTTATATTTGACCATTTTGATAAATTTTAAATAAAAAAGCCGCAAAAGATAATTTCTGCGGCTTTAATATTGTGTTTAGTTAATTTAAAATTATTTTCTTAGTTAACTTGAACGCTCCGCATTAATTGGCCACAAACGAATGACCTGATTCTGCCAACATGACGTTGTCAGAATTAAGTTTCGATTGAGCATTAAATTTTGCTTTGCGGTGAAAATGTTTATCATTAATTGTATTACTTATTTATTTCTTAAAAATTTTATTTAAGAAAGCAGGGTTAACTGAACAATTAAATAATAGTGCTGTTGGAGACAAAATAAGTCAAGTAATAATAATTGTATTTAGTAATTTAATTTTAGTGCGTACCCAAGAGCATAGTTATACACTTAGTTTACTTTTTCTCAACATAACTACTTTCTTTATGACAGGTATAGAATTACTTTTACAACGACAATCAAACCCTTTAGTTACATCTCCTGCACCTAATGCTCAAGCGCTTGATCAAATTTTATCAGCAGGAATGCGTGTACCCGATCACGCAGGTATACAACCTTGGCAATTTACTGTGATTACTGATGATGGTTTGCAGCGTTTAAGTGATTTATTTGTTGCAAGTAGCAACAAACAAACAGCGAATATTGATAAAATTTCTAAAATGCCGTTTCGAGCACCTATGATCATTATCATTAGTTCTAAGTTTGTTCTGCATGACAAAGTACCTAAACAAGAACAACTAATTACTGCGGGATGCTGTGCACATGCAATGCAAATGGCAGCATTTATTCAAGGCTTTGGTGCAATGTGGCGAACAGGTGAGTTAGCTTATAATGAGCAAGTAAAAAAAGGGCTAGGGATAGATGTTCATGATGAAATTGTTGGCTTTTTATATATAGGTACGCCTTGTAAAGCACAAGGAATAAAAGCGAAAAAGAGTTTTGAAAATAAAGTGAGTTATTGGAAGTAGATAAGACATTTAAAAAAATAGTTAATAGTTACGAATCACAGTCGTAACTATTAACTAGATAGGAAAAATTACTGCTAAAAATCTGCGTTATTAGGTGTTCTTGGGAAAGGGATCACATCACGTACATTCTGCATGCCAGTAGCATAAGCCACTAAACGTTCAAAACCTAAACCAAAGCCTGAATGTGGTACTGTACCGTAACGACGTAAGTCTCTATACCAACTGTAATCTGCAGTATCTAACCCCATTTCTTCTAAACGACTATCTAGCACATCAAGGCGTTCCTCACGCTGACTACCACCAATAATCTCACCAATACCTGGCGCTAAAATATCCATAGCTGCAACCGTTTTGCCATCATCATTTAAACGCATGTAGAAAGATTTAATATCTTTAGGGTAATTTTGTAAAACTACTGGGCCATTGAAGTGCTCTTCAGCCAAATAACGTTCATGTTCAGAGTTTAAATCAACGCCCCAAGAAACCGGGTTTTCAAATTTCTTACCACAATTTTCTAAAATAGTAATTGCGTCAGTGTAATCTAAACGAACGAAATCAGTTTCAATTACAGAGTTTAATCGCTCAGTAACTGTTTTATCAACACGTTGTTGGAAGAAAGCAATATCGTCGCTAAGTTCTTCTAAAACAGCTTTAAACACATATTTTAGCATTTCTTCCGCTAAATCTGCGGCATCAGATAGATCTGCGAAAGCAATTTCAGGTTCGACCATCCAAAACTCAGCTAAGTGACGAGAAGTATTAGAGTTTTCTGCTCTAAAAGTAGGGCCAAAAGTATACACTTTTGATAACGCGTTACAGTAAGTTTCAACGTTTAACTGGCCAGAAACGGTTAAAAAGGTTTCTTTGCCAAAGAAGTCTTCTTTATAATCAACCTTACCTTCATCGTTACGTGGTAAGTTTTCCATATCTAAAGTACTTACGCGGAACATCTCACCAGCGCCTTCACAGTCACTGCCCGTGATTAGTGGTGTACTGATCCAAAAGTAACCTTTGCTATGCAAGAACCTGTGAATAGCTTGAGCTAAACAGTTTCGTACACGAGTAACTGCGCCGCCAATATTGGTACGAGCACGTAAATGTGCTTGTTCACGTAAAAACTCAATACTATGGCGTTTAGCTGCCATAGGGTAAGTATCAGGGTCTTCAACAAAGCCAAGTACTTCAACAGCCGTAGCTTGGATTTCGAAAGATTGACCTTTACCTGGTGATTCAACTAACACACCGGTAATTTTAACCGAGCAGCCAGTGGTTAGCTTAAGTACATCGTCTTGATAATTATTAAGATCACTTGGTACGATAGCTTGAATGGCATCAAAGCATGAGCCGTCATGAACAGCTAAAAAAGAAATACCTGCTTTTGAATCGCGGCGAGTTCTAATCCAACCATGTACGGTAATAGTTTCATCAACAGGGTACTGACCTGCTAATACATCAGTAATTGCTATAACTGACATGTAATGACCTCTTATATTTTATCAAATTTGCTGAAATTTGCTGTTAGGCAGAAAATGGTGGTTATGTTACCGTGACTATTATGTTTAACAAGTAAAACTTGCTAAATTTACTAACAATAATGAAAAAATATTGCTGATGATTAATAATTATCACTAAAAAGTAGAAAACTAAATGAATTCACAGAATACATCACCAATAAAAGAGCGCAGAAAATCGATAGATTTTTGGTTTTATTTAGCCAGAGTACTCACTGTTTGTAGCTGGCTTGCTTTCATTGTTGCGATAAATATATCTTATTTTGTTGCCCCTGAAACTAATTATGGTGTTTTACGATACCATGAAATCGAAGTGAGGCAATTTTGGCTTACGCCGCTTACTGGATATTTATATCTCGTTATTTGGTTTAGTGCTGCAGGTATTTATAGTGCAATGCTAATAGACAAATACCGAAGTAGAAGGCGAAATGATAATACTCATTATAATGCCTACTTTCTCCTTGCCCTCAACCTTCTTTGGTTGTCAATAATTTTACATCATGTTCTTAGCCTAGCTAAGGTTATATAAACACTTATTTTATGAATCACTTATCTGAGAAAACAATCGTCTTCATCTAACACTGTTGCCATCGCTTGAACTAAAATTGAAATTTGTTCCTTGTTAATCACAAGCGGTGGAATAATATAAATAAGCTTTCCAAAAGGGCGGATCCACACACCTAATTCAACAAAACGTTTTTGTATCACAGCCACATTTACAGCTTGCAAGCATTCAATAGCGCCAATAGTACCAAGCACTCGAGCATCTTTTACTCTTCTATGTTCTTTCAATAGTAATAGTGAGGTTTGTAGTTTTTGTTCGATAAAGCTAACTTGTTGCTGCCAGTCATTCTCAAATAATAAATCGATACTTGCGTTAGCAACGGCACAAGCTAACGCATTACCCATAAATGTAGGACCATGCATAAAACAACCTGCTTCTCCCTCACTGATTGTCTGTGCTATTTCATTGGTGCAAAGCGTTGCAGCTAAGGTGATGTAACCACCGGTTAGTGTTTTACCTAAACACATAATATCTGGATTGATTCCTGCCCACTCACACGCAAAAAGCTTACCTGTTCGACCAAAACCTGTTGCTATTTCATCGACAATCAGTAATACATTGTGCTTATCACATAACTCTCGACAAGCTTTCAAATACTCAGGATGATAAAAACGCATACCACCAGTACCTTGGACTATCGGTTCGATAATAAAAGCTGCTAGCTCAAAGTGATGTTGCTCAAACAATGCGGTAAGCTCTTTAGTATCTTCTGCTTGCCATTGTTCATCAAATTCTGTTGTAGGGGCTGGGGCAAAAATGTTTTTCATCAACACTTTATCGAAAATTTGATGCATACCAGTAACAGGGTCACAAACTGACATTGCAGCAAAGGTATCACCATGATAACCATTTCGAACCGTGAGTAGCTTAGTTTTTGACTGACACCCATTTTTACTATGCCAATATTGTAATGCCATTTTCATTGCCACTTCGACACTCACAGAACCAGAATCTGAAAGAAATACTTTTTCAAGACCTTCAGGCGTTAGCTGTACTAGCTTGTTGCATAACTCTATAGCACTTTGATGTGTTAAACCGCCGAACATAACATGAGACATTCTTGATGATTGCTCAACTAATGCAGCATTTAACTTTGGATGATTATAACCATGCAATACAGACCACCATGATGACATGCCATCAACAAGGGATTCGCCACTGGCAAGGTTAATGTAAACACCATTGGCACTTTCAACTAAATATGCGGGTAAGGGCGATGACATAGAAGTATAAGGGTGCCAGACATGCGCTTTATCAAATTCAAGTAAATTTAATTGGCTATTGTTTAACTGAAAATTGTTTGTTTGTTTTTTGTTCATATGTAAACTAAATTGGCTGTTTATTGTTGACATCAAGGTGATGATCGTTAGACTACCTGTTAACTTAACTAGATGCAAACGAGTAACCATGTCAACTGTTGTACTTCCTTCCACTTCAAATTCAGATACTAAATCAAGTCAAGCAAGTGTCCGCCATAACTGGACTTTGGACGAAGTGCAGACATTATTTGCACTACCTTTTAACGATTTAATGTTTCAAGCTCAAACAGTACATCGTCAAAATTTTAATGCTAATGAAGTGCAAGTCAGTACTTTGTTGTCTATTAAAACAGGCGCTTGCCCTGAAGACTGTAAATATTGTTCACAAAGTGCGCGAAATAAAACTAATTTAGAAAAGGAGCGCTTGCTTGAAGTTGAAAAAGTGCTTGAAGCAGCAGAAAAAGCAAAAGCTATGGGTTCAACACGCTTTTGCATGGGAGCTGCTTGGCGTAACCCTAAAGAGCGTGATATGCCAATAGTGCTTGATATGATCAAAGGGGTAAAAGCTTTAGGTTTGGAGTCTTGCATGACGTTAGGTATGTTAGATGAGAATCAGGCTCAGCAACTCCAAGATGCCGGTTTAGATTATTATAACCACAACCTTGATACTTCCCCAGAACATTACAATCAAATTATCACAACTCGTACTTATCAAGATCGATTAGATACGTTAGATAATGTGCGAAGCGCAGGTATGAAAGTATGCAGTGGCGGTATTGTTGGCTTAGGTGAAACAGCAGTTGATAGATCTTCTTTATTGGTGCAATTAGCCAATTTACCAAAACAACCTGAAAGCGTACCTATTAACATGCTAGTTAAAGTTGAAGGCACACCGCTTGCTGATGTTGATGACTTAGAAAGTTTTGATTTTATTCGTTGCATAGCCGTAGCACGAATTATGATGCCACAATCACATGTTCGTTTGTCTGCAGGCCGCTCAGAAATGAATGAACAAATGCAATCGTTATGCTTTTTAGCCGGTGCTAACTCTATATTTTACGGCTGTAAATTACTAACGGCTGAAAACCCTGAAACAGACAAAGATTTACAGTTGTTCAAAAAGTTAGGCATTAATACAGAAACAGTGGTTGATGACAGCGTCATACAAGATAAAACATTGAAAACATCTTTAGTAAATGAACAACATAAAGATTTATTTTACGACGCGACTAATTAAGCGTATTCCGAATGGCATTTGAGTTTACTAAAGAAAAATTAATTGTACAAAATTCGCAGTCTCGATACAGGCAGCGAGTTTGTGTGCAACCAGTAAATGCGACCAACACTTCACAGCATTCATTAATGTCTGAGCATGGCGCTCAAATTATTGTTGATGGAAAAGAATATATTAACTTTTCATCGAACGATTATTTAGGGTTAAATAACCACCCCAAAATAAACCAAGCGATGCAAGAGGGCGTTGATAAATTTGGTGTATCTGCCAGCTCTTCTAGTTTAGTGACTGGATATCACTATGCTCACCAAGCATTAGAAGATAAAATTTGTCAGTGGTTAAACAAGCCTAAATGTTTATTGTTTTCAAGTGGCTTTGCCGCAAATACCGCATTTTTTCAGACGCTTGGTCAAACTCCAGACCAAACTTTTAGCCAAGGGAAATGTCATTTTTTTCTCGATAAACTATCTCATGCTTCAATGCTTGATGGGGCTTTTTCTTCCAAAGCAAAAATAAAACGATTTGCTCATAATAATACTCAGCAATTGTCACTGTTGTTATCATCTTGTGACTCAGATAATAAGCTTATAGCTTCTGAAGGTGTATTTAGCATGGATGGTGATCAAGCTGAACTGAGTAAACTTGAAGATATAGCAGAAAAAAATAATGCTTGGCTTTATATCGATGATGCGCACAGTATTGGTGTTATTGGCAAACAAGGTCAAGGCAGTTCAAGTATTCTCAATAGCAATAATCAACCAAATATAATTATGGCTACTTTTGGTAAAGCAATTGCAACGAGTGGCGCTTTTTTAGCGTGTGATGAGGGGTTGCATGATTATTTAATTAATTTTGCCAGACATTATATCTATTCAACGGCAATTTCACCTGCATTAGCATGGGCAACAATCAAAAGTATTGAGCTTATCCAGCAGGAACAATGGCGCCGTGATAAAATCATAGAACTAAGTAACCTTCTTATAAGTTTACTCAACGATAATATTGAAATCGTCCAGTCAGATTCATCAATTCATGCCATAATTGTTGGTGATGAACAAAAGGCTCTATCCGTAAGTGAACAGTTAAAAAAACATGGGATTTGGTTAACGGCTATACGACCACCAACCGTTCCTATCGGCAGCTCAAGGTTACGCGTAACTGTTTGTGCAAGCCATAACCGTAATGATATCAATCATCTAGCTCATTATTTGAACGAGGCGTTAATTTAGATGACAATAGCAACAACAAAAATAACACATCAGAAAAATCAAACAAAAATAGCTGAAAGTTTTGGTTCAGCTAGCAAATCGTATGATGTTTCAGCAAGATTACAACGTTTTTCTGGCAAACATTTAATGCCGTGGTTACCAAATCGAAATGACCTTACGGTTCTTGATTTAGGCTCCGGCACAGGTTTTTTTACGGACTTATTATCGACTGGATATAATCAAGTTATTGGCCTAGATTTCTCTAAAGAAATGCTAAAGTTTGCTCAAGGTTGCCGTAGCAAAGATATATTTTGGCTTGAGGCTGATGCCCACAAAATCCCCCTTCAAGATGAAAGTATTGATTTTATTTATTCAAATCTTGTTATTCAATGGTGTGAGCCACTTGATGTTGCAATTAAAGAAATGCTGCGAGTATTAAAACCGGGTGGCTTGATTATATTTACTACCTTGGTTGATGGTACTTTGCATGAGCTTAAATCATCATGGCGACAAGTAGACGATGATCAGCATGTTATCGACTTTAAGACTGAAGAGCAGCTAAATGAGTGTTTTAATACTGATGCGTCAAGTGTCCTAGAACATAAATGCCAAGATATAGTTCTTGAATATCAAAATGTTATTCATTTAGCCAGAGAACTTAAGGGCCTAGGGGCTAATCACTTACCACAGAAAAAAAATAGAGGATTATCAGGCAAGGATAAATGGTTTGCTATGACTGAACATTATCAAGACTTTCTTGAAGAGAGTGGTATTTATCCAGCAACATACTGTTTGTACTCTGGCTTAGTGGTTAAGTTAAATAACTAACTTGAAGAATTAGATGAAAGTTAAATGAAAAACTAATATGAAAAATTATTTTATTACTGCAACTGACACTGATGCGGGCAAAACCTTTGTTACATGTGCTTTAACACAAGCTTTAGTCAATGCAGACAAAAAAGTTGCTACCTATAAGCCTGTTGCGGCTGGCTGCCAACAAGTAGGTAAGTTATTGATTAATGAAGATGCAGAGCTGTTAAGTCAGTTTGCTAATTGCGGGCAAAGTATAAGTGAAGTGAACCCCATTTCATTAATTGAAGCGATTGCACCACACGTAGCTGCAGCAAATAATAATCGTGTACTATCCCTTGAAGAAGTTGCTCAAGGTTTTGAAAACCTTTTATCGTTAAAGGCTGATATTAATTTAACAGAAGGGGCTGGCGGTTGGCGATTACCTTTAAACCTAAATTTACCTAAGCCAATATTTTTATCTGATTTTGCTATCAACACCGAACAAGATGTTATTTTAGTTGTAAATATGAAATTGGGGTGTTTAAACCATGCGCTACTGACATATCAAGCAATTATTGCTGATGGATTAAACTGTGTAGCATGGATTGCTAACAACGCGAGTGGCGAAATAATGTCAAATTTAAATGAAAATATTGCTAGTCTTGAGCAACTTTTCCCAATGCCAAAAATTGCGCAATTAAATTATTATGACGACACAAGGATGAGTTTACATAATAAAGTTTGTGCAGCTGCAGAAAAAATAGATCTAACATCTCTGTTTAGCTGATCTACAGCTTTATCTGTAGATCAGTTGTTACTCTAACAATAATTTGAACCATTCAAGCTAACTGCATTACTTAACCTGAACGCAGGTTACTTACCTAATTCGACCAAACATGCACTTGCGATAAAGCCTGAACGGGTTTTATAAGCAGAGCTTTTACTAACACGCTCATCTATTTGTTTAATCAGTAATTCAGGGAGGGTGACATTAATTTTGTGACTCTTGCCTAAATACGCACTTATATCAATATCTACAATAGCCCAAAAAGCCTGTGAATGAGTGTGTGGGTTATCAATCGCATACTGCTGTCTATGTTTATCAACACTTAAGGCCGATGGAATTTTTTCTCCATACTCCGCCAATATTGCCAAATGAGATTTAATACTTTGGCTTATTTTTTCTATTCCTAAATCTATAGACTCGACACTAACACTACAGCCGGGAAGGTCAGGAACTACTACTTGATAATGTCCCGCGTTCTGTTTGTTAGAGAAGACAATTGCATACTTCATATTTCACCTAATTTACTTTATAACCCAATACATCAAGAATAACCCTTATAACCCCGAATTACAACATCAGCACAACCCCAGTAACTCCTTTTTATTTCGTTATGGTAACCCCGATAACCCCAGGAAGGTTTCAGTCGGTAACTCTGGCAACCCTGTTGCAATGTAAGTTAACAATTACTTCTTCTAGTGAATATATAAATTGGTATCAAAAACAAATTTCTAAATTGGAAGCTGCTCTCTAATAAAACTTAACAAAGAACGAGAGTATTTAATTTTAAAATAACGCTAGAGTTATAGAATATTGTGGAAGATTGAAAAATTGATCATTATAATGAAGTATGATCTATACAATTTATTGACCAGTCATAATCAAAATGTATTGGGAAATTTGTACCAAGCAACTCCATTTTAATTCGGAATATGTAATTATCAGTACATAAACCGATTAGGAATATTTATGAAAGAACTCATTCATGCCAATCCTGATTTACTGATTACTGTCGTAGGTATTGGTGGTTGCGGTTGCAACACAGTTAATATGCTCTATGAAAATAGCTTATCTACTAGTGTAAATTTAATCGCAATTAATACAGATCTTGCTGCACTGAATTCTCTACAAGTTGAAAATAAAATATTGATAGGAGAAAATCTCACGCAAGGCTATGGCGCTGGCTCTAATCCTGAGGTTGGATTAAAAGCGGCTGAAGAAAGCGAGGAGCTATTAATCAACGCCATTAGAGGTAGTGATATTGTAATCATCACTGCGGGCTTTGGTGGTGGCACAGGAACAGGGGCAAGCCCTTTAGTCGCAAGAATAGCAAGAGAGTTAAATATTAATTGTTTGGCTATTGTAACTTTACCTTTTGAATCGGAAGGAAAGCTACGGATGGATTTTGCGTTGCAAGGCATTAATGACATTAAAGACCCAATTCATGCATATATCACTTTATCTAACGATTTACTTTTAAAGGGCTTAGGTGAAAGTGTTGGTTTATTTTCAGCTTTCAATCAAAGTAATGAGGTATTGAAAAACCTATTAGTATCCTTAGTTCAAATGCTCACTGAAACTGGTTATGTAAATGTTGATAAAAACGATTTTTCAAGCATTCTTTCCTATGAAGGTGAATCTATTTTAGGTGTTGGAAAAGCTGATAACGAAGAGCTTGCCTATGAAGCATTAGATCAAGCATTGAACAACCCTTTAGTTTCGATTGCTAAAATAGACACGGCAAAAGGCATTATTTTTCAGTTATTTTGTAAATCAGAGCCTAAACTATCCACATATAATGGTTTAATTGATCATATAAGAGAGAAAATCACCAATAAATCTGTGCTTATCGTTCCTGGTGTTACTTTAGATCCTAATTTATCATCAGAAATTGAAATTTTAATAGTCGCTTCAGGAATAGATTCTACAACTGCTAGAGCAGAAAAAGCGGATGTGCCGAGTACTGAAGGTGATGATTATCTTGATGAAGGCCTAGTTTTTGTTGATGATAAAGAAAAAGTTTATACTGATATACCTGCAATTACACGAAAACTAAGAGCGAATAAATCGTTGGGGATAACTAATGTTTAATGATGTTTTAAAGTTTTGGTTTGAAGAATTAACCCCGATGCAGTGGTGGCAAAAAAATGATGAATTAGATCAAACCATCAAAAATAAATTTGCAACACTTCATCACCAAGCTAGCCAATGCGAACTAGAATCGTGGCGTAGTAACCCCCAAGGGCGTTTAGCTGAAATTATAGTGTTAGATCAGTTTTCTCGAAACATGTTTCGAGACACTATAAAAGCCTTCTCGCAAGACCCTCTAGCTTTATCTTTATCACAACAAGCAATTGCTGTCGGTGCTGATAAAGAGCTTGATGCTATTGAACGTAGCTTTTTGTATATGCCTTATATGCACAGCGAATCTTTATTTATTCACAAACAAGCATGCCAATTATTTAAAGCTAACGGCAATGAAAGTAATTATCAGTTTGAATTAAAGCATTTTGACATTATTGAAAAGTTTGGCCGTTATCCTCACCGTAATAAGATTTTAAATAGAAAATCGAGTATTGAGGAAGTTGAATTCTTAAAACAACCTGATTCATCATTTTAAATAAATTTTTATTTAGGATAACCGATTATTTTTCTAATGGCTTTATATAACGGATTAAGCCTAGAATACATTTTTTTGTAAACGCCATGGTAAAGTTCATCGTATATTTTTTTGTTTTCTTCTATCGGTGTGAATATATCGCCACCGTGAGTCATTTTTGCAACAGCTTCTTCATAGTTTTCAAAAAGCCCAACACCAACAGCGGCATTAATTGCAGCACCCAAACCTGATGTTTCAAAGGTGTGAGGTCGTTGTACTGACATGCCAAATATATCTGCCGTAATTTGCATTGCTTGATCGCTTTGTGAACCACCACCTGAGACCATTAATTTAGATATTTTTACCTTAGACTTTCTTTCAGATAATTCTTTACCTTCACGTAGGGCATAGCCAATACCTTCTATAATTGCTCGATAAATATGAGCACGGGTATGAACATCGCCAAAACCAATCATGGCTCCTTTAGCTTCTGGGCCTGGCGTTCTGATCCCTGGATTCCAGTATGGTTGTAATACAAGCCCCATTGAACCTGCAGGGACTTGCTTTAATAAATCATCAAATAAACTTTCTGTGACAAGACCTTGTTGATCAGCAATCTGTTGTTCTTTTAAGCCAAATTCACGCTTAAACCAACTAACCATCCAGTAACCACGTTGCACAATAATTTCAGTGTTAAAGGTTTTTGGCATTGCAGCAGGATACGCCGGTAACCGCTTGATCGCTTCAACATATTTTGTATTAGTTGTGTTATACGTTGCGGTTGTACCATAACTTAAGCTACCTGTTTTAGGTGTTAAACAGCCTGAACCTAATACTTCACAGGCCTTGTCTGAACCTGCGGATATTAGAGGTAACCCTACTGGAATGCCGGTATCATTTGAGGCCTGCTGAGATATTTTGCCTAATTCATCGCCACAAGGAATAAGCTCTGGCAACATCTCTTTTTTAATTGGCAAAGCTTGCCAACGCCAATCTAATGGTTTCGACCATGTATGCTTTTTAAAATCAAAGGGCAGGTAGCCGACCTGACTTGAAATGGAATCAACAAAGTTTCCTGTTAATTTATAGCTATGAAACCCTGAAAGTAACATATATTTGTGTGTTTTTTTCCAAATATCTGGTTGCTGATGCTTGATCCAGTTCGCTTCTGCTTGGCTTCTAAAGTAATCGATAGTTTGTTTTTCACCAACAAGTGTAAAAAGTGCCCGCCAATGCCAACTCATTTTATCTAACTTACTTTGTTCTCGCTGATCTAACCAAACAAAGGCGGGTCGAAGCGGTTGACCGTTACAGTCTAAATTAACCATGGTAGCTCGCTGACATGTTAGCGAAACTGCTTTAATTTGTGATTTGTTTATATTTAATGAGACAAGCTCAGGCCACAATTCATTGCAAGCTTTAGTTAGCATTAACCAATAGTAGTCAGGCTCCTGTTCAGCCCAACCTGGTTGTTTAGAAAAATAGGGCTCAATATCCACCTTACTTTTAGCAACTAACTGCCCGTTAAGGTCAAACAACAAGGCTCGAATACTTTGCGTACCATTATCAAGCGCTAAAACATAATTATGTTTATCAACTTTATCGTTGTTTGGAGCATAGTTCGGTTCTTTATTTTTCTCTTCATTTTGCTGAGAGTTTTCTTTGATCATAAGTTTTCAGCTTGCTTATTATTGATAGGTTTGGGTAAGTAGTAAGATTGTTGCCAAATAGAAATATAACGCATCACTTCATCTTGCCACTTTGCTTTATTCCAGCCAAGCTCTTGTTCAAAAATATCTGCTAGTTGACAAAATAATTCTTCTGCTCCGTTTTTTAATAGTAGTCCTAAACGGGTGCGTCTTAATAATAAATCATCTAAGTGAATTACAGATTCATTTTTTATAGCCCAACGGCATTCAGCTAAACAAAATTGTGTATTAGCTAACGTCAGCTTTTCTTCTTCATTAGCTTGACCAAGAATTAAAGCTGCATTATTACCATACCTACCGATGAGTCGTTGTAGCCACGATTTTTCATACTTGTTTTGCTTAAGTTTACTTTTAAATAAATCCTCGAAAGAGTAATTAGTAAAAACAGAATCATTGAAGCCTTTTCGCATATATTCGTTTTTTGGCCTAGGGTTTAACCATGGCATAGCAGCATTTACTGCTTCAATAGCTGTTAAGCGAAAAGTTGTTAGCTTGCCACCACTTGCTGTAATTAATCCATTGTCAGCCCATATTGCATGATCTCGGCGCTCTTTTGAGGCTTTTTTTGAAAAGTTTCTATCAGAACTGATGACAGGTCTAACCCCTGAAAACGTCGAGATAATATCGCGATAAGTTATTTTATTGTTAGGGAAACTTTTATGTGTAGCTTCCAATAAATAATCAACTTCATCTAGGCTTATATTTGCTTCTTTATCTAAGCTTTCAGAATGATCTATATCGGTTGTGCCAATAACTGTCACGCCTTCCCAAGGAAAGATGAAAACAGGTCGTTTGTCACGAGGATGCAAAATGGTTAATGCAGCATTAACAAGGAGCCTTGTTTGACTTACTATTAAATGACTACCCCTTAGCGGTCTTACTCGTTGTTCATTAACAACTTCACCACGTAGTTTGTCAGCCCATGCCCCCGTTGCATTAATGACCACTGATGTTTTTAAATTAAATCGTTTACTTTCTTTTAGGCCATTTGTGTTGTTTGTGTTACCAGAGTTGTCTTCAACTGTGACTCCAATTACTTGTTCAGACTTTGAGTCTTTTATTAGCGTGGTGGCTTTTACATAATTGATAACTTTAGCACCTGCTTGAACAGATTCTTGTAAAACACGCATTACCAAACGAGCATCATCAACAACAGTATCAGTGTAATAACAAGCGCCTGTTAAACTTTCAGTGTTCAATGTGGGAAATTTGTTAACCGTTTCTTTTGTTCCATAAAACTTATGATCTTTTATTCCCGCAAGCCAATCATAAAGACTAAGTAAAGTACTCATGATAATTCGACCAGGGAATTGCCATTGTTTTATTAAAAAATAATAATCCATTCTATTGATAAGTCCAGGTGCTTCCTTTAACAGCCGTTCACGTTCTTGTAGAGAGTGCTTCGTTAATTTTATATCGCCTTGGGCTATATAACGAAGACCACCGTGGACCATTTTAGAAGAGCGACTAGAAGTGCCCCAAGCAAAGTCTTGTTGCTCAATAAGCAGTGTACTTAATCCTCGACGAGTTGCTTCTTGTAAAATTCCAGCGCCAACAATTCCGCCTCCAATAACAATAACATCCCATTTTTGCTCTATGTTATTATTTATATTTCGAGTTAACTGAGACAGAAAATCAGCTCTATTGGTAAAGGGCGTTGACGCCATAGGCTCTTTAGTCATTATATTAAACCAACTTGCCAGGGTTCATTTGCTGCTCAGGATCAAATAAATTACATAGCTCTTTTATTGCCTTAATACCTAACTCTCCTTTTTCTGCTGCTAAATAAGGAGCATGATCTTTTCCAACGCCATGTTGGTGGCTGATAGTTCCGCCATGTTTAACAATAGCTTCTGCGCCTGCAGCTTTTAGTTTAAGCCAACGTTGCATGGTTTTATCGTAGTCTTTATCCATTCGAAAAAGAAAAGTAGTATAAACACTACAACCCTGGCCATAAAAATGTGACAGGTGAGTAAAAACATGAATTTTTTCTTCATTAGCTTGATCAGAATTTAGATCTGGTTTTAGTGCATTAGCAATATCAAACTCCATACCTTTTACGGCGGCAGGAACGGCAGACCAATCCAGACAAGTTTCCATGGTGTCCACAATAATACCCGCATCCCAGAAGCCTTGACGTAAATATGGACTACGAAAACGACTATGCTGCCAGTGTTTTCCTAAGGCCGTTCCGATATAAACCCCTTTATGCTTGCTGATAAATTGCTTGGTAATTTTCAGGGCTGATTTGCATTGAGCGTTACTGCCTGTAATACCAAAAGTGAACATGGTTTTATTATCACCATTGTCATTACCTTTAATATTAGAGATTCCTCGTAAGCTTAAATATTTTTCAAGGCATTTTACAGCAGTATCATGGCCAGCAAGTTTTAAGTGAGAAGCGGTTTCAACTTCATTACTTAATCGCATCATTGAGAGCTGAGTGCCATTTTGTACTATATCACGGCTAGCATCCATACCTACTTGCCAGCTTGGGAAAAAAGCGACGTAGAAATTTTCTTGCTCGGCTATTTTTGTCACTCGCACTTTAACTTCAGTAATAATGCCCATTCGACCCTCACTACCTAAAATCATTTCTCGTATATCAGGCCCAGCAGATGAGGCAGGGAAGGTTGGAATATCTAATGAACCTTGCAATGTTTCAATATTGCCACCAGCAAACATTTTTTCAATCCGACCATAACGTAATGATTGCTGGCCACTAGAGCGACTCGCTACCCAGCCACCAACAGTGGATAATTCCCACGATTGTGGAAAATGTCCTAATGTATAACCATGCGCTGACAATTGTTTTTCAACATCAGGGCCGAGCGTGCCAGCACCAAAGGTAGCTATCTGACTTTGTTCATCAAAAGCGATAAGTTTATCCATTTTACTTAACGCAACCGTAATAATAGGGCGTTTGTTTTCTTCTGGGTTAATATGGCCACAAACAGAAGTACCGCCACCGTAAGGAATGAGTATTAGGTCTTCTTGTTTAGCAAACTGTAATAGCTCTTGTACTTCATTTGTTGTGTTTGGAAATGCAACGCCGTCTGGAAAAGTACCAAATTCACCACTATGGGTGGCTAACCAATCGGGAATGCTTTGCCCACGACAATGACGTAATCGAACTTCGGCATTAGTATTAATTAACCTATGCTGTGGTCCTCTAGATTCAGGAACTTTTGCGATAGCTTCGTCTAGCGTGATTTCAGGTAAAGGTTCACTTTTACCTAAAATATTCTCAATATAATCTTGTGATGTTTTAGTTAATTCAAAACCAAAATTATTCTTTTCATCGCCCCAGCCATTCCAACGTTTCATAGTCTTTCACCCTTAAATTCATTTCATTTTTTAAATATTAACCTGAATTTACTCATAATATTATGTTTTAATAGGGCTGATTATTGATAATTTAGGACAGATTAAAGGATGATTAATTAGTGAATCCCGAACTTACTGCCATTTGTGATGTTAACGCTCGCCAATCTATCATCGGGATTTCATTGTTGACAAAGTTTTTACAGAGCAATGGTTATAACGCTAAAGAGATGCTTTCTCAGGCTGATATTTCACCACAGTTGTTGAATGATCCAAAAGCAACGATATCTTTTCAACAAGAAATTGCTTTTACGCGTGTTTTGGTAAAAACCTTGGCAGATAATGAATTAGGTTTTAAAGCAGGGCAATGTTATCGACTAAACGCTTTTGGTCACATTGGTTTAGCTGCAGGCTCAAGTGATACAGTCGGTGAAGCAATAGCATTTTTTCTTAAATATATCCGCCTTGCCTATACTCATTTTGATATTAACTTCTTTAAAAAAGATGGTAACGCAATATTAAGGTTTAGTGATAAATTCAATTTAGGTCATTTACGGAGGTTTTATTTAGAAAGGGATTTTTCATTCGCTTTTTTATCGACACGAGATATGTTTCCTCGATCGATAGTAGGACAAAAACCAAAAACAATACACTTTGATTTTCCCTGTCCGACGAATGTTGAGCGCTATCGAATATTATATGAATGTCCTGTCTATTTCTCTATGCCATACAATGAGATATTGTTTGATGAAAGGTACTTAGACTTACAGCTACCATTAGCTAATTCTCTCACCCGTGAATTATTGGAAGAGCAATGTAAAATTCAAGAAATAGCCTTATTTGGTCATAATAGTTTTGAAGGGAAGATTCGACAAATAATACAGGCGATGGAAAATGAAATACCTAATTTAGAAAGCATAGCTAAAATGCATTTTCTAACTGCTCGAACAATGCGTCGTAAATTAAAAGAACAGGGTGTTACTTTTCAACAATTAGTAAATGAAGAGTTAAGTAAAAAAGCACTGCAATATTTATCAACAACAAATTTGACTATTGAGCAAATATCAATGTGTTTAGGTTATAGCGAATCGGCTAGCTTTATCCATGCGTTTAAACGTTGGACTGGAAAAACACCAAAAGCATATCGTTGATACTGTAATATGTTTTTGGTTTGATTAAGAATTATTTTTCTAGGTATCAAATGGTAAGCACAGCTCACCAAACACTCTTAAATGATTATTTGTGGCGAATATGGTTTTTCTAAACTAGACTTGAATAGATTCAATACCATACAAAAGATGGCTAATTACTGGCTTATACTAATAGGATGTTGATTTGCCTTTTCATAATAGAATTCTGCCTTATATATTTATAATCTCTTCTTTTTTCTCAGCTTTTCTTAGCTCACCAATTTTTAGCGCTGAAATACAGTCAACTAAGGTCAAATTACAATTGTTTTGGCATCATCAATTTGAATTTGCGGGGTTTTATGCTGCAATTTCACAAGGTTACTTTGATAAATATAATATTGATGTAGAGTTGGTGAAATTTGATCCGACACTTGATACCACCGATTTAGTATTAACAGAAAAAGCTCAATTTGGTTTAGCGGGAACTGAATTAATAGAGAGCTATCATCAAGGTAAAGATGTCATATTGTTAGCGAGTTACTTCAAGAGAAGTCCATTAATCATCATTACCCAACCTGAAATCACCTCATTGAAACAGCTAACAAACAACAAGGTATTTGGAAGAAAGCAACATCTAGAGCAAGGTAGCATTCGAGAGATGCTTAATTTATTTGACGTTGAGCAAACAAAAATAAATATGGCCATTAAAGGTGATTCTATCGTGTTATTTGAAAACCAAGAAATTGAAGGAATATTGACCTACCGAACCAATACCCCCTATATACTCAACCAAAAAAATATTGAGTACAGAATATATGATCCTAACCAGTTTGGTATAGCTAGCCAAGATTTGAATTTATTCACAACAGGAAAATTTGCTAAAGAAAACCCAGAGGTAGTTAAAAACTTCACCCTTGCTGCAAATGAAGGGTGGGAGTATGCAGTCAAACATCCTAATGAGATAATCGAGCTTATCAAGTCTGATTATAACCCCCAAAATTTAACTACAGATGCGCTTAAATTCGAAGCAAACGAAACCATAAAGTTAATATCACCCGAATTATTTGAGGTCGGTTCAATACAAAAAAACAAATTGGTCACTATTTCTGAAGAGTCATTTGCAAACAAGTCTATTTCAAGTATTAAAAATTTAGATAACTTTGTCTTTGAACATAATCCAAAACAAAAAATTGACTCAGAATTATTGAAATCACTTACCTTAGAAGAAAAAAAGTACTTAAATGAGTATCCCCTGATAAGAGTTCAAAATGATGATGATTATCCACCATTTAATTATCTAATTGATGGAAAACCTAGCGGTTATAGTGTTGATTTAATTGATCTGATAGTAACTATGTTAGGCATTAAAGTAGAGCTAATTACAGGGAAAAGTTGGATAGAATATAAGGAAATGCTCAAACACAAAGAATTAGATGTATTAGTTAATATTATAGATTTAGAGAGTAATCATGATTTTGCAGGTTTTACTTCTCCTTATGCCGGAATTTCTACATTTGCAGTTAGTCGAACAAAAGAAGTCAGCTCTGTAATCACTATCGATAATTTAACCAGCAAACGTATTGCAATCACTCAAGGGTATGCAATTAATAAAACGTTAAAAAATTCCCTCCCAAAAAGCACTTTCATTCCAGTGAAAGACACCACCGAAGCATTAAAATTAATCTCAACCAACCAAGCTGATGTGTACTTTGAATCTGGTGCGGTGCTTGATTATTACCTAGCTAAAGAGCTTCTATCAAATTTACAGCTGTTACCTGTTTCTCCTGATCTTAATGTAATCAATCAAGAATTCAGTATCGCTACCCATAAAGACAATAAGATACTATTAAGCATCCTTCAAAAAACCATGAATGCCATTCCTGATATAGAACAAATTAGATTGAAAAGGAAATGGTTTGGAGAGAGTATCAAACATAAAAGTATTGAAGAAAGCTTTACTCTTGTAGAACTTGAATATATTAAAAATACGACTGTAACCCTTTGTCGTCCTAACATGAGTGAGGAGACAACATTATCTACAAAAATTGTTGATTTTATAAATCAGCCCATAGGACTTAAAATTAAAGTTAGTAGACGTTTAAGTTGGTCTGACTCATTAGCTGCCTTGCAAAATAAAGGGTGTGATTTATTACCTAGTGCAACTAATACTTCACAACGACAAAAAACGATGGCATTTACTCCTGGTTATTTTCGAGACAAAGTGTCAATTGTGACAAAAAAAGATCAAGAAGCTATCTTTGACTTATCAGAACATCTAGCCCAGACCTTTTCCATTATTGGTGGATTAAGTGTAATTAAGTTATTAAAAAAACATTATCCAAGTATTAAGTTAATAGAAGTAGATACCCCATTAATGGCGACAAAATTAGTGCAACAAGGAGCTGTTTTTGGATTTATTTATCCGAAAACTTTCACGATTAATTTATTTGATAGACATGACCTAAGTGATCTAAAAATAAACGCTTCTTTGAGAAGTCAATTTGATGATGTTCAAGCAATAGCAACAAGAAAAAATGACAGGCTGCTGCATAGTATATTGTCTAAAGCCGTAAAAAACGTTGATAAACAAGCTTTAGAGAAACTTATCCTTAATAGTTCAACTAATCAAACAAGTGTCATTTTTAATGATACCGAAAAAGAGTATTTACAATTTAACCAAGTCACTTGGTGTAGGTCGGATACTTCCGATGTTTGGGAAGAATTGATGCCGTATTTATTTAAAGGTAGAGGAATGGGGTTAATACAAAGTGAAAAAATGACATGGAATGAAGCGTTCAAAGCGTTAATTAGCGGGGAATGTGACTTTTTACCTGAAGCAACGAAAACGGCAGAAAGAAGTGAGATAATGAATTTCACTCAGCCAATTCATCAAGAGGAAAGAGTGATAGTTACTCAAAACAAGCAACCATTTATTGCAGATATTAGAGACTATTTAGATAAAGAGTTTGTCTTACATCAAGGGGATATACTCTATGAGCAACTAAAAAGCGGCTATCCTACAATCAAAGTCAGACTTGTTGAACACCAAAGAGAAGGACTGATATTGGTGAAAAATGGCAATGCTTTCGCCTATATTGGTAGTATTAGTGATACAGGTAATAAGATAAATAAATTTTCAATAACAGGGCTGAAAATAGCGGGGACATTGTCTGATAAGTACAATGACTCATGGGGTTTTGCAACAAGAAAAAGTGATATTGTTTTATCTGGTATGCTTACTGAGACTACAAGAAAGAATGATATTGTTTTATCGGGAATTCTTTCTAAGATAATTGATAATGCTGATAAAAATAAAGTTCGTGAAATTATATCTGGACAGTTATCAGTTAAATATGAAAAAGGCTTTGATTACACCTTATTTTGGCAATTATTGTTATTAGTGATTTTTGTTTTGGCTGTTGTTATTTTTTGGAATAGACGATTAGCTGCTTTAAATTTCCAAATGCAAATTTCAAAAAAAGCAGCCGAAGAGGCACAAAAAAAAGTTGAAATTCAAAATAAGGAAATACTCTCTACACACCAACAGTTAGTTCAATCAGAAAAGATGGCATCTTTGGGTACTTTAACCGCGGGTGTTGCCCATGAAATCAACAACCCTACCAATTTTACTCATGCCGCTGTTTATATGATGCAAAGTGAAATTGAAGATATTAAGGTATTTCTGAAACAACTTGCCGGTGGTGATAATGCTGATGAAGCTATCATTAATTCGTTTGATGAAAAATTTGAAAAATTAATTGAATTAACAAAAACCGCGAGAGAAGGGAGTGAACGTATTAAAGTTATCGTTGAAGATTTACGTACTTTTGCACGACTAGATAACGCGAAACAAGCCAGCTCAAAAATGTCTGATTTAGTTAATTCAACTGTGAACCTAGTTAAAGCTCAATTTGAAGATATAACTATCCATACTGACTTTACATTCGATCCTGTCATCAATTGTTATCCATCAAAACTAAATCAAGTGTTTATGAATATTGTTGTAAATGCGTGTCAAAGTATTGAGGCCAAAGTGATACACAATAAGGCGAGCAGCGACAAAGACAAGTTTGAGGCGAGAATTACTATCAGTTTCTTTAAAGATGACAATAATTTAGTGATAAAGATCAGTGACAATGGATGGGGAATGGATGAGCTAACGAAACAAAAAGTATGTGAACCATTTTTTACCACCAAAGTTGTTGGTAATGGCACTGGTTTAGGCATGGCAATATCATTTGGAATAATTGAAGAACATGGTGGAATGTTAAAAATATCATCAGTTTTAGAAAAAGGCTCTGAATTTTCAATTTATTTACCTGTTAAATAATAATGTTAAAGCACTAATACACAGAAAAAGGAATACATATGTCAGTATTTGATATTAAAAACTTACCAGAAAAATCTGTTTCACAAGTTGATAAACCTTTAATTATGCTTGTTGATGATGAAGTTGAAAACATTAACGTTTTAAGACAACTATTAGAAGCTCACTTTCAAATCATTACCGGGTTAAATGGCGCTGAAGCGATTGAATTAATTGATAACATGGTTGACCCAACCAAAATTCAATTAATTATAACAGACCAACGTATGCCAAAAGTCACTGGTATTGAATTTTTAGAACAAATAGTAGATAGAATGCCTGATACTATTCGAATTATTTTAACTGGTTACTCTGATACTCAAGTCATTATTGATGCTATAAATAAAGCAAAACTGTATAAATTTATGACTAAACCGTTTGATCCGGTTGAGCTATCTCTGACGGTAAAAAGAGGGGTTGAAGCCTATCAAATGCGGCAAGCTTTAGTCGATTATGCTGTTAACTTAGAGAAGCTCGTTGAAGAAAGAACAGATGAACTTAATGTGAAAAATGAAGAGCTTAGTAAAGCTTTAGATACATTGGAACAACTTAGCCTTAGCGACCAACTAACCGGGATTCATAACAGACATTTTTTGCAAAAATTTATGCCTCAAGAATTGGCGAAGCTAAAACGATCTCATGCTGCCAATATTAATGAAGGGTTAGGGTTAATGATGATTGATATTGATTTCTTTAAAAAAGTTAATGACACCTTTGGTCACGATGCTGGAGATAAAGTGTTAGTACAGTTTTCCAATATATTAGAAAATATCTGTAGGGAGTCTGATTGGTTAGTACGGTGGGGAGGTGAGGAGTTTGTTATTGTTGCTCGAGAGCAATCTATTAAAGGTTTAGAGAAATTAGCTGAAAGAATTAGAGCAAATGTAGACTCACATAGCTTTGATTTAGGAAGTACTCAATCAATTAATTGCAGCTGTTCAATTGGTATTACAAGCTTTCCTTTTATTAAAAAACAGTTTGAAGCGCTTACTTGGGAGCAAACATTGAACTTTGCAGATCTCGCTCTGTACTTAGCCAAGAATAATGGTAGAAATACTTGGGTAAGTTTAACTGAAAATATAAATAGCTTTAGTTCAGATTCAAGCAATACAGACTGGAACCAATTTTATGACAATGTTATGAAGAACTTGGTTGACCTGATTGAAAGTAAGCAAGTGCTTTATAACACACCAATAGTAGATAAACAGCTCACTTTTTAGCTTTCAATTTTTGAAAGCTATGGTAACGAATAGTATTAGATTAAATAAAAACCTTTCTAGTAAGAAACATAAGAAAAGTGATAACTATGTCAAATTATGACCATATATTGCCAGAAATAATCAATAGCTTAAAATCTACTTCTGGAGAAGAGTTTTTTAACACCTTAACGCTACAGCTACATAAGCATATTGGCGCAGATTACACTTTGATTGCACGATTTAATCCTGATGAATATTGTTCTAAAACTATTTGTGTTGTTGCAAAAGGCAAGCTGACTCAGAATTTTGAATACTCTCTAGAGCATACCCCTTGTGCTGACGTTATTAGTAATAGTGTTTGTATTTATCCTCAAAATATATGTAAATTGTACCCTAATGATCAGCTGTTAATCGATATGAATGTAGAAGGTTATATTGGCACTCCACTTCTTGACTCTCACGGGAAAGTTATTGGGCTGTTAGTTGCCTTGCATGAAAATAAAATTGAAAATTCCGATTTTGTTGTTACTTTATTCGAGCTATTTTCAGGTCGAATATCTGCTGAAATTGAAAGAGTAGACAGAGAGCATGAATTAAGAGAACTAGCTAATACACTTGAACTTAAAGTGTTAGAGCGTACAAGAGATCTATCGGAAACTGTTGAACATTTGAAGAACACTCAACAAAAACTAGTACAATCAGAGAAAATGGCTGCTTTAGGTAAATTAACAGCAAGTATTGCACATGAAATAAACAACCCAACTAATTTTACCTATGCTTCTGTTTACATGATGCTTGATGAAATAACAAACATAAAAGAATTCTTACGGCAATTAGCCGGTGGTGATGCTGCAGATTCTGAAGTGTTAGCATCTTTCGATGACAAGTTCGGTAAATTAATTGAGCTTGTTCAAACAGCGAATGAAGGAACAACTCGTATTAAAAGTATTGTTGAAAGTTTACGCACTTTTTCTCATTTAGGGCACTTGAACAAAGAGCAAACAAAAGTTGCTGAGTTGATTGAATCGACCATTAACTTAATTCGAACAGAGTATCGAGATATTACTATCACAACCAAGATTGAGTATGACCCATTGTTAAACTGTTTTCCTTCCAAGCTTAACCAAGTTTTTATGAACTTAATCGTTAATGCTTGCCAAGCGATTAATACTAAACATGAAGAGTATAAAGTGTCGAATAAGCCATATAAAGGTTTAGTTATTATTGGTACAAAACAAGAGAGAAACATGCTTGTTATTACAATCGAAGATAATGGCTGTGGAATGACTAATGAGAATCAAGAAAAGGTAATGGAGCCTTTTTTTACTACTAAAAACAGGGATGCAGGTACTGGGTTAGGAATGTCTGTTTCATTTGACGTTATTCAATCTCATGATGGGCGAATCACTGTAACATCAGTATTAAACCAAGGTTCAACCATCACTATTTATTTGCCAGTTGAGTAGGGTTGTTGATCTTTGCTGATTATAAATTTACCATCGCTTTAACTACAAAGTCAGTATAAGGTGGGCTTTAATATTTGAACTTGTGAGCTCATATTCACTACACGCACGGTCAGTCAAATTTCAATTTTTGATCTATTCAGCTTAAGCATGCATACAGTGTTTAAAGTTGGATGTTGTAATTGACATAACCAACAGTGGGAATTTTTAATAAGCACAAACACATATGATAAAAAAATTTATACTATTTACCGTATTCTTAATACTTCCACTGCAAGCACAAGAACTTAAAATAGCCTCCTGGAATATTGCATGGCTAGGGTCACATGAATTCAACACGCGGATACAAGATGATTACAACCTATTAGCAAAGTATGCAGCAGCATTAAACGCTGATGTTATAGCCTTGCAAGAAGTCGAGAATGGCGAGTATGCGCGTAAAGTGTTTGGTGATGATTACGACTACTACTTTTCAACAATGGACTGGGTACAGCGTGTTGGTGTTGCTGTACGAAAGTCGAAAGGTTATCAAGTTACAGCAACAGAGTATAAAGCATTGAATGTTGGTCGAGTGCGCTATGGCATGGATATCACTTTAACCAAAGGGAATGATAAGTTAAGGCTACTTGCCGTACATTTAAAGTCTGGTTGTTTTGATAAACCACTAGATCAGCAAAGTGTTAACAGTATGCCAACCACCAGTGAAATCGACAAAAAAATAAAGTTCGGTTGCGAGATACTCTCTAAACAAAAGCAACCACTTGAGGCTTGGATAGATCAACGAGCAAAAGAAAGGGTGCCATTTATTGTACTAGGCGATTTCAACCGTAGGTTTAGTAAAGACATTAAACATAACTACAGTGAAAATAGTGGTTTATGGCAAGCAATTGATAATAAAGGTGCTGAAGAAATGTGGACACCGACAACAACTAAAAACTCAAAGTGTTGGGGTGGTTATTACAAAGATTTTATCGATCATATTGTATTTGATCCTAAAGCAAAGCAGCGCTACATTGAAGACTCATTTGAACAGTTAGTGTTTGATGAAAAATATACGAAGAAACTAAGTGAATCGTTAAGTGATCATTGTCCAATTTCAGTTAAATTAACACTGTAAATCACATCAATATAAAAGCTTAAGTATAGATTCCTCATGCAAAAACAACTTAATCTTTACATTATCAATTTTTGTCTCTTTTAGTTTATTTAATAACAGAGGAATGAAAAATGAACAATTCAATATTTTCACTCCAATAATTATCAGGCCAACCACCTTTATGCTTTAATGCTGCTAAAAATGATTCTGCGTTGGTCAGCATGTCCCAAACGGAGGGTAAAAATACCGCTGAGCGAGAACCTTGTTTTAATAACAAGCCGTCGACTCCTACATTAAGCTGTGCCAGTAAGGCCTGTTCTCCTTGATTTGTTATCGGCACCATTGCTGATAATACCGAAATGCTGATACTAAGCTGAGGTAATTCACTTACTGTAATAGGAAGGAAACGGTTATCTTCAAAGGCACTGCTATAGCTATGCCTGCAAACATCTAGCCATAACGGCTCGCTTGCTTCAATTGCACCAATACATCCTCTTAGCTCGTCAGAGATATAAACAGTAACAAAGCTCGCAGCTATTTGTTTCAAGTTTGCGGATATTGGTGCAGATGGTAATAGACATTTATTATTTTCGGTGCCACTTTTAATCACCTGAAAAGCTAAAGATTTTAGAATATCTCGCTCTTCATTATTAAGCTCAATACAAGGTAAAGCTTGCATAACCCACCACGCTATTTTTATCACCGCTAATATCACCAGAATTACTATGGCTTATCAGCGCAATTTGCCAATGTTGTTGTTTGGCATAATCAAGCAAGCCGTTTACTGCATAACAACCACAGGCGTCTTCAGGTTCAATATTAGTGTTGAAATCTAATATTGAATGGATAGTTTTATTATCTAATGTTTGGGCTTTCGCATAATGATGAAAATGACTTAAATCGCTACTGGCTACAATTAATGTATCAGTTTGCTGTGAAAACTCAGCCAATATGCAACTGACATCTTTTGTTGTTGCTTGCCCAATGACTATCGGGACTAATTCAAAATCAGTTAAGCAAGTTTGTAAAAAAGGTAATTGAACCTCTAGCGAGTGCTCTAAAACATGTGCTTCATCTATTTCTGAGACCAGATTTAACTTGAGTAAATGTTGACAACTCTTTCTATCAATAGAGATTGCCCCTAAAGGTGTCGAGAACGTCTGATAGCTTGGCACCGCACAGCCTTTTAAGTATACGTGATGGCTTGGTCCTATTAGCACTACTCGACTAATATGATGTTGCTTACTTAAATATGCATACGCATTTGCCGCAATTTCGCCAGAATAGTAATAACCAGCGTGAGGTACAATCAATGCTTTTGGGCAATAATTTGGTGTAAGTGGTGCCGCTAACATGTCGTTGATATTTTGCTGAAGCTCAGAAGACGAACTTGAATAAAAACTACCAGCTACCGCAGCAGGTCGATTATTTATGGTCATACGAATCTTTATTTTATTATGGCACTAATTGACTACACTTGAAGTATAGATCAATTTGAACAATACCATCATGAACAATAAGTCTATGAGCAACACTCCTATTAATAAAGGGGCTATTGATTATTTTCCTACTAAATACTGGCAAAAACTCAATGACGGACGAGTGAGATGTGATCTTTGCCCACAACATTGCACCTTACGAGAGGGCAAAAGAGGCTCATGCTTTATCCGTATGCATCATCAAGGTGAAATTGTATTGACCAGTTATGGTCGCTCTTCCGGTTTTTGTATCGACCCAATTGAAAAGAAACCACTTAATCATTTTTATCCCGGCTCTAGTGTTCTGTCATTTGGAACTGCAGGTTGCAACCTAAGTTGCCAATTTTGTCAAAACTGGGACATGAGTAAATCGCGAGAAATTGACACTCTCACTGGCAAAGCCATGCCAGAACAGCTTGCTCAAGTCGCATTACAGCATGGTTGTAAAAGTATCGCTTTTACTTATAACGATCCGGTTATTTTTCTTGAGTATGCCATCGATGTCGCTAAAGCTGCACATGCGCTTAATTTGAAAACCATTGCCGTGACGGCGGGCTATATTTGTCCAGAGCCAAGAGTTGAGTTTTTCAAATATATTGATGCAGCAAATATTGATTTAAAAGGCTTTAGTGAAAAATTTTATCACAAAATTTGCCACGGGCATTTACAGCCAATACTTGATACTTTGCTATACCTCAAAAACGAAACTAACGTATGGTTCGAAATTACTACCTTACTCATTCCTGAAGAAAATGATAGTGATAAAGAGCTTCATCAGATGTGTCAATGGATCGCGCAAAACTTAGGACTTGATGTTCCGTTACATTTTTCCGCTTTTCATCCTGATTTCAAAATGTTGAACGTACCATCTACGCCTCTAACTACATTACTAAGGGCAAGAGATATTGCCTTAAGTTACGGGTTGAAGCATGTATATTGTGGTAATATTCATCATGTTGATTCAGACAGTACCTATTGCTCAAACTGTCATCAACTACTGATTGAACGCGATTGGTATCAATTGGCTAAATATCAACTTGATGATACAGGTCATTGTAATAGCTGTGGTGAACAACTTGCAGGGGTATTTTATGGTCCGGTGCAAAAGTTTGGTCGAAAACGTATTCCTATAAAAATTGAATAAAATTATTTTTAGTTATTCTACGTGAAACAGTTTTTAATTTTTTCTAATAAATTTGGCCAATAACCAAATAGCATTAATTGAAATAAACTCACGGAAGGGCTAGGGTGATTATGCAGAAAGTTAATATTAAAATATTACCTCATAAGACAATCGGTTAACCAAGTGCCAATATCATTAAGCTGCTGTGGCATTACACTATGCGCCATTGGGTAGGATTTCCATTGAGTATTATAGCCTTTATTCTTCAATAACTCGTTTGCCATTTTCCCTGCTGACATAGCAACAACGTCATCAAGCTCACCATGGTGTTGTAAAATTGGTGTGCCTTTATTGGCAGTAGCTAATTGAGTCGGTAATTGATCTTTTATAGGCAAATAACATGACAATGCTATTATTGCTGCTAATGTTTGCTCAAACCTTAAGCCAGTAAATAAACTCATTACGCCGCCTTGACTAAAACCGGCTAAGACTATGTTATTTGCTGAGATTCCGTTATCAATTTGCTCTTGAATTAAAGCGCGCACCAAACACTCAGATTGCTGTACACCTTTCATATCAGCACGATTATGCAAATCATCATTTTTAATATCGTACCAAGCTGGCATCACAAAACCATTGTTAATAGTGATAGCTTGCTCCAGTGCGTGAGGAAATATAAACCGAATAGCATGGTCATTCGGCAAGTTTAACAATGGCACTATTGGCGCAAACCCGGCACCTGAATCACCTAAGCCATGTAGCCAAATAACACAAGAAGTGGCAGCTGTTTTTGGCTCAATCGTAATGCGGTCAAGCAATGTTGTTAGTTTATGCATTATTTCTCTTTGTGTTTAATGTTCTATTGAACCGGCTAAAATGAATTATCTAGACTCGCCAATTTTGTCCGCTGCTTGATTCGCCCAAACGCTATATGCAAGCTTAGAAGGGTGAATGCCATCTTTGGCAATAAACGTTAACTTAAATGGTAAGTCAAACGCTAGCATTGAACAATGATCTTTATCTTTTGTTGCACTTATCATTAACTCATTAAGTCTTTTAGCGCGTACACCTAGCCACCATCCAAGTGGAAAAGGTATTGCAGTGAATCGCTGCATTGGCGGCACACTAGTTAATAATACCTTAGGAGCCCCGAACTTAGTGTCTAATAGTTCAACTACGGCTCTTATATTAGTCGACCAATGATTAGATCGTGTTAAGTGCGTAACATCATTAACGCCAACAGAAACGAGTACGTAGTCGAAAGTTTGTTCTGTTAAGGCCGTAAGCTCTTTTATTACGTCTTTTGATGTGAAGCCAGTATTAGCAATTAAGCGCCAATTTAACTCGTATTTAGAAGCAAGGTTTGCTGTTAGTTGACCAGCCAAAGCATCTTGTTGTTCATCTACGCCAACACCTGCGGCCGCAGAGTCGCCAATGATTAGTAATTTAAGTTTAATGCCATCACCACAATTCCCTGAGCGGTTACCACAAGGCTCGGGTAGACGTAATACTGTCAGGCTTACCCATGCGACCTGTATTAGCAATAACGGTGCTAATATTCCTGTAAGGGCATAATAAAAGGCTTGTGATAACGTTGCTTTTAGCTTCAATGGTATAGCCTAAATCAATTTATTTTTCAAAATTCGTTGTTAAAGTATAACAAGTATTCCATCTATACCGTCTAAAAATGGATTATAGTTACAACTTTACTAGTGGGTAGCTTTCCCAAGCTACACGAATAGCAGCATCTGGTTTTATGCCTTTCTTAACATACCTAGCAACCTCTAAAGCCCGTTCAACTGTACGAGAATTTTGGTCCTTAAGGCGTTTATTATCGCAATAGTTCACAAATTCGGTAAGAGTAGATGAGGTGCTTGAAAATTGTTTTGACCTAAAGTGGTGAACATCAATAAACCAGTCTTCAATACCTAGTTCAATCCACTTGTTCTTCATTATTTTTAATAACATAAGCTTTACTCCGTCTTTTTAATCTACCAATACTGTAACCAAGCTGTAACAGCTTTGTTGTAAGTTTTAGTTACAAAAGTGTCATAAAATGTACTGTGTGGCTGTTTAAGTGTTGCTCAATAGGACATCGTAAATATAAAAAATGATTATTTAGCCCAATTAGATTAACTGTGAACCAATAGGTACAATATATATTCAAAATACACCTAAAAAGTAACAAAATATCATGCTATAATTGGTTGAATTCTAAAGGTAATTAAAGAGGTTAAGAAAGTTATGACAAAGTCATTTATTTTACTATTAGTAGCCAGCGTATCTTTTGGTGCGTTAGCTCACGACCAGAATAACAATAAGCGTACTCATGCACCACTATCATCAGGTAGCGTGCTCGTTGATACAGGAATCATAGATGACATTGATAAGTACAACGTAGACGTTAGTCAATGTCAGGCACTTGCCGATAGTATTACTATTGAAGGTGCTGAAACTGCAAGCAATAAAAAACGTGCGCTTCGTGGTGCTGTTGCAGGTGGTTTGTTAGGTGCCGCTGTTGGTGGAAGTAGTGGTGCTAAATATGGAGCTGGAGCTGGTGCTGCTACTGGCATAACTAGCGGTATTGTGTCTAAGGGGCAGAGTGAGCAAGAGGTTGCTCGTGCTTTAGCTCAAGAGAAGCATACTATTATGTCTAACTGCCTTAAAGGGCGTGGTTATGTGGTACTTAATTAATCAATAAGTAATTAATGGCAGCTTGGATTAGTGGTATCGAGAGATACCACGGTGCTAACCAGTTAGTAGAATATAATAGCTTGCAACTTTACCGCCAGGCTACAAAATGAGGTGAACTTCTCTTTAATGTAAGTTAATGCAATCTCCTCTCAAGCACACCTCGTATTCCCCCAAAATATAAAATAAGTGAAGATACAATCAGAGCAGTTATTACAATCCAATAAAATGTTTTCCTTATTATTGTAAGTCAAAAAAAACACTTAATCAGCTTGAACTATTCATCAGCAGAATTTTATCTTTAATCGCTTCTTCTAAAATAATTCAAAAACAACTATACTGTGTTTTTATACAGTTACCTGTTCGATGTTTTTATGAAAGTGATACCCGTATATATCGAAGCAGGGATATCAGGTTTTGAATCCCCAGCTGCCGAATATAAAGAATTAAAATTGTCTTTAGAAGAGTTACTTCTTCAACACCCTAATGCTACTTTTTTTGGTTTGGCTAATGGGCACTCTATGGAAGGGCGAGGAATATTTGATGGTGATGTTCTTGTGGTTGATAGAGTTGAGCATGTAAGTAATGATTCTGTCATTGTGGCAAACTTTAATGGCTGCTTTGTTTGTAAAATAATAGACACTGATAAAGCTTTACTGTTATCTGCATCTGATAAACATGAACCTATTGCCATAACCGAAGCGGATAGCTTTCAAATTGAGGGAGTGGTTAACGTGTCTTTTAGATTACATAAAAAATCGCCTACCTTATTGTCATGTTTAGCCTAATTGACGCGGTTGCTTTTTATGCGCGAGTTGAAAAGGTGTTTGACCCAACAATACGCAATAGACCCGTTGTTGTTTTAACGAATAACGATGGTTGCATATGTGCTGTGTGCCCTATGGCTCGTGAACTTGGTATTCCTAAATTCATTCCGTACTTCAAAATCAAATCATTTTTAGCAAAGCATAACGTAGTTATTCGCTCTTCAAATTATGAGCTGTATGCTGACTTAAGCGAAAGAATGATGAATGTCATCTCTCGATATTCAGATAGGCATTACGTTTACTCTATTGATGAGTCCTTTTTACATTTTAGAAACTTTACTTGTATTGATGACTGGCATGAATACGGTCATGTAATAAGAAAAGCTGTTTGGCGTGAAACGAGATTACCAGTTGGAGTTGGTTTTGGCTCAACATTAACGTTAGCAAAAGCCGCAAACCATGCATCTAAAAAGCTCGCTGGTTTTGATGGTGTCGCAGTTATTAACGACAATAGTTCACGTAAAGAAATATTGTCTCGAATGTCACTCACTGATGTTTGGGGTATTGGATCAAAGCTTGGTAAACGCTTAAGTATATTGGGGCTTAAAAATGGTTGGGACTTGGCGAACCAGTCACCTAAATCAATGAGAGGTCAATTTGGCGTTGTTGTTGAGCGCACCGTAAATGAACTTAATGGCATCCCATGCTTAAATTGGGATGAAATAGGGCAAGATAAGAGGGAGATATTTTCTACACGTAGCTTTGGTCAACGGGTTACTAATGAATATGCACTTAAAGCTGCGTTATCAAGTCATGCCAGTATTGTTGCAAAAAACGCAAGAGGGCAACGTTCTTTAATAAAACGCTTAGTTATTTTTGCCTCAAACTCTCCACATGATAATAATTATTACAAAAAGTCTGTTATCTATGAATTTCCAGTGGCTACAGATAATACCTTAAAGATAGTTGCCGCAATATCGTTTGTTTTTGATAATATTTATATCACTGGCGTACACTTTTATCGCTGTGGTGTTGGTGCTGTTGAATTAGAAAATAGTCGATTTCAACAGCAAGACATGTTTAATTTGAGTGTAAATAATCCGCAGCTAATGAAATGCTATGATAATGTAAATCATCGTTATGGCAGTGGCACGATTGAAGTGGCTGTTGCTGAAAAAAATGATAAGTGGGCAATGAGGCGTAACTTTCTCTCTCCCAGTTACACCAGTAAATGGTCAGAAATACCTAAGATAATTTGTTAAGTAATGTGTTGAGGTAAATATGTGCGGTCGATTTAGTGTAGACAAAGCGTTAACGCCAATAGTGAGCGAGCTATTTAATACGCATTACAGTGTAGAAACGAATACTAATTTATGCCCAAGCCAATCAGTAGCGACCATTATCAATAGCGGTTCAAACTACCAGCAATTAAATGCATTGTGGGGTATTAAGCCTAACTGGTCAAAAAAACTAATCATTAATGCTCAAGCTGAAACCGTAGCTAATAAGCCTACATTTAGGCAAGCGTTCCAAAGTCAGAGGTGCTTAGTGCCGTGTAATGGTTGGTTTGAATGGCGAACAGAAGAGGGTAAAAAGGTTAAATACTTATTTGAACATGCTAATAAAATGCCTTTGTATATGGCGGGCATATTATTTCAACGTGAGCATACCGAGCTTGTAACTTTAACAACCAAACCAAATAACAAGTGTGGCCAATACCATAAGAGAATGCCAGTCTTGATTTTACCAGAAGATAAAGAAGACTGGTTTAATTTACCAGTTCCAAAAATCGAACCATTACTGAAACACGTAGATGATAAATTAATTAATGTACTTTAGTGAGGTGTTTTTATAGTAAAATATAATCAATTGGCCATACCATAACGCGTTGCCTTTGCATGGGCGCTTTAATGTGATTTGACTGCTAAAGTGTTAGACATCTGTTAGTGCTAATGATCACTTGGTGCGATTAACGGAAGTAACCGACTAGTTGTTTTTAGGTCAACTGATAGCCATATATAGTCATTCAACCTTAATTATCTATACTTAGATTGTTTAGGTTATGTGCATGTTGTTTACGAATATCTAGCCAATAACACTTGATGATTACCGCTTTTCTTTCGACCCAACAAGTACCTTTACTCATAAACGAATAGCTGGCATTAAGTTTTGAGAAACCATGTTCATATCCAGGGTAAGTTTAACTAAAATTTACTGCTTGGTTGTGGGGCTGGTTCAAGGCTCAAAGCTGCCATTGTTAATTCATCAACTGATGTTAATTTTTACCTGTTTTACACGTTAATTGTCGTCAATGATTGCTTTGTTATTAGTAGATGGTAGATTGATAATGAATGGTGACTTAGTATACTTAAAATCACGTGTTATCAGATAAAGGAATAAGAATGAAACATAAAGGTACTATAGGCTTTTGCTTCGGAGTGTTTATTGCATTTTTACTCTGCCAATTCAATCCAAGCTCCATAAAACATGCGGATGTCGGGGTGATTTATCAGGGTAACTCCTACGTGTTCCAACTTGTTACTGCACTTGATATAGAAAGTTTACCTATACATGATGTCACTCGTGTAGTTTTTATCCTCTTATTAATTCTCTCGTTCAAAGGACGTTTTCTTATAGCTAATGCTCTTCACAAAGTGTATGTATTATTAGAAAGTAAAAAGTAGCTACTATCTTGCAGTCTTTTCACTCAGTAATTATTGATATGATTCCAAAGTCAGGATTCAAAGGCTGCCTTCCTAATTATATGTCATAACCGATATTGCTGAGGCTCTAGTATTTTCAACGTTACAATCATATGAATCACTTTGATAAGATACCATAACTTTCTTTTCAGACATTTGAACGGCCAGCATAGCAGAATACCTTTCTTTTAATCCAACTTCGGTAAGCTTTCCAAGTTTTCTCCACTTGAACCCTTCTTGTAAATAGTAAATCGCTTCACCCCTAACTTTTATGCTCGATATTTTTGCAATGGGGCAATCAGTCTGAGCATATGAATTTGCAGTGAAAATTGTAGAAATCACTAAAAAAACAAAAAATTTATTCATAATAGCCTCTGAAGATCTAGTCGTGTTTTAGTGCTGATTTCTGGTTAATATAATTTAACCTTCCTAAGAATTTAAGCTAATAAATATACTTTTGTTAATAATTATAATACGTTACCAATTAGATATATTCCTGAACAAATATATATCTAATTGGAAAAGTAAGCAAAGTATAGTGGCAAAGTAATTTCGCCCATGGAATTCGGGTAAACTCATTTATATCACGCCAATACAATTACATGTACGACTGCAATGGTGGCGTAGGAGCCTGTCAGGAGTGATTCGTCTTTGCCACCTAAATGCTCAATGGAGCCGTTGGGATTTTGCTTGAAACGTGAACATATGTCACATTGCATATATTAGCGACAATTTTAACCAAAATTGACAGCATGTTTGAAGGGCTGGTGTAAGCTCATTGCCATCTGCACAGGGGGCAATCACGGAATTCTCACTAATGCCACGAAGGAGGAATTTTATTACTGCTAATTGGACAGGTTATATTAGATTTTGTATCGAAAACGCTCTACTCAGCGGACAATAGGGCGTAGCGAGTATTGCTCCGCTGGAGTAGCTTGTTATATGGTTTGCTATTTGGGTCGAAGCGTCTCAATAATATGAGCATCCACCCAATAGATAGTCACATCTTCGTTTCCGCGCTTTGTCCGACGATCAAAGAAAATTAACTATGCCACTACATATAAACCTCAACTAGCGATTTACTAAATTATAGCAGTATTTAAAAAATAGGCTCATTACTTAACCTGAAAACTGGATAAGGATTGAACTGTGTCAGACCATACATAATCTGTTTAGGTTAGTGCTATTAATTTTCAGAAGATTTGAGGCGGATTCGTTGGAATGCATAACCGAACGTAAAGATAATATGTAAAATGTAGTCTAGTATGTATATAAATTCAAAGGGAGAATCTTATGAGTTTATACAAAAATAGATACGTATCTAGGTTATTGTCACTCGTCATTATGTTTAACCTTATCAGTATGCCTCTTTTGGCCGATCAAATTCCGGATCCTGATAAATCCCAAAAAGCCGCTATTGATAAAATGCATCACAAACTGCATATTGATCAGGCTCCCTTTAAAGCACAAGAGGTGCGGGCACTTAAAGAGCTCAATAAAATGACCATCATTGATGATGTTAAACTTGAAAAAGTTAATGCCAAGGTTGATGAACTTATGGCGGCAAAAACGCAGATCATGCGCTTGAGATACGAACACCTGATCGAAATGCGTGCAATACTTTCCGATGCGCAAAAAGTACCATACGACAAGAACGTATTAAAACGAACGGCTGTTAAGTAATGTCTCGAAAGTGGTATTTAACGGCGCTTTAGTGATATTGTTTAAGCAATTACTGTGTAAATTATGTTGCTGCACATGTGCTACAAATAAATCAAAACACCAAGTTCTTCACTTTGTAAGTTATTTATATTTAGATGCCTAAATGTATACTGGCAAGTTATTGTCAGGGCGTTATGTTTTGTTTAAATAGGGCAATTTTATATCCGAATTAGTAAGTTGGAGTAGAGAAATGAGTCAAGTAGATTACTGGTATTCAAGTGATAGTTTTATACATTCTGAAGTGGCTCTTAAACGGGCAATAGGTCAATATGCTTCTAGAAACAGATGGATATATATAGGGTTAACGCAACAACGTCCAGAGGATCGATTTGCACAGCATCAAAGAAAATGGGCAGAAGGGCATAAATGGAATCGAATGATTGTAATCTATCATGCAAGAACCTTTACTCTAATGCAGACAGTTGAAGATAAACTTATTAAATATGCACAACGGCAAATTGGCAATGGGAAATATTTTTGTCAATTAATCAATGATAGTGATTCGCAGTGCCCTCAAGAGGCATATAATCCAAATGGTTTTTGGGTGTATATTCTTGTGCAACAATAATAGCCTAACAAAAAATCCAACTGACAGTTTAAAGCGTCACGTTTTTTGCTATTCGCAAAAAGCCGTACCACCTTAATCGGTTCTTTTTTATTTGTGCAACTTTGTATTTAGCTGTGCAGTTATTTAATCGGTGATAATCGCTAAAGGGTAACGCTAGCTTGAAAAGTAATTGGTGAATAAAAATCCGTTTACCCCCCCATACGCCATAGGTGTAGAAAGGGAGGGGGTTATTATATAGGTATATGAATTGGTAACTACATGTGAATATAGGTTACGTTAGGAAAATTTTTAATGAATGAAGATACACACATTCCATAGTCAGGTCTGCGGGAGGTTGGCATAAAGAGCCCACATATCATTATTGTCTATATTATGAATCGCTTGAAGCTGATTATTAACATGATGTGTAGGATTTCTAAAATTGTGCATATTATTTTGAGGGGGGTTATCGTGAATGTGCTTAGCCAAATTCAGAAGAATACGCAGTTGTTGTAATGTCAGGGGGGTGCCAACACCAATATTTATACTTGGAAGGTTCAATGGTTGATATGCAGGTATCTGTATACTTTCGAGGCAGACCACTTCTCGCTGATTTGCCGAGGGTCGTGGGTGGTTTTGGTTTGGCTGGTTTTCAAGGCTTGAAATCACTCTAGCATTTCGGAAATCATTAGATCCCCAGTGTTGGTACTCAATAATATGATCTACTTCTGCTTTATGACTAACGAAGCGTTGTGGCCTGTGGAGGATGGTTCGGCTGATATCTGACATGAGTGCACCTGGGCCAACATTTGCGAGGGGGTTGGCAACAACATTTCCATTTTGCATGGCCACTTGTTGTCTTGCGCTATTAAAATCTAAGATTCTATGCCGCATAGTTGCAGTAAAATCCGCACAATCATGGCGATTCATTAGAGGCATTAAGTCGTATTGGGTAAAAACGTTAGCTTTCCGCCAGTTTGTATCTGGAATAAACCCCACTCGTAACATTTGTATTACAGGTGGACTTGGGGTTGCAGATTTTTTGAAATTATTGCCAGCCATCGAATGAGAGGTAGGTCTTTGAGTTTGAAGGTAGCTCAAAAACACAAGGCCGCAAATGTTGGCTTCCAACTCTAGCTGTTCGTCTTTGTTGACGGTACAGTATTCGGAATTAACGCGTCCTTCCCTCTGTTGAACAATATGGCAAAGTTCATGACCGAGGATAAATTGTCCTGTTGGGTTTAGTGTAGAGTACATTTCTGGGCACACAAAAACATTATTCCCAAATACAAAAGCATAAGAGCCAAAGGCTTTTGGATAATCTCCGATATGGATTTTGACGTTGGTTAGATCATGTTTGAAAAAGTTAGAGGCGGCCTTAAGAAGTTCATGAAGTCTATATTGTGTTTCCATTGATGAGTTCCTTTCACTAAAATTCGACATTGCCTAAGTATAGGTATTAAATTTAAGTTTACCAATCGCCTAATTGATATAATTGATTTTGCTACCGGTTTCTGTGCGGCTGTTTAAGCATTGATAAATCATTAAATGCAAGCAACAAAAGTAATTGCCGGCTAAAGAGACCATTTGCAGCCCACGTAGGGACTCAGTAGTGAGGATCTATGGGGCAATTATAGTAAGATTCTAAGGTTCAGAGAGATGTGGCTGGTATACCCTCGGTTTTTCACACTAAATTCCTTTTATTACCACTTGTTTTCGAAATAAATTCACTCTACTGACATCTTTTGTCAGTAGAGGTATTCAATAATAGTCAGGTACAGACAACAAGCTGTGCAAAGAACCACAAAATTATTTATTCAAAAATTGTCAATAAAACAATTTTTCCACATTAGGAATTTAGTTATGCAAGTATTAGAATTAGTCAGCTTTAAAACAAAACTCGGTATTACTCAGGATCAAGTTATTGAACTTAATAAAGAAGTAATGGCAACTGTAGAAAAATTTGATGGCTTTTTGTATCGTTCTTTAGCTTATCAAGAGCAAAACCAAACTTGGTTAGATGTCGTTTATTGGCAAGATGCTGCATCAGCAAAAGCCGCGCAAGAAACATTTATGCAATCTAAATCATGTCAGCAGTTAATGGCAGTAGTCGATATTGAGTCGACACACATGCAGCACGCTGATATCCTTTTATCTTCATGCACTGAAAGTGAAACCTGTGGCTAAAGCCGATAGATTATTAAAAATAATTACCTTACTCAAAGGTCGACGCACGGTAATTACCGCGCGTCAGCTGGCAGAAGTATTAGAAACCTCGGAGCGCACTATTTACCGAGACATTCAAATTCTGCTCGACACCGGTTTCCCTGTTGAAGGGGAAGCTGGCGTAGGTTATCGCTTAAAACCCGGGTTTGACATTCCGCCCATTATGTTTTCCAGTGAGCAATTGCTCGCAGTGCAACTTGGCCTAAAAATGGTTAAGGGGTGGAGTGATAAAGAGCTGGCGGTAGCGGCCGAGCAAGCGAGGTTAAAAATTGAAGCGGTTATACCCGAACGTTTAAAACAAAATCAAAGCGCTGATAGTTTGTTAGTTTACGATTATTACCTGAATTCGCCCGCGGCTGGTTATTCGGTAGAAATACGACAAGCCATTAAAAGTAAAACTCAAATAGCAATTGATTACCAAAGAGCCGATGGTGAGCACTCTCAGCGTTTAGTTACGCCATTAGGTTTAGTGTACTGGGGGCAAAAATGGACCATGATCGCTTGGTGTTTATTACGACAAGACTACCGTGAATTTCGCCTTGACCGCATACAAAAATTATCAAACTCGCCAAAAGTAAATATAACGCCTAAAACATGTAACTTAAAAGACATTAGTTTAGATAAGTACTTAGAAATAATACAACAGCGCTACGCTGATTCAGTTTAAAGTCAGAGAATAATTGACGTGAAGAAATAAACTGATATTACAAAGGTTCCAAAAATAGCTAAAACATATACATATTTATTCTAAGATTTTTTTTGTAGTTACCTATGGGTTACCTAGACACAAAAAAGCCACTCAATTGAAGTTTAAGTACTTCCGTAAGTGGCTGATTTAAATTTATAATATGGTCGGAGTAGCAAGATTCGAACTTGCGCACAATCGCCTTTATAAATAGGGGTTTGCTTCTTTTTATGCGCACCAGTGTTACTTCTGGTGTTACAATAAGTAAAAGTCAGTATGATAATAATGATGACTTTAAAGCATTAGAATAAATCATATGAAAAATTTTAACATTAACTAATTCGAGTACCATAATCATATGTAATTGAGTGTTTATGCTTATGGTACTCGCTATTAATAACATACCGTGCCCTATACCTTGAACGCAGACGTGTGATGATGGCATGGTGGTCTGATCATATAGAAAGGTGTTCAATCGGCATCTACGACCTTTCTGACACCATACCTGCCTTAAAGTTGGTTAATGCTTGATTTAAGTTCGTACTTACACCTAACACAACCTCCAAGCAATTATTTAACACACGTGCTGCATCCTATCAAAATACAAATAAAAGTAATTTAAATTAACACCCGTGATAACGACTTAGTATCACGGGTTTAGTATAAATCTCCATATATAGCAATAACTTTCACAACCTACCTTGCTGATTTAATTAAATTTAGTACACATTTTAGTACAAATATTGGTGCTTGGTTTTTAAGTGAATTCCTGTAATCATTATTATTGTTCATTACAGTTCGGTACGAGTTTGTAATGTACAAAAGTAAAAAAGGATTTTAATTCAGTTTAGGCAGGACGCCATAATTAGAGTGCTACCCCGACTCGGCAAAGCCGAGGTAGCGAGAGTGATAATTAAACCACTAACAAAACAGGAGTCACTTATGATGACACCAAGAACAAATTTAGCCGATCACGGCGAGCAGATCAATCAATACGCGTATTTAAACTCAATCCCAACTTGCGACAAGTTAAAGTTAATAAGAAAGCCAAAAGTACTTGCGTTGACTTGTATGTCTAAAAGTACTTTGCACCTACGAATTATTGATCTTACCTTCCCTCCATCTATTTCACTGGGTGATCGAGCTGTGGCATTTGTTGAACATGAAGTCTTAGCTGTCATAGCCGCTCAAATCCAAGGTAAAAGCAAAGAGGAACTTCGTGTACTAATTAAGGTTCTTATAGCGCATCGTCAGCATTTAGCTCAAGGAGTTACCTTATGAGTTATTTAAATGAAATGCTTGCTGCATTACAAAATTCAGGACTGTTAGTTGATGATTTGATATTTGATGGTGAGCTACATCGTGTTCCAACAATAACTAAGCCCAAGAATCAAAATGGTTGGTATGTTGCATTTGCTGAAGGGACATCTGTTTTATACGGAGATTGGCTTACAGGAACAGAAAAACTTTGGTCAGTGCAATCAATAAAAACGACTAGAGAAGGAATAATCGCAAATAAAAAAGCAAAGTTAGTACACAAGCAAGAAACACTAAAAAAACAAAAGAAAAGCGCAGAGGCTTGTCAAAAAATCTGGTTTATGGCTAAGGAAGCAATGTAATGATGCATCCATACGTCACTAAAAAACAAATTAACCCATACTGCGCTCGTATTGACCAACATAGCAATTTAGTAGTGCCTATTCTTGATAACGTCGGTGAATTGGTGAATCTTCAGTTTATTGATGCTGAAGGTAACAAGCGCTTTAAAGCAGGGGCGAAACTGAAAGGTTGTGCGCTGATGTTAGGTAGTTTAAGTAATCAAACTACTCTTCTGATTTGTGAAGGCTACGCAACGGGTTGTTCATTGCACGAGGCGAGTGGGATGCCGGTGGTTGTTGCCTTCAATGCCGGTAACTTGGCTATTGTTAGCAAAGCTATAGCAAAGTCGCACCAAAAAAATAGATTAGTAATATGTGCTGACAATGACCACCAAACACAAAATAAAACAGGAGTTAACGTAGGCTTAGATAAAGCGCGTTTAGTGTCTGAACAGCTTAATGCAGCGTTAATCTGGCCTCAATTTCAACCAGATAACACTGGCAGTGATTTTAATGATATTCACTGTCAATATGGCCTAATCGCATTAACCAATATGTTAATGCCAGCTATAAACGGGGGAGATAATCATGGCGTTTAAAATTGATTATTATGAAAGGTTGGCAAAAAGAAACAAAGATAATGGCGTTGTGGCTTCGCTAAGGACTGACCAAGTTGATTGTGATGAAGGTGTGGCCGTTAACGTGCCTAAAGTGATACCTATAACCGAAAAGGTTGATCAACAAGCACCACAATCGTTACCACTGCCACTAGGTAACAAAGAGCCAGAAAAGTTCAAAGCAAGAACTATTGCTACTGACTTTGACCCCGCAACAATTCCAACAAGAAGCTGGTTAATAAGAGACTATTTATTGTGTGGCTATATCAATTTGCTCATTGCACCAGGGGCTGTTGGTAAGTCCATGTTCACAATTGTAGAAGCGATAAGCGTGGCTACTGGTGAAGACATATTAGGGCTTGGTAAAGTCTGCCAAGGTAATGTGTTGATAGTAAATAATGAAGATGATGATGATGAGTTAAATCGACGCATTAGTGCAATATGCAAAGAATATCAAATCGAACCAAATACACTGAATAAACTTTTGTTTATAAGAAGTGGCTATGGCGAACGAGTAGTAATTGCTCAAGAAGAAGATCAAATGGTTATACCTTCGGGCGAAATTGTGGCTTTAATTAACTACATTGTCGAAAATAATATTCGCTTACTTGTAGTAGATCCTTTTGTCAGCACCCATGATAGTAATGAAAATGATAACTCTAAAATAGACCAAGTAATTCAAGTTTATAAGCAGGTAGCCAAACGAACTAATGTTGCCATTCGACTAGTTCATCATACTAAAAAGCTGGGTAACGATGCTGATGCGCATGCAGGTGATGTTGAAATAGCACGTGGTGCGAGTGCGCTTAAAGATGCTGCACGTGTTTGTCATACGCTTTCATTAGTGAGTGAAAGTTATGCAAAAAAACATGAGATTGATCAAAAGGATAGAGTAAGGCTATTTCGCCTTGATGATGCCAAAACCAACTTTAGTCTAGCCAGCTATAAGCCGAAGTTCTTTTACAAGCGCAGTGTTCAAATTGAAAATGGTGAATGGCTCGGTGTACCTATTAGCTATGACCTTGAAATAAAGCCAACCAGTGTGGCAGGAAAAGCCGAAGTAAAAAGACTTATGATCATTAAAAATGTTGTTCGTGCAGTGGTAGAAATGTTTGGTACAGATGGACAAAGTGTCAAGTGCACTAAAATAAGGTCTATTTATTGCGACATTGCTGGCTGCAATAACGCAACAGCAGGCAAACATTTTCAAGAAATCCCTATCAAGAACGGAGCCAGTGGCCAAGTAAAAATCAATAATAAAAAGTATCGCATACATCAAACAATGGAAGATAAAGATGGAGCACCAAGATTTGTGCATGTTTATTTAGATGAGTAACCATCTATTTATCCATTAATAGGTTTTGTATAGCTGGATAGTGTATTTTTAAAGGCCTGTAAGTGATGTTATCCAGCTGTCTAATGAATAGGGTGGTTAGATGCGTGAAACATACCGTGGAACAACCGTAAACAAAGGCCATCCAGCTATCCAGTTATCCACTACTACGTAGGGGCCTTGAGCTGAATACGGCCCAAGCCGTAGTAATCATCTTTTATAGTAGCAATAATTATAATTAAAAAAAGAGGTATCACCATGCAAAATCTAACAACTAAACAACATCGATTTGTCGAAGAATATGTAATCGACTTTAACGCGAGTAGGGCGGCTATTAGCGCAGGTTATTCTGAAAAAACGGCTCGTTCTATTAGTAGTGAGTTATTAACAAAGCCTGACATTCGCAGGGCGGTTAAAACGCACCTAGATGAACTATCCACCGACTCCTATGTTAGCCGTGAAGTAATACTGACTGGCTTGCTTAAAGAGGCAATGGGTAGGAGTGAAAATAGTACTGCCACTTCACGTGTTAGCGCTTGGGATAAGTTAGCCAAACTATCAGGCCTTTATACCGATACTAGCCCACAAACAACCGTTGACGACATCATACGTGATATAACACGGCGCAATGCAGAAAGTAGGGAAGTTAAAGGTCTGTTGCCAAAGAATCATCTTAGGCCAGAGCATTTGGCCACTTTTGATAACGATGGTAATGTTGTCCGGTAATCATTAAGTAGTAAGAAAAAGTGTTATTAGCCCCCTCCCCAAGACCTATACCACAGGATCGGTGGGGGGCTTTTATATAGGTGCATGAACTATAGAAAAATTACCACTTTGTTACTAGTGTGGCGGCATGTCAAAAAAGCGCTAACAGGAAGTTAGAAAATTAAAATCGCAAAGCGGACATTATTAGTATTTATATTATTGAATTATATAGAGTTAAAGGTCCGTTATCTTGAAATACTACAAAGTACAGCTACCATTTGGAGGTAACTATCATTTTACACTTTAGAAAAATTTCATGTCTAATGCAACAATTAATAAGCATGTAAACAGGCTAAATAACCTACAAATATAACCTTTAAGGCATCAATTTTACTGTTAAAAACACTTATTATTAAAATGTTAATAATTGAGCTAGTATTAAAGACTTAGAATGATTTGGAGTTAGCCACTTTGATAAAAACAATTAAGCACATTCGTTTATTTGGAACACGCTTCTTTTTTCTAATGCTAGTGCTTATAATAGCGTCTTCAATAGAACTAATGTCATTAGCCTTTGCCTCAGCTAAATCACCAGTTACACCACCACATAAAGCACTTGGGGCAGTGTTAACTAAATCGTCAGCTATAGTACCAACACCATCTATCACAGCCAGTACTTTGTTAGTAGGCTTACCGCTGCTGCGCAGTTTCAACCCTAAAGAATACGGCGCTGATCCACAAAACTGGGCTATCATTCAGGATCTACGCGGTGTTATTTATATTGGCAATGGTGATGGCGTGCTGGAATTTGATGGCGTACGTTGGCGGTTAATTCGTATTGCAAGCAACACCGTTGTACGCTCTTTAGCAGTAGATGATCAAGGTAGGGTTTATGTAGGCTCGGTCGGTGAAATTGGCTATTTACATCCTGATGCTAGTGGCCAGATGGCTTATGTTTCTTTGTTAGATAGACTACCACTAGACGCTCAAAATTTTTCCGATGTCTGGAATACATTTGTTACACCTAAAGGAGTGATATTCTTAAGCTCTCAAAGCATGTTTAGACTACAAGGAAAAAAAGTTGAGTATTGGACTCCTACCACTGCCTTTCACAATGCTTTTCATGTTAGAGAACGAATCTTTGTTCGTGAATGGGGGCGCGGTTTACTTGAACTAAGTGATGGGCAGTTGCAACTACTTACAGGTGGCGAACTATTTGCCGATGAGAGGATTTACGCTATGTTACCCAATAATTCGACAACAAAGCCAGCATCAGACAGCATATTGGTCGGCACCCGCACTCAAGGCTTTTTTAAATTTGACGTTAATGGCTTCACTACCTGGCCTACTGACATCGACTCAGAAATTAGACGTGATTTACTTTACTGTGCGACCCAACTACCCGATGGTCGCTTAGCTTTGGGTACCACTAAGGGGGGTCTCTATATTCTTGATGATCAAGGTGAAAAAGTTGGCCGTCTGAATAAAGCCATTGGCCTGCCTAATGATACTGTTCTCTCCTTGTCGGTAGACCGTGAAGGTGGCCTGTGGATAGGCACTGATAACGGTCTGGCTCGGGCCGAAGTTGATAGTCCGCTCAGTCACTTCGATGAACGTAGTGGACTAACTGGAACAATCTATGCGGTGCATCGCCATCTAGGTCAACTCTATGTAGGCACCGCACAAGGCTTGTTTCGGTTACAAACCATGCCAACGCCTTATTTTGAACATATTGCGGGCATCAACAGCCAAACATGGACTTTACTGTCTGTCGATAAACAGCTTTTGGTTGGCAACGCACAAGGTGTACATCTAGTTTTTGACGACAACGCGACTTTGATTAAAAGATTCGAGCATGTCCTTTCATTGCTCGCCTCAAAGACGAAGCCGGGTCGTATTTTTGTAGGAACGTCTAATAGCCTCGCGGCGCTACGTTGGGTGGACGGACGTTTGATTGACGAAGGGGTAGTACCAGGCATTGAAGTTGAGGTTCGTACATTGTTTGAGGACGATGAAGGTGCGCTATGGTTAGGTACCAAAAATAGCGGTGTCATTAAAGTGATTTTTTCGCTAGAAGATAACGACACCTTAGAGTTGCTTAAAATAGAGCGATTTGGCGTTGATGAAGGGCTACCGAGTTTGAAAGAAAACGGCGTTTATTCACTTGATAACGTGCCTCGTTTTGCCACCGAAGACGGTGTATACCTCTTCAATGATGTTGAACTTCGTTTTGAACCAGACTTAAATTTCGACGGTTTGTTTGCCCAATCACGGGGAGTACAACAATTAACAGAGGCAGAGCAAGGTACCTGGCTACTTGCCTATGACCCAACTGACGCCTTCAGGTCAACCGGTTTGGCCGCGCGTCAAGCAGATGGCAGCTATCGTTGGGATGATAAGCCGTTATCGGCCCTAGCAGGAATGGCGATCGTAGTAATTTACCACGACCTTGATAGTGTATCTTGGTTTGGCAGTAGTGAGGGGTTGTTTCGCCTTGATTCAGGTATCACAAAAGATTACAGCCAGCCATTTACCGCTTTGGTACGTCGAGTCAGTGGCCGCAAAGACCGTTCGGTATTTGCCGGTACAGGTAAAGCGTCGGCCTTGAGACTTGACTACTCAGATAACGCGCTAAGGTTCGAATTTGCTGCAACCAGTTTCGATGGTCAAGGTTCTCTCCTTTTTCAAACCAGTATAGACGACAATGAATGGTCAAAGTGGAGTGCGGAAACCTATAAAGATTACAATAACCTTTTTGAAGGTGATTATCGCTTTCGAGTGCGATCAAAAAACCTCTACGGCATCATTAGCGAGCAAGACGAATATGCCTTCACTTTATTACCGCCGTGGTACCGTTCCGTATGGGCTTATCTCACTTATGTGATAGTCTTGAGTCTTATAGGGTGGGCCGTAATTCGCTGTCGCTTACAGCGATTAAAAATACAACAGATAGTACTTGAAAAGAGCGTAATAGCACGCACTGCTGAGCTTGAGGATTCGAATAACACTATCAAAGTACTAAGTGATATTAGTTCAGAAATCAGTGCTAATTTGGAGTTAGATAAATTACTTGATAGTGTTTATCGTCAAATTAAAACATTAATGATTGTTGATGTTTTTTTTATCGGGATTTATGAAGCTGAACATCAACACATTCGTTTTAAATATCCTATTGAAGATGACGAAATGTTACCTGACTTTGTCATATCACTTAATGAAACAAACCGCCCCGCGGTATGGTGCGTTGAACATCAACAGCCAGTGATTATGAACGATTTTGCAAAGGATTATTCTCGCTTTTTCACCAACAAACCAACACCCATTTCTGTTGTGGATAACCAACCTCAGTCTTTGATGTATTGGCCGTTACTCATAGGAAGCCGAGTCATCGGCGTTTTGACAGTACAGAGTTTACAAAAGAACTCGTACAACACTGACCAACAGGAAATGATAAAAACATTGGCGTCCACCATTGCCGTTGCGCTAGATAATGCGAATGCTTACTTTGAAATAGAACAAAAAAAAGTTGAAGTCGAATTACAAAAGCAAGAGGTAGAGGAACAGAAACAAGCGATAGGAGAAAAAAATAAAGAAATACTCGCCACTCAAAAACAACTTGTTCAGTCAAGTAAAATGGCATCTATAGGTACGATGACGGCCGGTGTTGCCCATGAAATAAATAATCCGACTAATTTTGCCCATGCTGCTGCTCATATGATGCAGGATGAAATTATTAAAATAAAAACATTCTTAAAACAATTAGCTGGAGGAGATAAAGCAGAGCCAGAAGTATTACAATCATTTGATGAGCAATTTACTAAGTTAATTGAACTAGCTAAAACAACGTCTGAAGGCACCACACGTATTAAAAATATTGTCGAAGACTTACGTACTTTTGCTCGTGTTGATGATGCTAAACAAGCACAAGTACAGATGTCAGATTTAATTAATTCAACTGTGCATTTAGTACGTTCTCAATATGATTCAATTATCATAGAAACACAGCTTGCCTATGAACCTTTTTTTACGTGTTTTCCCTCAAAACTTAATCAAGTGTTTATGAATATTATTGTCAATGCTTGTCAGGCAATTGAAGGCAAGAAAGTTTCCGACAGTAAAGTTGAAGGCAAAGTTCTAATCAAAGCAGTGCAACATGGCAAGCAACTAATTATAACCTTTGAAGATAATGGTTGCGGCATGACAGAGCGAACCCTTAGTCGTATTTTTGAACCATTTTATACCACCAAAGATGTTGGCAGTGGTACGGGGTTAGGTATGGCTATTTCATTTGGTATTATTGAAGAGCATGAAGGCCAAATTAATGTTGTATCTGAAGTTGATAAAGGCACTAAGGTTACAATAAGCTTTAATATATAAAGCTTGGTCTATGTTCGTTTATCAACTATAAGAGGCGATATAGCGCATATTCAGCTGTACTTAGAACAAGGTTATGGCGATGCTTTAGGTTTTAAGTTTAGTAGGCATAAAAGGCTATGCTTGAGCTATGGCAAAACAATGACCCTGTCAGTGACTGGGAAATTGAACGTAATAATCGAATCTGCAAAGCACAAGGTACAGGCAATGAGCTTGTTGGTAGTTGTGATGAATAAAACATTTGCTTCAGCGAACATTTTAAACAAGAATGATCTATCAGCTATATTTAGCCTAGAGATGCATGTAAAGCAAAACTAGGCTATTACAGGTCTGCTCTGAAGTGAAATATAGTTACAACTTTACCAAGGGGTAACTTTCCCAAGCTATACTAATAGCAGTAGTCGGTTTTATACCTTTATCGACATACCTAGCAACTTCTAAAGCCCTTTCAACTGTACGTGCGTTTTGACCTTTTATACGTTTTTTATCGCAATATTTAACAAATGCGGTAAGAGTGGATGAGGTGCTTGAAAATTGTTTTGACCTAAAGTGGTGAACATCAATAAACCAGTCTTCGATGCCTAGTTCAATCCACTTGTTGTTCATTATTTTTAATAACATAAGCTTTACTCCAACTTTTAAACCTTCTCATACTGTAACTAAGGTGTAACAGTTTAATCGTAAAGTTTAGTTGTAAAAGTGTTCTAAAATGTACTGTACGGCTGTTTAAACGGTGATGAAAAGTTATAGGGTAATACTAACAAGAAAAGCAATTAGTGGATTAAATAGCCGTTTACGGCCCCCCCCAAGGCCAGCGCGTACAGGGTTGGCGGGGGCACTTTATATGGGTTAACTATAAAAAAGTCACGAAAAATTGTAACCTGTTGATAATGTAATAATAAAAAGATAAGGTTGAAGTATTAAATAATCATTTAGTCGATAGTCAACCTGCATAAAAAAAGGTTTTTCCTCGTCTAATAAGTTGTTAGCATAAAAGGAAGCACCGTTGACTCTTGAAGAATTTAAAATACTGTCATCGTCAATACAATCACTATGTATTGCACTTGCTGTTCTTGTTGGTGGATTTTGGGCTCTGTACCGTTTTTTTTCGTTAAAGAGTATTGAAGCAGCTAGACTTGAATTAGCAAAATCAAAAAAAGAGCTTTCGTCTCAGGCTATTCTAGATGTAGGTATGAAGGCTGAGGCTATTCCATCTATGGATGGTGCTGCGATAATCAATGTTACTATTAAAAATATTGGTTCTAAAGATGAAACAATTGATACAGTTAAGTCGTCTGTTTATATAGGTACTATTGACGATATCAATGATGATACTAGTTCAATTGCTAAAAAGCATGAAGGTAAACACCTCTTAATTGATACTTATAACTATTTTCAAGTTATTAGCCCAGGTGAGATTAGAACAATACCATACCTAGTGACAGGACTTGAGGATAAGGTGTATTTAATCACCTCTCATTTAGTCGCTTCAAAAGAATTAAGTGAACATCATGAGGCTGTTGCATTAGAGTCTGGGTTAACCGCCCAATATATTCATTTCGGCAGCGAGCTATTCTACGATTTTCATGCTAACAAGAATTTAAAGCGTGACTGCTAACAGTTTGCTCGGTTTCGCTTCATATATTACTCTATAATTATGATATTTACCTAAACATCATACTTACAGTTAAAGGCATAAACTACCTATGACAAAGACAATGATATTGTTTTTTATTCTTGCTCTACCACTGCAAGCACAAGAACTCAAAATAGCTTCTTGGAACATCGCTTGGCTTGGCTCTCACAAATTCAATACGCGTACACCAGATGATTACGCGCTATTAGCAAAATACGCTAAGCAACTTGATGCTGATGTTATTGCTTTGCAAGAAGTCGAGAATGTGAAAATGAATAACATTAAAAGGAATTTCTATGCCTAATAAATATTTGATAGTTTTATTAATTGCCACTTTGTTCAGTTATGGCGATATTAAAGCCGATGATAAGAATATTGTTGAAAGCACTCATCAGGTAGAATTATTAAAAGACATGGGCTTGAATCATTTACTTGGTAGGTCAGGAAAAGCTGTTGATGTTGATAAAGGTATACGTCTTTTAAAAGATGCTTTTCAACAAGGGAGCAGTAGCGCCGCCGTCACTTTGGCTGATACTTATCTTCAGGGGAATTTAATAAGTCGAAACTGTGATGAAGGTTTGATGTATGCAAATTATGCTATGGAAGCCGGAGAAACATCTTCTTACGCTATTCTTGCGCAAGAGTATTATTTAGGTCGTTGTGTTACTTATAATCAAAATCACGCCGTTGAGTTACTGAAACAAGGGGTAAATGCCAATAACCCAACTGCGTTAACCTTATTTGGAGTTTGGCATTTTTTCGGAACTAATGTTGATAAAAGTAATGAAAAAGCATTTGAATTATTTTCTCGTGCAGCGAAATTAGGTCATTGTAATGGTCAAAACTATTTAGGAACTATGTATGAAAATGGTGTGTTTGTAGCAATTGACTTATCAAAAGCTTATGAAATATATTCTACATCTGTTTCTGAAGGCTGTTCTGAATCATTGAAATCATTAGGGTATTTTTATTATGATGGTAAATTTGTTGCGCAGAACTTCAAACAAGCGTATTCATATTTTTATCAAGCAATGCTTAAAGGAGATGTTGAAGCAAAATCTATGGTTGGAATTAGCCTAATAGAAGGTAAAGGCATTAAGAAAAATGTTGAAAAGGGGATTGCATTATTAATACAGGCCGCAGAGCAAGGAGACAGCGGCTCGCAATACCTGCTATCTAATCAATATTATAATGGAAACAATATTGATGAAGATTTAGAAAAATCACGTTACTGGGCAAAGCTTAGCGCTTTGCAACTTGATTCTTGGGGTCAGTCTTGGCTAGGTTATCTCTATGAATATGGCATTGGTGGTGAGCTTGATCTACAAAAAGCAGAACATTATTATCAATTATCTTTAGAGCAGTCTACTATCTCCAGATTACGCTTATCAACCTGGTACATAGAAGGTACGTTTTACGAAAAAAACCATGTGGCTGCACGATTTATTCTTGAGAATGGTCTCGATAATGCTGATGATCTAATTGTCGCAAAGCTAGGAGAATTGTTATCTTGTAGTCCCGATAATGTTGTTAGGGATGGTAAACGAGCTCAAAAATTTATTGAAGATCGAATCAAAGGTCGTGAATCGTTTAATGTTAAGTTGGAGGTCGCTTTAGCTGCAGCTTATGCTGAACAAGGTTTTTTTAATCTAGCAACAAAAGTCATGGCCAAGCTCGAACCTCAACTACTTAATAATAGTTTTTTTGATAAAGAAACTTTACAAAAGCTGAAAGAACGAAGCGAACAGTTTAAAATTTATCAACCATGTCGTATTTAAATTATATTTGAAGGCTGTTAACGAACGCTCTGTGACATTATTTTTATTATCAACGTAATGGTCTATCTTAAGTAATAACATTAAATGCACGGATGCTTCACTATGAAAAAGTACCCACCAGCTATACTAGTCGAAACTTGGCTTCACCTATCCCGTTCAAGCGATCAAGAATTTTACTATGGCCATAAGGTTGCAATGACCTGGTCAACTAAATTCAGACAACCCAGTTAAGCAACTTTTTTCAATATCATCATTTCACTCTCATAATCATTTGGACTTTTGTAACCCAGATAAG
>Ga0209184_1000204_pt1 | contig 76907 bp, 72 predicted proteins | sample EN8Hudsemesocosm_2_FD_184627 | JGI IMG/M metagenome (GOLD analysis project Ga0209184, IMG submission 184627) | Methane-oxidizing microbial communities from mesocosms in the Hudson Canyon - EN8C Hudson Canyon (SPAdes) (version 2) | ecosystem: Environmental > Aquatic > Marine > Cold seeps | place... | reverse complement strand
AAGACCAAATAGGAATCTTATGGCGCGGCTCGCGTTGGATTCGGGTAGGTTGCTTGAGCTGAACGGTGACGTTCAGCCTAGATGAATGACTGTCCACGACAAAACCCGGCTTACCGGCAAGCTCAATTTATTTTACCTTCCTTTTTGATCCAAATTCCCGCATATTAATAATTAAAAAATCTTATACTTAAAGTAACTTCTTAAGTTTGTTCTCTATCTGTCAGATTATCCTGAAAAAAACTTAATTTTATTCTCTGTTTTTTCCCCTCTTTATCAGCTAAGTCCTTGTGTTTTCGTTACTTTTTGCATCTTCATCGCTGCATTTAACTTGATTTGTGGGGATCTAATTCCTATAGTGGGTAAAAGTAGTAAAAAGTGGTTAATTCTGGTTTTTATTCGATAAATTATAAGTTTTTGGGGTTTATTTTGTTTCTTGGTAGTCACACGATCAATATGGATGCGAAAGGGCGCATGGCGATTCCGACAAAAATTCGGGAATCGTTAGCGTCTTTTTGTGATGGCCGTATTGTGGTGACGGCACATACCGAAGAGCGTTGTTTGCTTGTTTACCCTGAAAGTCAGTGGCAAGAAATTTTACCTAAGATAGAGAATCTACCTAGTTTTAATAAAATGGCTCGTCGTGCCCAGCGTTTGCTGATTGGTTATGCAACACCATTAGAAATGGATGGGAATGGTCGTATTCTGGTTCCCCCTACCTTAAGAGAGTATGCAAGCCTTGAGAAAAAACTCATGTTAGTTGGGCAGGGGAAGAAATTCGAATTATGGAGTGAAAATGGTTGGTTTGATTGGTTGGATGGTGCTGATCAAGATGACGATATTCCAGAAGAAATGCGGAACTTATCACTATGACAATCGAACTAACAGGCGCTCATGAGACAGTATTACTTGATGACGCTGTGGAGCGGCTCGTAACAGACATTGATGGAATTTATGTTGATGCGACTTTCGGTCGAGGCGGACATAGCCAAAAAATATGTCAGGCTCTAAATGAACACGGTAAGTTGCTAGCGATAGATAAGGACTTAGTAGCAATTGAAACGGCTGAGACTCTATTTAAGGGGAATAAGAATTTTTCAATTGCTCATGGATCTTTTGCTGCGATTGGCCGACACCTAGATGAGCTGAATGTATCTAATGTTCACGGTGTCTTGGCTGATTTAGGTGTTTCATCCCCACAGCTTGATAATGCTGAACGAGGGTTTAGCTTTATGAATGATGGCCCGCTGGATATGAGGATGAATACTCAAGAGGGGGTGAGTGCTGCGAAATGGCTTGCTTCGGTTTCAATAGAAGAGCTGACAAAAGTATTAAAAGAATACGGGGAAGAGAAATACCCTGGTCGTATTGCTAGAGCTATTGTGGAGGAAAGCGCATTAAGCCCGATAACGACAACCTTGCAGCTAGCAAAAATAGTTTCTGATGCAAACCCATCGTGGGAAAAGAGTAAGCATCCAGCCACGCGCACATTTCAGGCTATTCGAATTAAAGTAAATAATGAGCTTGGAGACTTAGAGCAGTTTTTGGAAGATGCTTCCGCTCGTTTAATTGTTGGCGGGCGCTTAGTTGTTATTAGTTTTCACTCATTAGAAGATCGAATTGTTAAGCGTTTCATGAGAGATAAAGCGAAAGGCGTGACACCACCGCCAGGGATACCTATTTTAGAAAAGGATATTGTCCGGAATTTTAGGTTGTTAGGAAAAGCGTTTAAACCAAGTAATGAAGAAGTTGAGAGAAATGTACGTTCCCGCAGTGCTGTTATGAGAGTGTTGGAGAAGGTAGCGGATGATTAACTTTTTAAATATGTTTATGCGAATTGATGGTAGAGAGTTTTCGGTTAATAGACCGGGGCGTAGTTCGTCGGTGTTACTTCATAAAGCGGCTGATTTCATTGAAATGATATCCGTAATGATTGGACAAATTTCAATCAAAGGTCTGGTCGTAACCAGCATGTTGTTGTTGCTTGTTTTACTGTCAGCGCTTGGTGTTGTTTATTCTTCGCACTTAAGTCGTCAGTTGTTTGCTGAGCAAGCTGTTTTATTGGAACGTAGTGATCAAGTGCAGTTGGAATGGGCGCAGTTATTGTTGGAGCAAAGTGCTTGGAGTTCACCAAATAGGATCGAGCGAATTGCCGTTGATCAACTTGAGATGGCAGCGCCTGAAACTGAAAATATTAAGCTAATTTATTGAGATCTCCTTAGATGGAAGTCAACGAAAAAAATAATAATGCAATATATATTGCCTGGCGGTTTTGGTTTCTGCTGGGCTTTTTGGCGTTGTGCGCCTTGGTATTGTTTTATCGCGCAATTGATTTGCATGTATTTGAACAGGCGTTTCTTTCAGGGCAAGGGGATGCCCGAACTATACGGTTTGAATTACTAGATGCTCACCGAGGCGTTATTACTGACCGGCATGGAGAGCCTTTAGCGATAAGCGCGCCGGTAGAAACGGTCTATGCAAACCCAAAGCAAATGAATTTGTCTGCTGGAGATGTGAAGCGACTAGCTAAGTCGTTAGATCTTAGCTTTGATTGGTTGAAGCGAAAGATCGATCGAAATAAGACTAAAAGCTTTATTTATCTTAAACGAAAAATGGCTCCTCATGAAGTGGAGGCGGTACTAGCGCTTAATTTAGATGGTGTGTATAGCCGGCGGGAATATAAGCGATACTATCCTGCTGGTGAAGTCGCCGCTCATGTTGTTGGATTTACTGATATTGATGAAAAAGGCCAAGAAGGCATAGAGCTTTCTTATGATGACTGGTTAAGTGGTAGTGTTGGAAAAAAACGTGTGCTTAAGGATAGAAAAGCGCGGGTGATCAAAGATTTTGGTCCGGTTAAAGTTGCGGAGCCAGGTCAGGATATTCGTTTGTCTCTGGATATGAGGATTCAGTACCTAGCGTATAGAGAGCTAAAGGCTGCTGTCAGTACCCATAAAGCGCGAGCAGGCTCAATTGTCGTATTGGATATTAATACCGGGGATGTTTTGGCAATGGTAAATCAGCCTTCCTATAACCCTAATAATAGGCAAAATATTAATGTTTCCCATATAAGAAATCGAGCGATTACCGATGTGTTTGAGCCGGGCTCAACCATGAAGGTGGCAACAATCTCAGCAGCGTTGGAATCAAATAAATATAACCTGTCAACAGTACTAGATACTTCTCCAGGTTTTTTGCGTTTAGGTCGCAAGGCTATTCGAGATCATCGTAATTATGGCGAGTTGAGTGTGTTGAATATTGTTGCAAAGTCGAGCAATGTCGGAACCAGTAAAATTGCTCTAGCTCTGAGTGGTGATGTCGTTTGGGATATGTTTTATCGGTTAGGTTTCGGGCAGGGGACTGGTATTGGGTTTCCTGGTGAGAGTATTGGGTATTTGCCAAACTCAACGCGATGGAAGCCATTAACTGTGGCAACAATGTCGTATGGTTATGGCTTGAATGCGACAGCTTTACAATTGGCGCAAGCTTATATGATTTTAGGAAATGGCGGCCTTAAATATCCATTAGGCTTGGTTTATCGTGAGGGCGTTGAGGCGGGTGAACAAATTATACCAGAGCAGGTTTCAAACTCATTACGTAAAGTAATGAAAGCTGTTGTTTCAAAGGGCGGAACAGGAACTCGCGCGACAGTGCCACTGTATGATGTTGGTGGTAAAACAGGAACGGTTCATCGTGTCGGAAAATCGGGTTATGAGAAAAGTGAATACAAAGCTTTATTTGCTGGTGTAGCGCCAATAAAAAAACCTGAAATTGCTATGGTAGTCGTTATTGACTCGCCTGCCGGTGCGGAATATTACGGAGGTGAAGTTGCAGCCCCCGTATTTTCTAGAGTGGTAAACGGAGCGATGCGATTATTGAATGTTAAACCAGATAAAAATTTGGCTGAAGCAGTGCAGAGTAAATCAGAGCGGGAATTTGGTCGCCTTCTATTATCGCGTAGCAAGAGTTAATGATGCTAAATACTATGGCTAATTCGAAAAAATGGCATCGCACTTATACTACTGATCTAGTGCAATTACTTTCTGGTATTTGTGATGTTCCTTCAGCATTGAACACAGTTGTCCATGGAATTCAGATGGACAGCCGTAAGGTGAAAAAAGGTGATTTGTTTTTAGCGGTATCAGGTAGTCATTCCGCTTCTACAGACCATATTTATGAAGCTATTGAACGTGGTGCGAATGCCGTTGTTGCGGAAGGAAAGCTATTTAAAGGTCGTGTATTTGAGGATGGGGGCGCGGTTGAATTATTTGTCGACGACTTAAAGCTGAAAATGGGTGAGATAGCGGATAAATTTTTTCAATCCCCGAGTAAAGATGTCGATGTGATTGGCGTGACAGGAACTAATGGCAAAACCTCCGTTACAAGTTATTTAGCAAAATACTTTTCGTTGCATGGAACGAAGTCAGGCTTTATTGGTACGCTCGGATATGGATTGTCAGGTGAAAAAATTTACAGCACGGATCATACAACACCTAATGTGGTTGATGTACATCGCTGTTTAGCTGAGTTAAGAGATCTCCAGGTCAAAATGGTTGCTATGGAAGTTTCGTCACATGGATTGATGCAAGGGAGAGCCGATAGTGTTCACTTTGTTGGTGCTGTTTTTACGAATTTAAGTCGAGAGCATTTAGATTATCACGGCACAATGGATAGTTATGCCGAGGCAAAGAGCCTGCTTTTTAAGAGTAAAGAATTACGCTTTGCGGTAATGAACAATGATGACCCATATGTAGAAACAATGGTGTCGGGAATGTCAGAGCAAGTAAATGTGATTCGATATGGCATTGATCGAACATCAGGTAGCTCTTCAGGTCATTCATCAGATATTACAGCAGCGTCATATGAGTTAAAGGCAGGGATATGTGCTGATGTAAATACCCCAGAGGGGCTTGTATCTATCAATAGTCCGTTAATTGGCCGCTTTAATTTGAGTAATTTATTGGCGGTTATAGGTGTTGCTATTGCATATGACCATAAAATTAAAAACCTGAGTGTGATTAAAGATATAGGTTCGGTTGTTGGTCGAATGGAAGTAATAAAGGTAAGTAATCAGGCTGTGGTCGTTGTCGATTATGCGCATACGCCTGATGCTTTAGAAAGCGCCTTGGAAGCTTTAAGGCCACATTGTTCTGGTTTGATTTATCTAGTGTTTGGTTGTGGTGGTGATAGAGATGAAGGCAAGCGGCCTGAGATGGCAGCGATAGGTGAAGCGATGGCTGATGAAATCATTGTGACAGATGATAACCCGCGAGATGAAAACCCTGAAAAAATTACGAATGATATTTTAAAAGGCTTTAATTCGCTGACTAAAGTGACGGTCATTCATAATCGTGCAGAAGCTATTTTAAGTGCGATGACCCGCGCGACGAAAGAAGATGTCATTCTTATCGCAGGTAAAGGCCATGAGACATGGCAGGAAATAAAAGGTAAGCGAACCTTCTTTAGTGATATGTGTGAAGTAAAAAACAACTTTGTCATGCTGAAGGAAAATACTCAGCGGGTTGAAGGGGCTGGGCAATGATTGAACCCGCATCATTAAACCAGTTAGCAGAGTTAGAAAACGGCGTTTTGAGTGGTAATGACTTATCTTTTGAGTCAATTTCAATTGATACAAGGACGTTGAGTCAGGGTGATTTATTTGTTGCTATCCGTGGCGATTCTTTTGATGGCCATAATTATATAAATCAAGCAGAAAAAGCTGGCTGTTGTGGGGTTGTTGTAGAAAAAGGATTGGACTGTTCAACGCCGAGATTGCAGTTAAGTAATACAACGCATGCACTGGGCTCTATAGCTGGGATTAATCGGGCAGCATTTAAAGGTACTGTTTTTGGTTTGACAGGGAGTTCAGGTAAAACCACAACTAAAAATATGTTGGCTACTATTTTAAACCTGAATGCGCCAACGTGTGCGACAGCTGGAAATTTTAATAATGAAATTGGGGTGCCTTTGACCCTTCTCAGGATGACTGAAAAGCATAAGTTTGCTGTGATTGAGATGGGAGCAAGAACCGTTGGTGATATCTACTATCTAGGGCAGATTGTAAAACCTGATGTGGCGATATTATTAAATGCTGGCGTTGCTCATATTGATGTGTTCGGAAATTATGAGAATATTGTCAATGCAAAAGGAGAGATTTTTAGTGTTTTAGGCGATCAAGGAATCGCTGTTTTAAATGCCGATGATCCCGCTGCAGAATTATGGTCAAAGCAATTGCAAGGCAAGGCGATATATAGCTTTGCTTTAAATGAATCGACATTTAGTAAGGAGGGTTCAAACACCTTACGTAAAATTAAAAACAAATTGTGGGCTGAAAATATAATATGCCGAGCTGAGTCGAGTTCTTATGCCTTGCATTTTAATGATCATATACAAGAGATTAATTTATCTGCGCCAGGCATGCATAACATTGCAAATAGCTTGGCAGCAGCTGCGGCAGCACTTGCCGTGGGTGTTTCGTTAGAACTTATTGCTCAAGGTTTATGTAGCCTTAAGAGTTCTACCGGGAGGCTTGAAACGACAAAGCTTAGGGGGGATGTACTTCTAATCGATGATAGTTATAACGCAAATCCAGATTCAATGATTGCTGCGTTAAAGGTGTTGTCTTTGCATGAAGGCTATACCGCTGCGGTATTAGGTGAAATGGCTGAGCTGGGAGACCTGTCGGAGAAACTACATTGTGAATTAGCTGAGTATGCGTCTTCTACAAGTATTGATAAGTTTTATTTAGTTGGGGCTTATGCAGAAACAATGAAAGTAATTATTGGAAAAAGAGCGCAGTTCTTTGAATCGAACGCATTGCTCGTTCATCAGTTAGGTAAAGAGTTAATTAGTGGGGAAGCAGTTTTAGTGAAAGGGTCAAGAAGTGCAGCGATGGATGAAGTAGTTGAATTAATGAAAAGGCGGGTTCAATAAATGTTGTATTGGTTAGCGGCATCTCTATCAGAATCTGTAGGCTTTTTGTCTGTTTTTCAATATCTGACATTTAGAGGTATTTGTGGGGTGTTAACAGCGCTCTTGATCGCCTTATGGGTTGGTCCTCATATGATTAGGAAATTAAGCCATTATCAAATTGGTCAATCGGTTCGTGATGATGGGCCCAAATCGCATTTGAGTAAAGCCGGAACGCCAACAATGGGCGGTGCTTTAATTATTGTTGCCATCGGCTTGAGCACCTTGTTATGGGGAGATTTAGGTAATCGTTATGTTTGGATAACTTTATTCGTCACTCTCTCATTTGGCGCTATTGGTTGGGTTGATGATTACCGAAAAGTCGTGGAAAAAAACTCAAAAGGTTTGCCTGCAAAATCAAAATACTTTTGGCAGTCCGTGTGTGGTCTTGCTGCGGCATTAGCACTTTATTTCACGGCAAGTTTGCCTCAAGAGGTGAATTTGATCGTTCCTGTCTTTAAAGATGTGGTTATAGATATGGGGCCAATGTTCATCGTCTTAACCTATTTTGTCATCGTTGGTACTAGTAATGCCGTGAACTTGACTGATGGACTGGATGGACTAGCTATTATGCCAACCGTATTGGTTGCAGGAGCGTTAGGTATATTTGCTTACACCTCAGGGAATAGTGTTTTTGCAGATTATTTACATATTCCCTATTTACCAGGCTCAGGTGAACTGATTGTTTATTGTGGTGCTGTACTTGGCGCTGGTCTGGGATTTCTTTGGTTTAATACTTATCCAGCACAAGTGTTTATGGGTGATGTAGGCGCATTGGCTTTAGGTGCAGGTTTAGGGGTTGTTGCTGTAATCGTACGCCAAGAGATTGTGTTATTCATTATGGGAGGCGTTTTTGTGATGGAAACTGTCTCGGTCATTTTACAAGTCGCCTCATTCAAATTAACCGGTCGGCGTATTTTTAGAATGGCTCCTTTACATCATCACTTTGAATTAAAAGGCTGGCCAGAGCCCCGCGTTATCGTGAGATTTTGGATAATTACCGTCGTATTAGTTCTAATTGGCTTAGCCACACTCAAAGTTAGGTAGCAAAAAAAGTGAAACATATTGTCACAGATAAACAGGTAGTTGTAGTGGGTCTCGGTAAGACCGGGCTCTCCTGTGTCCGCTATCTGAGTCAATTTGGCTGTCGTATTATCGTTATGGATTCGCGTTCAGCACCTCCTAACTTGTCAGCGTTGAATAATGACTTTCCTAATGTTACGACAATCTTGGGACGATTAGATCAAGAAGTCTTATGCAGTGTCGATGAGATTATTCTGAGTCCAGGAGTTGCTTTAGGCAGGGAAGAAATTCAAGCGGCGATGGGCTTAGGTGTCAGAGTTCGTGGCGATATTGACCTGTTTGTAGAAGCTGCAAAAGCACCTATCGTTGCAATAACGGGCTCCAATGGTAAAAGTACTGTTACGACATTATTGGGTGATATGGCTGTTAATTCGGGCCTTGATGTCGGTGTCGGGGGAAATTTGGGGACACCTGCATTGGAACTTTTAGGTGTTGATAGACAGCTTTATGTATTGGAACTCTCAAGTTTTCAACTAGAAACAACCGAATCACTTAATGCAGAATGTGTGGTGCTGTTAAATGTGACAGAAGATCACATGGATCGTTATTCAAATAAATTAGCATACTTGCAAGCAAAACAACGAATATTTCGTGGTGCTAAACATGTTGTTATTAATGACGATGAAATATTAAGTCAGCCGCTAGCGACGATTGATATGAAGCTGCTGCATTTTGGATTATCAAACCCTGATCTGAAGAAATTCTCAATTAATGAACGCAATGGTGAGCGATTCCTTTCATTGGGATTTGATGATTTATTACCTGTAAGTGAGGTTAAAGTAAAAGGTCAGCACAATTTAAGTAATGCCTTGGCTGCATTAGCGCTTGGTTCTGCAGTGGGTTTGCCTATAAAAGTTATGCTTGCAACACTTAAAATTTATAAAGGGCTACCACATCGCTGCGAATATTTAAGAACAATAAATAGTGTTGATTATATTAATGACTCAAAAGGAACTAATGCTGGCGCTACTGTTACTGCGATTAGGAGTTTTGGTGCAGATAGTTCAGGCAAGGTTGTATTGATTGCGGGCGGCGAAAGTAAAGATGCTGATTTAACGCCATTATTGGAGCCAATGGGGGCGTTTGGGAAGTTGGCCATTCTTATTGGTGCCGATTCCGAGAAAATTGAGCAACTACTATCTGATACTGTAGAAATTAAAAAAGTGGATAGTTTAGAGCAAGCTGTTCATTTAGCTCACCAGCAAGCTGAAGCTGGTGATGTGGTTTTACTTTCTCCAGCATGTGCAAGTTTTGATATGTTCGATAGCTACATGCATCGGGGTGAAGTGTTTTCAAAAGAGGTGGCTAGGCTATGAATGTTGCCATGAACACTTCACCGCTGAATGAAAATCTAGTGTCGTATCACAAAGGTAAGAAAAAATTCGACGCAGCACTGTTATTAGCTGCGTCTACATTATTGATAGTCGGCTTAATTATGATTGCCTCAGCGTCTATTGACGTAGCGGATGTACGAAATGGCAACCCATTTCATTATGTCATACGCCATGGCTTCTTTGTTGTTCTGGGTGTCATTGCTGGGGCGATTGTTTATCAGTTTCCAACTAGTCTATGGCAAAAATCAGGGTGGCTGGCATTAAGTACATCATTGGTCATGCTAGTAACGGTATTAATTATAGGTAAAGAGGTGAATGGTAGTACACGTTGGATTGGCATGGGTACATTGAATATTCAACCATCAGAATTAGCAAAGTTATTACTGGTATCTTACCTTGCAGGTTATTTAGTTCGCCGCCGTGATGAGGTAATGAGAACGTGGTGGGGCTTCGCCAAGCCAATGTTAGTTTTGATGGTGATAGCGTTCCTACTTCTTATGGAGCCCGATTTTGGCGCAACAGTTGTTATTGGAGCCGCTTTCTTGGGGATGATTTTTCTAAGCGGTGCAAAATTGGGCCAGTTTATATTATTGATTGTCGGTTGCTTGGCTACAGCGTGGGGGCTGATTTATTCATCACCTTATCGTTTGCAGCGTTTAACTGGTTATACCGATCCTTGGGCAGATCAGTATGGCTCAGGCTACCAATTAACTCAGTCATTAATCGCTTTTGGGCGAGGAGATTGGGCGGGTGTGGGCTTGGGAAATAGTATTCAGAAACAGTTCTACTTACCTGAAGCACACACTGACTTTGTATTTGCTATTTTGGCAGAAGAGTTCGGTCTTATTGGTACGATATTGGTGGTCATTTTGTTCTCTGTATTGGTTTATCGGGCATTGATGATTGGTAATTTGGCTGAACGCAGTAATCAGCTGTTTAGCGCTTACTTTGCGTATGGTATTGGTATTTTATTAGGCGTTCAGGCGTTTATAAATATCGGTGTAAATATGGGACTACTTCCGACTAAAGGCTTAACCCTACCTTTGGTGAGTTATGGTGGTAGTAGCTTGATTGTTAGCTGTATGTGTATTGGTGTTTTAGCCCGAATATATTATGAAACAATAAATTCGGATGAAGATATCGAGACTGAAACAGGGGGAAATAATGCCTGACAAAAAATCTCGAGATAAAACATTTTTGATTATGGCTGGTGGTACGGGGGGGCATGTATACCCTGCGCTAGCAACAGCCACAAAATTGATGCGGCAGAACGATAAAGTTGTATGGCTTGGTTCGGTTGGCGGAATGGAAGAGCAAGTTGTTAAAGCTGCTAGCATTTCTTTTCATGGTATTTCGGTGAAAGGTGTTCGAGGCAAAGGCTTATTTAATAAACTGTTATCCCCGGTTAGAGTTCTCTGGGCCGTTACACAAGCATTAATGGTAATTATTAAGGTGAAGCCCGATGCTGTTTTAGGAATGGGCGGGTTTGCTTCCGGGCCAGGAGGCATAGCTGCACGTGTATTAGGTCGACCATTAATCATTCATGAGCAGAATGCTGTCGCGGGGATGACCAACCGAATTCTTTCAAGGTTTGCAACCACTGTAATGACTGCTTTTCCTGACGTTTTTTCGGATGCAGTAAAAGTGAAGCAAACAGGTAACCCCTTACGTGAACCAATTGTTGATATTTATTACCAGCCACAAGTTGAGATACCAAAAGATAGAAGAATTAATTTATTGATCTTGGGTGGAAGTCTTGGTGCATTAGGATTGAACCAGGGTGTGCCTGCAGCTTTGGCCAGAGTAGATGAAAGTATTCGCCCAAACATTTGGCACCAAACAGGGAAAAACAAAGCACATGAAACCGAGACGGCTTATGAATGTCATGGTATCAATGTAAAAATTTCTGAATTTATTGGAGATATGGCTGAAGCATATCAATGGGCCGACTTTGTTATCTGTCGTGCCGGTGCTTTAACAATTTCTGAACTTTGTACCGTTGGATTAGGTGCGATATTAGTACCTTACCCTTTTGCTGTAGATGATCACCAAACTAAAAATGCATCGTCTATGGCTGAATCTGGCGCTGCATGGGTGTTGCCGCAAAGTGATTTAACGCCAGAGAGTCTGGCAGAAATATTAACCCCATTATTATCAAAACGTGAACGAATTTCTATTTTGTCAGAGGCAGCCCACAAACTAGGACAACCTGACGCAACAGATAAGGTTGTCGCAGAATGTAGGAGTGCATGTTATGCCTGATACCCCAAGAAATATCCCGAATAGCCCAGTATTAAAACATGCGGGTAGTATGATTAGTGACGTTCCGGAAATGCGACGTATTAGTCTGATTCATTTTGTGGGAATTGGAGGCGCTGGAATGTGTGGGATTGCTGAAGTCCTAATCAATCAAGGTTACAAAGTATCCGGTTCTGACATGAATAAATCTGCAACCACGGATCGACTAGAGAAATTAGGCGCGACGATATTCTTTTCTCATGATGCGAGTAATGTTAAATCGGCGGATGTTGTTGTCGTGTCGACGGCTATTGATGAATCTAATCCTGAAGTATCGCAAGCTAGGCTACAAAGAATACCGGTAGTTCCAAGAGCTGAAATGTTGGCTGAAATAATGCGTTACCGCCATGGAATTGCGATTGCTGGTACGCATGGCAAGACCACAACAACGAGTTTAATTGCCTCAGTATTGGCTGAAGCTGGCTTAGACCCTACTTACGTAATTGGTGGGCGGCTAAATAGTGCTGGTACTAATGCAAGCCTTGGTGGGTCGAGGTATTTAGTGGCCGAAGCAGATGAAAGTGATGCGTCATTTTTACATCTTACACCGATGATCTCTGTGGTGACTAATATCGAAGCGGACCACATGCATACTTATGGTGGTGACTTTTCACGTCTGAAGCAGACCTTTATCGACTTCTTACACAACCTCCCTTTTTACGGTGCAGCAGTGATGTGTATCGATGACCCTGTGATAAGAGAACTCATCCCATCCATTTCCAGAGCAGTGATTACTTATGGTGTAAGTGAAGATGCCGACTATCGTGCTATCGATATTCAGCAGGAAGGAATGATCAATCATTTTGTTGTTAAGCGCAGTGGTAGCCATGATGATATAAAAATCTCTTTGCGAATGCCGGGGCATCACAATGTACTCAATGCGCTCGCAGCGGTTGCTGTGGCGAGTGATGAAGGGGTTGACGATAAGTCGATTCAGCATGCTTTGCTTGAGTTTCAAGGTGTTGGTCGAAGATTTCAAGTTTACGGTGATTATGAGACTCCGAATGGTCAGGTTATGTTCGTAGATGATTATGGTCATCATCCCAGTGAGGTTGAAGCAACTTTACAAGCCATTCGAGAAGGTTGGCCCGAAAAGCGGTTAGTGATGATTTTTCAGCCGCATCGATATAGTCGAACCAGTGATTTATATGAAGATTTCGTTAAGGTACTTGCAGAGGTGGATGTCTTATTGCTAATGGATGTCTATGCCGCTGGAGAGAAACCGATTCCTGGCGCTGATAGCCGAGCCCTTTGCCGAAGTATTAGGCAGCGTGGCGGATCAGAGCCTATTTTTGTCGAGGCAGCAGAAAATATTGAAAATATTCTGAAAAGCGTGTTGAAGAGTGGGGATTTTTTACTGACTCAAGGTGCAGGGAATATTGGTAATTTAGCAACTCGGTTAGCTGACAGCAAATTGGGATTTGAAGAATGAGTTGCTTTAGAGCTTCAGAAAAATTGATATCAGAATTAGGTCGCGTCGCTGTAGTGATGGGCGGTAACTCCGCAGAACGTGAAATTTCTCTAAAAAGCGGCAAAGAAGTTTTAAAAGGGTTAATCGCAGCAGGCGTGGATGCATATGAATTAGATTTCCACGGAGATGCGCAATTATTTATTAAGGCTCTTGTTACTGAGCACCGGTTTGATCGTGTGTTTTTGGCGCTTCATGGTCGAGGCGGGGAGGATGGAACTTTACAAGGTTTATTCGACACCTTAGAGATACCCTACACAGGAAGTGGTGTGATGGGCTCAGCACTAGCGATGGATAAAACACGTAGTAAATATCTCTGGCAGGGAATGAAATTACCAACGCCTCAGTTTGCTTATATTGAAGAGCTAAAATCAGAGATCGTGACGCAGTTAGTATCGTTAATTGGTTTCCCTTTAGCGGTAAAGCCCTCACGAGAAGGTTCTTCAATTGGGGTGTTTAAAGTTAATAATCAAACACAACTAGAGGCAGCAATTAGTACTGCTCTTAAAATGGATGAACAGGTTTTGCTCGAGCACTGGGTAGAAGGCAGTGAATATACCGTCGGTATATTGGATGGAAAGCCGCTGCCAATTATAGGCTTAAAAACCGACCACGTATTTTATGACTACGAAGCAAAATATGAATCCGAAAGTACCCAATATTCATTACCTAGCGGGTTAAGTGCCGAAGAAGAACAAAGTGTCGGAAACTTAGCTGAACGAGCTTTCACTGCGCTTGGTTGTACAGGTTGGGGACGTGTTGATGTAATGCGTGATAGTAAGGGGAGATTTTGGCTTTTGGAGGTAAATACGATACCTGGAATGACCGATCATAGTTTGGTTCCAATGGCAGCAAAAGCAGCTGGCTTAAGTTTTGAAGAGCTAGTGATTACGATTCTAACCCAAACGTTAAAACAATAAACAATAAATAATAAGAATAATGGGAATTAACGGAGCAATGCATGAACAATGAAACAAAGGTCAAGGTTAGTAGCCGTGGTGCGAGTGTTGTTATGTCTTCTGAGCGGGATTATCAGGCATTAGCTGAAGAATTTGCACCGCTGTTGAGTTCCATGAAACGAGTTTTGTTTGTGTTAGCTGTGCTTGTGGTGTTGTTAATAGTAATGGCGCAGAAACAGTGGTTTTTACAGTTGATCGATCATGAAATTACAACCATTAATGTTGAAGGTGAATTAAAACATATAACGCAGACTCAAATTGAGCAAGCTTTACCCGCATTGATTGGTAGTAGCTTCTTAATGGCTGATCTAGATGGCATAAAGGCGACAATGGAAGCCTTACCCTGGGTAGACTACGTCACTGTTACGAGGGTGTGGCCTAGCGGTATTATATTAAAAATTGAAGAACAGCTCGCCGTTAGCTACTGGAATGAATCTGCGTTTCTTAATAAGAATGGCGTGATTTTTCAGCCAGATTATTTAGATAAAAATTTAGGACTCCCGGTTTTGTTAGGCGTAAGTGACAAGAGCCCGTCGATGCGTATTGAAATGTTAGCGGTGTTAACGCGTCTGCAAGTTCTTTTGAGTGAGTATAAGTTAGGTATTGTCCAGCTTGAGTTAAAGCCAAGGGGTGTTTGGGATATTTTACTTGTTAACGGTATTTCAGTCGCGCTAGGTGCTCAGCCATTAGAAGATAAAGTTCATCGTTTAGGTGCTGTCTTTACACATCGTTCAGGAATAGATTTAGCAACTGTAAAACATATTGATGCACGTTACCCCAATGGGGTTGCTGTGAAATGGAAAGAAAAAATCATGCTGGCCGGTAGCGGCCGCACGAAATAAACAATTAAAACGAATTCATTGATAATAGTAACTTGGGATTACCAGAATGACTGGGTCAGCAGAACAGAATTTGACAGTAGGATTAGATATTGGGACTTCAAAAATTGTCGCAATTGTCGGTAAAAAAAATAGCGAAGGCCAGATTGATATTATTGGAATTGGCTCGCATGCCTCAAAAGGTTTAAAGCGTGGCGTGGTCGTAAATATTGAAACGACTGTAAATGCGATTCAACGTGCTATAGAAGAAGCTGAGCTAATGGCAGGGTGCCAAATTCATTCTGTTTATGCAGGTATTGCTGGTAGCCATATTCGAAGCATGAATTCACATGGCATTGTCGCTATTAGAGATCGTGAAGTTGTTCAAGCGGATATAGATCGTGTTATTGATGCTGCGCAAGCCGTTGCAATTCCAGCCGATCAAAAGGTATTACATATACTGCCTCAGGAATATGTTATCGATAGCCAAGAAGGGATAAAAGAACCGCTTGGTATGTCGGGTGTACGGTTAGAAGCAAAAGTCCATTTAGTTACCTGTGCTGTTAATGCTGCTCAGAATATTGAGAAATGCGTACAGAAATGTGGCTTGGAAGTGGATGACATCATTCTAGAGCAACTTGCATCAAGTTATGCCGTTTTAACCGATGATGAGAAAGAGCTAGGTGTTTGTGTCGTAGATGTTGGTGGCGGAACAACGGATATTGCTATTTTTACTGGCGGTGCAATCAGGCATACCGCAGTGATCCCGATCGCTGGTGATCAGGTGACAAACGATATTGCCATGGCATTGCGTACTCCCACTCAAAATGCAGAAGAAATAAAAGTTAAGCATGCATGCGCTCTGACCCAGTTAGCGGGTGCAGAAGAAACAATTAAGGTGCCTAGCGTGGGTGAAAGACCACCGAGGGATTTATCACGACAAGCGTTGGCGGAAGTAGTTGAACCTCGTTATGAGGAGTTATTTACATTGATTCAATCCGAGCTACGCCGAAGTGGCTTCGAAGATGTTGTCGCGGCAGGTATCGTTTTGACGGGAGGAACCTCTACGATGGAAGGGGTGGTTGAGTTAGCTGAAGAGATTTTTCATATGCCTGTTCGTTTGGCAGCCCCGCAAGGTATCTCAGGCTTGGCTGACGTTGTAAATAATCCAATGTATTCAACAGGTGTTGGGTTATTGATGTATGGCTTACAGCAACAAGGGCAAGGAAATGCACCGGTGAACAATAGAGCAGAAGAAAGTGAAAGTTTGATGGATAAAATAAAAACATGGTTTACAGGGAATTTTTAGAAAACGATAAGAATTAAATAAAAGATAGAAAAAAATTAAGCAACAACTAGCAGATTTAAAAAATATAATTAGGAGAAAAGTGATGTTTGAGCTCGTAGAGAATATTTCACAAAGCGCAGTCATAAAAGTTGTCGGAGTCGGTGGTGGTGGGGGAAATGCCGTACGTCACATGCTGAAGGGCGATGTGGAAGGTGTTGACTTTATTTGTGCAAATACGGATTCACAAGCATTAAAAGATTTAGATACAAAGTCAGTCATTCAACTTGGAAGCACCATTACTAAAGGTCTGGGTGCTGGAGCAAATCCTGAAATAGGTCGTCAGGCTGCACTAGAAGATAGAGAACGTATTGCAGAAACCTTAAAAGGCGCTGATATGGTTTTCATTACTGCTGGTATGGGTGGTGGAACTGGGACAGGTGGCGCACCAATTGTAGCTGAAGTTGCGAGAGATTTAGGCATTTTAACCGTTGCCGTTGTTACAAAGCCTTTTCCTTTTGAGGGTGGCAAGCGAATGAAAATTGCTGATGCTGGCTTGTCAGAATTAGCAGAAAATGTGGATTCATTGATTACCATTCCTAATGAAAAGTTATTAGCAGTACTGGGGAAAAATACAACTTTACTTGATGCATTTGGTGCGGCAAATGATGTGTTGCAAGGGGCTGTTCAAGGTATTGCTGATTTAATTATTCGTCCAGGTATGATTAACGTCGATTTCGCGGATGTTAAAACTGTGATGTCTGAAATGGGAATGGCGATGATGGGGACTGGTACTGCAAGTGGTGAAGATCGAGCTAAAGAAGCTGCTGAAGCTGCTATTAGAAGCCCGTTGTTAGAAGATGTTAACCTTCAGGGTGCTCGAGGAATACTGGTAAATATTACAGCAGGCGTAGACTTGAACTTAGGTGAGTTTTCTGAAGTTGGTAATATAGTTGAAGAGTTTGCTTCAGACTCTGCAACGGTTGTTGTTGGAACTGTTATCGACCCAGAAATGACAGATGAATTGAAAGTGACAGTTGTTGCAACTGGTCTTTCGTCTGTTGTAGGCAAACCTGTTAAAGTGGTTGATAACACCTCAAAGATTGTTGATGGGACGATGGATTATAACCAATTGGATCGACCTGCAATTACACGTCGGCGTCCTCAGGTTGATCGTGTTGGTAGTGCTGCAATTGATACAAAATCGAGTGCTCAACCAAGTGTTGATTATTTAGATATTCCAGCATTTTTGCGTCGACAAGCAGACTAAGTCGTTTGTGTCGGTATTTGAGCTTTTTAACAAAGTTTAAGCGTTGTGTGAGTGCGCCCTAAGTGAGTTTACTCGGGGCCTATTGCGCTTGTTTAACTGGTAAAATGGTTTTCAAATATTAACAATTAATGAATAGTAGTAAGTTCGGGTTGGGTAAATTGGAACTATCTGGTAATATGCGATGGTTTTTTAACCAATTCTGCTTGTAATGAAGGTTGATATAGTCAAACTATGATTAAACAGCGTACTTTAAAGAATACGATTCGAGCCACTGGAGTGGGTTTACATTCAGGTAATAAGGTTTATTTAACCTTAAAGCCAGCACCAATAGATTCAGGGATTGTATTTTGTAGAACCGATTTAGAGCCAGCTGTAGAAATACAGGCAAGAGCTGAAAATGTTGGTGAAACTCTATTATCAACAACGCTTGTTAAAGATGGCGTTAAGGTTGCTACAGTTGAACATTTGCTTTCAGCAATGGCTGGCTTAGGTATCGATAATTGCCGCATTGAGTTGAGTGCTGAAGAAGTACCTATCATGGATGGCAGTTCAGGTCCGTTTGTCTTCTTAATTCAATCTGCAGGGATAGAAGAGCAAGATGCTGCAAAGAAGTTTATTCAAATTACACGTGAAGTAACCGTTGAAGAAGATGGTAAAAAAGCAACATTTTCTCCTTTTAATGGTTTTAAAGTCGGATTTTCGATAGATTTCGATCACCCTGTCTTCCATAGTCGAAGCCAGGAAGCGTCAATTGACTTTTCTAGTACTTCTTTTGTAAAGGAAGTAAGTCGAGCGCGAACATTTGGCTTTATGCGAGACTTTGAACGCTTAAGGTCGATGAACCTTGCCTTAGGTGGTAGTTTTGATAACGCAATCGTTGTTGATGACTATAAAGTTTTGAATGAAGATGGTCTCCGTTATGATGATGAGTTTGTTAAACACAAAATTTTAGATGCGATTGGTGATCTTTATTTACTTGGGAATAGCTTAATCGGAGAGTTTAAAGGTCATAAGTCTGGCCATGATTTGAACAATAAGCTTTTACGTAAATTGATTCAAACAACGGATGCTTGGGAAGTGAAAACTTTCGAAGATGCTAGCTCTGCGCCTATCTCATATATGAAACCAATCTTGGCTTCTTAATAAACGTTGTTTATTTTGCATGGTTTGCGAGTTGAAATAAAATTGCTTTAAGTTTTTTATCTTCTGTAAGCTCAGCTTCTTCTGTAAGAATCTGGGCATTTTTTTTGCTTAAAGTACGAGTGATTGCGAGTGCCTGTTTTTTGAATTGCCCAGGCCTTATTTTTACTTTTAGGTCAATAATGGAATTTGGCTTTATTCGATAGTTAAATTGATCAATGATCGTATTTTTATTAAAACGTAGTCGAGTCATCAAGGATGCAGATTGGCATGTTAATATTAATATATTGCCTTGAATACAATTAACATGAAATTTATTTTTAAATAATGGTGGGACGGACTCATTAAAGGCGTCAGACAAGCTTTGTAGTTGGCTGGCTCGGCTTAATAACGTGCTGAGCTCTGAGGATGTCTTTGTAATCCTTTTAGCATTTAAAAGCGGCGCTAACTGCTTAATTTTGGGTTGACGTCGCAACATATGTTTTCTGCATCAATAAAATGTACGAATGCTAACATGTTACCGGATATTGAATAAATGTATTGTAGAATTTGATGTTTTGAAAATTTGGCTATAATTAAATTTTAGCATTCTGGCACTAAGGTGTTCATGCTAAAAAACATAAAAAATTTGTTATTGAACATAAAGAATTTTGAGTTTTGTGAATTATGAATATTATTTTTGTTGGTCGAAGTCATGGCAAATCTAAAACGCTGCAATTGGGTAATAGACAACTTATATTAATTGCGATGCTAGTGGCCTGCTTATTGTTTGTGATTGCTTCAGCAGGCTACCACCTTAAAGGGGGGCTAGTTGAGAAAGGGGGAGAGGGTTCAACGCTGAATGCCGAGACCATCTCTGTGTGGAAAAATGAAATTAAAACGCAGCGAAGTGATGTTGAAAATTTGAAGCGTAGTGCGCATGAAAAAGTAGATGCCTTGACGCTTACGATGGGTAATATGCAAGCGCGTTTGTTGCGGTTAGATGCACTTGGACAGCGGTTAACAGAGGTCGCTAAGCTTAAAAATGGTGAATTTAATTTTACAAAGTCACCCGCTTTAGGTGGTCCTGTCGAGCAAAACTTAGGCGAATCTTATGTTTTACCAGGATTGGCTGAGAATATTGAGCGCATTGAAAGTCAAATTACTGATGTAGAGCAACAACTTGAGGTTATAGACTCTTTGTTTGTTAGCCGTAATATTCAAAAAGAGTTATTTATTGCAGGAAGGCCAATTACATGGGGGTGGATGTCTTCAGCTTTTGGTTACCGAACGGATCCTTTTTCAGGAAAAAGAGCTTGGCATGGCGGGGTTGATTTTGCTGGGAAAGAAGATAGCGATATTATTGCAGTGGCTTCTGGCGTTGTTACTTGGTCTGGGGACCGCTATGGGTATGGTAATTTGATCGAAATAAATCATGGTGGTGGTTACACAACACGATATGCTCATTGTAAGGACCTATTTGCAAAAGTAGGTGATATCGTAGCAAAAGGACAAGTACTAGCGGCAATGGGTAGTACAGGTCGATCAACAGGGCCTCATGTTCATTATGAGGTGAGAAAGAACGGTAAAGGAATCGACCCTAAAAAATATATTTATCGCGCCAGTCGTTAAACTTAGAGCTGACGCTCATAATTTCTTTATTATCTGATTTGTTTTCCGCATATTCCTTGTAAAACTTCTACTTATACCCATTATAGACTTTGAGCCGTAGTCTAAATCACTGTAGACTGGTGGCTTTTCAATAATTCGGGATGGGAGAGTCTATTCGCGTAGGCATTCCCTTGGCATAGCGTTTAATAGGCTTTGGAAAATTTACACCTAATACCCTTCTGCTGAATCCCTCTCATTATCACTTTAAAAGAACAAATAGAAGATTATTATGTTTTCATCAGCTTTGACTAAGATTTTCGGTAGTAAAAACAAGCGCGAACTTAAGCGCATGGGGAAAGTCGTTGCCCAGATAAATGCTTTAGAAGAAGGGTTGTCTAAGCTTAGTGATGACGAGTTAAAATTAAAAACCAATGAATTTAAAACACGAATAAAAGAAGGTGAAACGTTAGACCATCTTTTGGCTGAAGCATTTGCTGTGGCGCGTGAAGCGAGTAAACGCGTGATGTCGATGCGTCATTTCGATACACAGCTTATTGGTGGTATGACTTTACATGAAGGTCGAATTGCTGAAATGAGAACTGGTGAAGGTAAAACCTTAGTCGCAACATTACCTGTATATTTAAATGCGCTTGAGACTAAAGGTGTTCACCTTGTTACGGTTAATGATTACCTTGCGAAGCGTGACGCAAAATGGATGGAACCTTTATACAACTTTCTGGGCTTAACAGTTGGCGTTGCATATGGTGGTCAGTCTCCAGAAGAGAAAAAAGCTGCATATCAAGCCGATATCACTTATGGAACGAATAATGAGTTTGGTTTTGATTACCTTCGGGATAACATGGCGTTTAATCCAGAGAGTAAAAATCAACGGCCTTTAAACTTTGCAATTGTTGATGAAGTCGATTCGATCCTAATTGATGAGGCCCGAACGCCACTCGTTATTTCGGGTGCTGTAGAGGATAGCTCAAAAACCTACAAACTAATTAATTCGCTAATGCCGTCTTTGGTTAAGGCTGAAGTGGGAGAAGACGAAAAACCTATTGATGATGGTCATTTTACAATTGATGAAAAATCAAAAAATGCTGAGTTAACAGAAGCTGGGCATACCTTCCTTGAAACCTTGTTAATAGAAAAAGGTATTCTCCAAGAAAATGATAGTTTATACGCCGCGGCAAATTTAAACCTGTTACACCATGTACAGTCAGGATTACGTGCACACCATCTCTATGTTCGTGACGTGGACTATATTATTCAAGAAAAACAAATTGTCATTATCGATGAACATACTGGTCGAACTATGGCGGGGCGTCGTTGGGGTGAAGGTTTGCATCAGGCTATTGAAGCAAAAGAAGGCCTCGCTATACAAGCAGAAAGCCAAACACTTGCATCGACGACATTCCAAAACTACTTCCGTATTTATAATAAACTTGGGGGTATGACAGGAACAGCTGATACTGAAGCCTTTGAATTCCAACAGATCTATGGCTTAGATGTAGTTGTGATCCCTACTAACAAACAAATACAGCGGGTAGACCATAATGATTTGGTGTATTTGACTCAAGAAGAAAAGTATCAGGCAATTATTGATGAGGTCAAAGAAGTCGTCGCCGAAAAACGTCCTTTATTAGTAGGTACTGCATCGATTGAAGCTTCAGAGCTCTTATCTGGAGTGCTTAAGAAGAGTGGCGTTAAGCATAGTGTATTGAATGCAAAGCATCATTCTCAAGAAGCACAGATTATTGCTCAAGCTGGAATGCCTGGTGCGGTGACTATCGCAACGAATATGGCCGGTCGCGGAACAGATATTGTACTTGGTGGTAACTGGGAAGCAGAAATTAAAGCGCTTAAAAAACCAACACCAGAACTGATAGAAAAAATCAAAAGTGATTGGGCTGTTCGTAATAAAGCGGTTCTTGACGCTGGTGGACTTCATATCTTGGGTACAGAGCGACATGAATCCCGCCGCATCGATAATCAGCTACGTGGCCGATCAGGTCGGCAAGGTGATCCAGGAAGTACTCGTTTTTTCCTTTCCCTAGAAGATAACCTAATGCGCATGTTTGCATCTGACCGCGTGCGCGGCATTATGCAAGCATTAGGTATGGATAAGGGCGAAGCGATTGAGCATAAAATGGTGAGCAATGCGATTGAAAAAGCTCAGCGTAAAGTAGAAGGTCGGAACTTTGATATTCGAAAATCACTATTAGAATATGATGATGTAGCGAACGATCAACGAAGTGTTATTTATGAACAGCGTAATCATGTTATGGATTCTGAGGATATTTCAGATGTGATTACTGGAATTAGAGCTGAAGTTGTCGATGAAACGATTAGTGATTATATTCGACCTCAAAGCTTAGAAGAACAATGGGATATTCCAGGTTTAGAAAAGAAAATTGAAACAGAGTTTTCAGTGACGCTGCCGTTACAGACGTGGCTAGATAGTGATGACAACTTGCACGAAGATACTTTGCGAGACAAAATTCTAGCGCAAATAGTGAAAGTTTATGCTGAAAAAGAAGAGACTGCTGGCGTAGAATCTATGCGTAATTTCGAAAAACAGGTCTTTTTACATATTCTTGATACGCTTTGGAAAGAGCATCTTGCTGCGATGGATCATCTACGTCAAGGTATACATTTACGAAGTTATGCTCAGAAAAATCCAAAGCAAGAGTACAAGCGCGAATCGTTTGAGTTGTTTCAGACCTTATTACAAAATTTGAAAAATGATGTGGTACGAGTTACAAGCCACGTTAAAATTCAAACAAAGGAAGAGTCTGAAGAGATTGAGAGAAAACGTAAAGAAGAGCTGGATCGACAATTAAGTAATGCGACGACAGAACATGCAAGCACTAACGGTCTTGAGGGCGAAAATGCTTCACAAGGTCAAGATGCTAAGCAAGCACCGATGACCCGAGACGGCAGAAAGGTTGGCCGGAATGAGCCATGCCCTTGTGGCTCGGGTAAAAAGTTTAAGCAGTGTCATGGTCAAATAGCTTAAAAATACGTGTAAGCTAGATAAAAATGTTATTTAGGAAATAAAAATGGCAGTAGGAAATGGTGCTTTACCTGAGTTTCCAGCAATCAATGGTATTCGTTTAGGTATTACAGAAGCAGGGATTAAAACACCAGGTCGTAAAGATCTGGTGCTAATCGAGCTTCAAGAAGGTAGTACGTGTGCCGGTGTATTTACTAAAAATGCATTTTGTGCCGCGCCAGTTACCCTAAGTAAGCGTCACTTATTAACTAGTTTTTTTAATCATCAATCAAAAGTGAGCCAAAGTTATTTACTAATTAATACTGGAAATGCAAACGCTGGAACGGGTAAGCAAGGAATGGAAGATGCAGTGGCTTCTTGTCAATCAACCGCTGGGCTGTTCTCTGTTGACATTGACCGGGTGTTGCCTTTCTCAACGGGCGTGATTGGTGAAAAACTTCCGATTGAAAAAATCCAAAAAGGATTATCAATTGCAGCAGATGATTTGAATGAAAACCATTGGCTCCGGGCTGCTGAAGGAATTCTAACGACAGATACTCGTCCCAAAGGCTCTGTCGCAAGTGTGCAATATGCGGGTGAGACAATTCTTATCAATGGCATTAGTAAAGGTGCTGGGATGATTAAGCCTAATATGGCAACGATGCTGGCTTTTGTTGGCACCGATGCACATATTCCGCAATCATTGATTTCTGAGTTGGTAACTGAGTTGTCCGAAATTTCATTTAACCGCATTACGGTTGATGGTGATACCTCGACGAATGACTCATGTATGCTTTTTGCAAGTGGTGCCTCGGCTGCGTCAGAAATAGATGTGGATCATGAAGACTATCCTCGCTTTAAAGCCGTTTTGAAAAACGTATTTATTGAGTTAGCGCAAGCGATTATTCGAGATGCTGAGGGCGCTACTAAATTTGTGCCTGTTATCGTGGAGCAGGCAGCTAGTTCTCAAGAGGCGTTAGATGTTGCTTATACGATTGCCCACTCCCCTCTGATTAAAACAGCGCTTTTTGCTAGCGACCCTAATTGGGGGCGTATTTTAGCTGCGCTAGGGCGTGCTCCCATTGAAGCTTTAGATTTATCTAGGGTTGAAATCTTTCTAGGCGATGTTCGTATTGTTAATGCAGGTGAAAAATGTGCCGATTACACTGAGGTGCAAGGTCAGGCTGTGATGGATTGTGAGGAAATTACGATTCAGATTAAATTAGGGCGAGGTGAGTTTACTGAAACTGTGTGGACGTCTGATTTATCTCAAGACTATGTGAAAATTAATGCAGAATACCGAACCTAACTCACCATTAAACCCTAAAATCGTTCATGTCGCTGTTGCTGTAATTGAACGATTTTCTTCCATAGTCAACTCTAGTTCTACTTTGCCCTCTTGTCGGGAAATACTGATTTCAAAGCGTGCTGAACATGTTCATCAGGGCGGGTTTTGGGAATTTCCTGGTGGAAAGGTTGAGGCAAATGAACGAGTCACTGACGCACTTTCTAGAGAACTGTTCGAAGAATTGGGAGTTATTGTTTCGCCAAAAAATATGAGTGCTTTGATTAAGGTAGAGCATGATTATGGTGATAAACATGTTTTACTGGATGTTTATACGGTTCATGATTTTCAGGGAGAGGCGATTGGGAAAGAAGGTCAGCCGATTCAATGGGTAAAAGAAAATAATCTGTTAAATTATACATTTCCTGATGCAAATCAAGCGATATTGTCTGCCTGTAGGTTACCCTCTTCTTACTTTATAACGCCAGAATATGAAACGCTTGAGCTTGCTTTAATTGGTATTCAGCAGCAGCTTGATCGAGGACTAAGTCTGTTTTTGTTGCGTCAACCGAAGCTTGATACTGAAACCTATCAAGCCTGGGTTGAAACGATTATAAATAGCTTGCCCGCTGTCAGAGAAAAGATGCTGTTAAGTGGTCAATTTGAGTTGTTAGATTGTGAGTGTCTAGAAAACAATTGGGTTGCGGGTGTTCATTTACCTTTTATTCGTGCCGCCAAGCTTAAGTCACGACCTATTAGTTCCACAAAATGGTTAGGGGTCTCCTGTCATACGCTTGATGAAATTAAACATGCTCAAGCGATAGGTGCCGATTTTATTACCATTTCGCCAGTTTTGCACACTGCAACTCACCCAGAAGTAATGCCTATGGGTTGGAATATGTTTAATGACTTAGTTAGACAAACAAATATTCCTGTTTATGCCTTGGGTGGTATGATGGAAATATACTATCAACAAGCACTCGATGCGGGTGCGCAGGGTATTGCTGGCATTCGTATGTTTTTGCCTAAGTAGGCGTTAAGAGAGAGGGTTTATGTCAGAGAAATTAACGCACTTGAATGAGCAAGGTGCAGTGCACATGGTTGACGTGGGAGCGAAGGCGGTGACCCATAGATCTGCAAGCGCGGAAGGTTATGTGGTGATGCAAAAAGAAACATTGATGATGATCACCGAAGGGCGGCATAAAAAAGGAGATGTGTTTGCGACATGCAGGATCGCGGGCATTATGGCTGCAAAAAAATGTTCAGAATTAATCCCTTTGTGTCATGCGCTTAATCTCAGCTCAGTAACACTAGAGCTAGAAGCGATTAATGAAAATGTGGATGGCCCGTCAAAGGTCAGAGTAACAAGCACATGTAAACTCGATGCAAAAACAGGGGTTGAAATGGAAGCGTTAACTGCAGTAAGTGTCGCCTGTCTGACCTTGTATGATATGTGTAAAGCAGTTGATAAAGGTATGGTTATTGAGCAGGTTCGTCTGCTAGAAAAACAAGGTGGCAGAAGTGGTCACTACAAACTATCACAATAAGGCTGATAGGAAGTGATTATGAAAGAAGTGCGTACGCAATTAATAGATAGGTTTGGTCGTCGAGTGAGTTATGTTCGTATGTCTGTCACTGATCGATGCGACTTTCGCTGTGTGTATTGCATGGATGAAGAAATGACTTTTGTACCGCGCGATAAAATACTGACATTTGAAGAAATGCAGTTAATTGCCGAAGTTTTTGTTGAGCTGGGCGTGTCTAAAATCCGTTTGTCAGGAGGCGAGCCACTCATTCGTGGGAATGTGCTTGCTCTTTGTGAAGCGATTGGCTCGCTTGACGGTCTTGACGAACTGGTCATGACAACGAACGGTTCTCAACTTCCGCGCTTAGCGGGAGGTCTAAAAGCTTCGGGATTAAAGCGGCTTAATATAAGCTTGGATACACTGAAACCTGCTAAATTTAAAGAGCTAACGCGTGTTGGTGACATAAATAAGGTGCTGGCAGGAATCGATGCTGCTATTGAAGCGGGCTTTGAAAAAATAAAACTAAATGCCGTTATTTTAAAGGGCCGTAATGATGATGAAGTGGTCGATTTAGTTGCTTTTGCCATCAAGAAAGGGGTGGATATTAGTTTTATTGAGGAGATGCCTTTAGGGGCGATTACCGAGCATAGCCGTGAAGAAGCTTTTTGTTCAAGTGATGAGATCAAAAAATTACTTGAAGAGCGTTGGACCTTAACTCCTAGTAAAAAAGGCAAAGCATCAGATGGGCCCTCCCAATATTATGGCTTAAGCGACGACGGTATCTCAGGTATCGTTTCAACAAAGGTCGGTTTTATTTCTCCTCATAGTCATAATTTTTGCGGCGACTGTAATCGCGTTAGGGTGACAGCTGAAGGGCGGTTGTTGCTATGTTTGGGAAATGAGCACTCGATTGATCTTCGCGGGCTACTTAGAGCGCATCCTGGAGATAAAGGACGCTTACAAGATGCAATTGTTGCAGCAATGGATTTGAAGCCTGAGCGTCATGAGTTTGACCACAGTAATGAGCCTGATATTGTGCGTTTTATGAATATGACGGGGGGGTAGAATTTTATTTATGCGTAAAATGGATAACAGTTTTCGCTTCTAAACCCTAAAGAAACATTGTGATACAATGCACACTTAATTAGCAGTAGTCTGTATGCAAATCAGCCTGTAATGTAATTATTTTAAAGTGTTTGAGAGGTTTATCTGTGGAAGTTCGTTTTGTCGAAACTTGTCGCTTACCGACACCCTTTGCGGTGTTTGACATGCATGGCTTTGAAGAAGTCGAGTCCGGTCAAGAGCATGTTGTACTGACTTTAGGTGATATCTCTGATGGTAAGTCTGTGCTTGCGCGAACGCATTCTGAATGCTTAACGGGGGACGCGCTTTTTAGCATGCGCTGTGATTGTGGTTACCAGTTAGAGCAAGCGATGCAATCTATCGCAGACGAAGGTCGGGGGATACTGCTTTATCTTCGTCAAGAAGGACGTGGTATTGGTTTGCTTAATAAGATTCGGGCTTACCAATTACAAGATCAAGGAGCGGATACCGTTGAGGCAAATGAAAAACTTGGCTTTGCCGCAGATCTTAGAGACTATAGTATTTGTTATGGGATGCTTAAGCATCTTAATGTTCAATCATTACGTTTAATGACCAATAATCCGCGAAAAGTAAAAGCGTTGGAGGAAGGTGGTGTGAATATTGAGGAGCGATTGCCGCTAGAGGTCGGTCGTAATCCCCATAATGAAAGTTATTTATCAACCAAGGCTAGTAAATTAGGGCATTGGTTGAAAAGTCATCAAGATGATATGTAGGTATAGAAGCAAAGCCGTTGATTGGGTGCTTCAATTAGTATCAAATAAAGCGTTTCAGTGATCTACATTGCCTTATCTTTACCTTTATTTAAATAATTGCCGATGGTCGTTAAAATACCGGAGGCATCTAGTCCACAATTTTGTAATAAATCATTAGGTTTTCCATGAGGAATATATGTGTCTGGTAAACCTAAATGAATGATAGGCGTATTAATATGTTGCTCTCTCAGATACTCTGATACACCGCTTCCCGCTCCCCCAGCTACAACGTTCTCCTCAATTGTCACAAGTAGAGCATGAGAGGAAGCCAGTTCTATGATTCGTTTAGTGTCTAAAGGCTTGATAAAACGCATATCTACTAATGTTGCATTCAATTTAGCAGCAACGGTAGTTGCTGCTTTAAGCATCGATCCAAACGATAATATAGCAAGGTTTTCGCCTGAGCGTAATGTTAGTGACTCGCCTAAGGGAATTGGGCTCATTTCTGTTTTTATTTCTGTTCCTGGACCTGTTCCGCGAGGGTAGCGAACACTTGCAGGCCCTTTATGTATAAAACCTGTATACAGCATTTGGCGCAGTTCATTTTCATTTGACGGTGCCATGATGAGCATATTAGGGATGCAACGTAAAAAGGATAAGTCAAAGCTGCCAGCATGCGTCGCACCATCTTCGCCTACTAACCCAGCACGATCTATGGCAAAAAGTACATCAAGGTTCTGAATCGCCACATCATGGATAAGTTGGTCGTAGGCGCGTTGCAAAAATGTTGAGTAAATCGCGACAACGGGTTTTACACCTTCGCAGGCTAGCCCAGCAGCGAGTGTTACAGCGTGTTGTTCGGCAATGGCAACATCAAAATAGCGCTCAGGAAAACGTTCAGAAAATTTAATTAAATCAGATCCTTCACGCATTGCTGGGGTGATGGCAACTAATTTAGGTTCCACTTCTGCCATATCGCAAGCCCATTGACCAAAAACATTCGCGTATTTAGGTTTTTTAATGATTGCTTGGTTCGTATTTTGGACTGAATTATCTACTTTAGGCTCAATTTTATTGATTGCATGATAAGCTATAGGGTGTGTTTCTGCTGGAGCAAAACCTTTGCCTTTTTTGGTGATAACATGAAGGAATTGAGGCCCTTTTAATTCTTTCATATTTTCTAGTGTGCGGAGTAGTGTCGGCAGATCATGACCATCTATTGGGCCGATATAGTTGAAACCCAGCTCTTCAAAGAGTGTGCCTGGCGCCATAAAGCCTTTAACGTGCTCTTCTGTTTTTTTCGCGAACTCCATCAAGTTTGGCGTGCCACTTAAAACTCGTTTGCTGCTATCACGAACTTGATTATAAGTCTTGCCTGACAAAATACGCGCTAAGTGATTTTTTAAGCCGCCCACATTGTTAGAGATTGCCATATCATTGTCATTTAAAATGACGAGCATATCTGGGCTCACATCCCCAGCATGACTTAATGCTTCAAATGCCATGCCGGCGGTTAATGCCCCATCGCCAATGACTGCAATCGCTCTTCGGGTTTGGTTTTGAAGTTTTGAAGCTAGGGCCATTCCCATTGCTGCACTAATGGATGTGCTGGAATGGCCAACACCAAATGCATCGTACTCACTTTCTTCGCGTGCAGGGAATGCTGCTGGGCCATCGTGTTGACGTATTTTAAGCATTTCTTCTCGTCGGCCGGTGAGAATTTTATGTGGGTAAGCCTGGTGGCCGACATCCCAAACAATGCGATCTTCTGGGGTATTAAAAATATAGTGCAGTGCTACGGTCAATTCAACAACACCTAAGCCTGCACCAAAGTGTCCGCCTGATTGACCAACGCTATACAGAAGATAAGCCCGGAGCTCGTAACTTAACTGCTCCAATTGTTCTTCTGAAAGCAGTCGAAGTTGAAAGGGCACATTTACTCGATCTAATAGTGGAGTGTTTGGGCGCTCAGTCGGAATTTCTTGAAAGATAGGAGTTGTTTGCATCAGGTGTAAAACGTCATCAAAAATGTGCTCGAAGTATAACAGATAAAAAGTGCTGGTTACGACGCCTAATATAGTTACGAAGTCTAAATAGCTGTAGTGCTGAACCTGTGATCACGCAAACTCTCGGTTAAAGGGTTCGTTTAACAATGAAACGGCTGATTTCTGCAAGTTTTGAGGTGTCTCGATCTGTTATTTTATTAAGTGAAGCAAGCGCTTCTTCGTGAAGCGATTGAAGCTTTTTTCTTGCGCCATCAAGCCCAAGTAGTGCTGGATAGGTGGGCTTATTGAGGGCTATGTCAGCGCCTTGAGTTTTGCCTAAAGTTTGCGTGTCACTTACGATATCAAGAATATCATCTTGAACTTGGAAGGCTAAACCAATCGCTTGTGCGTAATGTTTGAGGGCTGTTTCCTCCGTAGTCGTGATTTCTGTCGAGCTACAAAGTGCTCCCATCATCACGCTTGCTTCAATTAAAGCACCGGTTTTGTGTTTGTGCATATTTTCAAGTTGTTCGATACTTAGGTTTTGGCCAACGGATTCAAAATCGATAGTTTGTCCTAGTACCATGCCACGAGCACCGCTAGCACGAGCAAGTGTTTGAATCATGTTAATACGATTGTTAGCGGCGAACTGATTGTGACTATATAGATGGCTTTCTTGTGTTAATAATTCAAATGCCATTGTTTGTAATGCATCACCAGCAAGGATTGCAGTCGCTTCATCAAAAGCTTTATGGCAAGTTGCTTGGCCGCGTCTTAAATCATCATCATCCATGGAGGGAAGGTCATCATGGATTAAAGAATAAGCATGGACTAGCTCAACCGCACAAGCAGGTAATTTTGCAAGTTCTTTTTTGACACCAAAGCTTTCTGCACTGAGAAGCACCAAGGTGGGACGGACTCGTTTTCCACCAAGAAGGGTGCTGTAATGAATGGCCTTTGCTAAGGTCGAGTCACGGTCGCTTAGCTGGTGAATCGTATGCTGTAGTTCGTCATCAATGAATGACTTATAGTCTTCAAACACTAATTGTTCTCTTTGTTATTTAGGGGATCTAACTCATAGCTTTCATCTTTTTGAGTTAATTTTGAGACGCGTTGCTCTGCTTCTTTTAACGTCGTTTGACAAGTACGGGTAAGTTGTACGCCTTGTTCAAATGCCTCTAAAGATTGTTCTAATGAAAGCGTACCTTGCTCCATTTTACTAACGATATCTTCAAGTGCCTGTAATGATGTTTCGAAATCATCAACTGAGTCTTTTTTGGGCATATTGGTCTCTATGAAAGCATGTTTGCTGTTAATTTTTTATTCGTTATTTATGAACTTGTTTATTGTATAGGCAACTAGGGAAAATACGTGTAAAAAATCATGATTTTTTACTAATCCCGACTACACTATTTGTAAACTCTCGTATTTTCATCTTAAAAAAAATAATATCGATGAAATAAGAGGGGCAACAGCCAATAAGTATACAGATAGTTGAATCACTCTTGAAATAGAGCGGGCTGTTTTTGTTTTAAGTGATGATAAGTTGTTTAAAGCGCGTTTAGGAAAGTGGTAAGCATGTTCAGAAATATAATACAGCAATATATTAAAAGTGTTAGGAGCATTTTGTGGATTTAGCAACCCTTATCGGGATGATCGGTGGTATCGGAATCGTTATTTTTGCAATGACCTTGGGTGGGTCGTTGTCGATGTTTGCAGATGTGCCTTCTGTGCTCATTGTGCTTGTAGGGTCAACCTTAGTCTGCATGATGAAGTTTAATTTGGGTCAGTTTTTAGGCGCGGGTAAAACAGCAGCGAAAGCTTTTATGTTTAAGTTGGATTCACCTGAAGATATGATTACCTTAGTGGTTGAATTAGCCGATGCAGCAAGAAAAGGCGGCTTATTATCTTTAGAGGGTAAAGAGATTAGTAATAGCTTTTTGGAAAAAGGCATTGGTCTTTTAATTGATGGCCATGATGCAGATGTGGTTAAAACAGTTCTGATGAAAGATAAAAATATGGCGGTTGCCCGGCATAAAACTGGTGCCAGCGTATGGATGTCCTTAGGGGATCTCGGGCCAGCAATGGGGATGATTGGAACGTTAATCGGTTTAGTGGCGATGTTGTCAAATATGGATGACCCTAAGTCGATAGGTCCTGCGATGGCTGTTGCGTTGCTAACGACTTTATATGGTGCGATGTTGGCGAATATGATCTGTATTCCGTTTGCAGATAAACTCACGATGAGAATGGAAGAAGAGAACTTGATTAAATCAATGGCAATTGATGCGGTTTTGGCAATTCAAGCAGGCCAAAATCCTCGTGTTATTGAAGGTATGTTACGTACATATTTAGCTGAAGGTAAACGTCCTGTCGCAGAAGAATAATTCATAATTTCATGTGTTGAATTAATAATAGTTAGCCATAACGAGTTTTAGGTAAAGATATAAATGAGTGATGAAGAAGAACATGATTGCGAGTGTGTCCCCGGTCTCCCTGCATGGATGGGAACCTTTGCAGATTTAATGTCGCTCTTGATGTGCTTCTTTGTTTTGCTTTTATCATTTGCAGAAATGGATGTACTCAAGTTTAAGCGGCTAGCAGGTTCTATGCGTGAAGCTTTTGGTGTACAAAACCAGGTTGATGTGACTGATATTCCTAAGGGCACGAGCATTATTGCGCAAGAATTTTCTCCTGGTAAGCCAGACCCTACCCCGCTACAAATGGTGATGCAACAAACGACTGATGCAGATAAGTCCACCTTGGAGGTTTTATGCGCAGCTGAAATTGAAAAGGCAGTTGCTGACGCATGTGATGAGTCGACTGAAAATGCACAAGATAAAAAAGCACAAATTAGTGAGTTTGTCGCTCAAAAACTAATGGAAATGGAAGAAGAGGCTGAAACCAAAGCAGAAGAAATAGCTGAAAAAATGCAAACTGAAATTGCGAAAGATATGGTCGAAATTGAAACACAAGGTCGGCGAATTGTTATTCGAATTCAAGAAAAAGGTGCTTTTTCATCAGGCTCAGCCACACTGCAGGATGAGTTTATTCCGGTGCTTGATAAGCTAATTGATATGCTGGAATCAATAGAGGGGCATATTGCTGTTGAGGGCCATTCCGATGATGTACCCATAAAAACATTTATGTTTCCGTCTAATTGGGACTTGTCTGTTGCTAGGGCATTGGAGGTAGCGCATGGTTTGTTTGATGATGGCTACATCGAACCGGATCGATTTAGTGTCTCTGGTTTTGCCGATACCCGGCCACTGGTGCCAAACGATACCGCAGAGAATCGAAGACGAAATCGTCGAGTAGAAATTATTTTGCAAGAGAAAACGGACAAGCAAGTTAAAAAAGAATTAAAAGAAGAAAGTAAAGCGCTTGACGCGAATCCAGACACGTTTGAAGATTTTTTTAAATTAGACCCTGATGAAATATTTTAGGTTACATGTTTTAGGGTATATATAAAACAGGGATAAAAATGACTGCGCCACATGATGAAAGACGACGCTATTTTCGTGTGAATGACTTAATCGGAATTCGCTACCGAATTTTATCGGAGGGTGAAGCTCAAATAGCTATACAGGCGAAACCATCATCATTGAAAAGCCTATTGTCTCAAATGGATGAAGACATCACGGTTGCTTTATCAAAGGTCAAAAATACCGACTCAGACGCGTACCACGTACTTAGCTTATTTAATCAGAAGATCAATTTAGTGATTGGGCATGGTTTTGTTAAAGATGATGAAAATGTTGCATGTATGCGAGCATGCCAGGTTAACTTGAGTGCCTGTGGTATTGCTTTTCCATGCTCTAGTCCTGCTAAACTAAACCAGCATCTTGAAATAGAGCTTAGTTTGTACCAGAGTAATATACATATTACTCTGGTTGCTGCGGTCATTGCTTGTGAGGATTACCTGGACGAAGTAAATGAAAATAAGTACTTGATTCGAGCAGACTACATTAATATCTCCGACGTTGACCAAGAACACCTTATTCAATATGTCATTAAGCGGCAAGCGCAGCAGCTAACAGAACAGCGTGAAGCGAAAGCACTGCTTTCAGATGGCGCATCGGAATGCTAGTGATTTTTGGTCATTACGCGCTTGTACAGATTCTGTTGCGACCAGATTGCTTTGCTTGATATAACGCTCTATCTGCATCTTGATATATTTCCCATGCACTTTTTGAAGATGCCGACGCCGTCGCAACGCCAAAAGATGCCGTGATTTTGATTTGTTCACTTTGCCAAGAGCTGGTGCTTTGCTCTATGGCTGTTCTAATTCGTTCAGCTAAAAGAGAGGCAGCGTTTAAATTACAATCACATGCAATGATGCTGATTTCTTCTCCTCCTACCCGAGCTGCAATTTCGTTGGTACGGCAATTTGCCATGATTGTTGATGAAACATTTTTTAGCACTTCATCCCCAGCAGGATGACCATATTGGTCATTGATGCGTTTAAAAAAGTCTAGGTCAATCAGAATGACTGAAAATGGGCTAGCGGAGCGATGGTGACGTTTGAATTCTTGCTCTAAACGGTTTTTAAAATATCTCTTATTATAAAGTGCAGTTAATTCATCAGTTAAAGCTAGGTCAGTAATCATTTGTTCACGCTTACCAATCGCATAGCCCAATGCTGAAAAAACAATAGAAGTGGCCAGTATCATATAGGCGTATAAAAGTGCATCAATTTGTGCCGTATCAAAAGGATCTCTACCCGCTAGCCATTGAGTTAACAACCAGCCAAGCGGAGCGCCTAAAGCAAGCAATAAGCCATATGTTGCTCGCAATAAAGGAAGGGAAATGAACCGCGTCAGTTTATTGGAAAGCATTGCGTCGGCATTACGAATCAAAGTCATTCTGAGTTAACTTCCTCCGTACTTATTTATTGATTTTTATTACGTCTATCGTTTCAGACTAGCATGATTTCTTAAAAATTGACTGGCTTTTATTAAGAATAAATATGTTTGATGGGTGAAAAATTATTCAATATCGCTTAGCTTGAGCTAGGCTTAAAATATAACAAGATTGATCTGTGCGGTGAGTAGCATGTTAGTAAAAGAAGTGATGAATAAAGATCCTTTAATCGTAGGTTTAGAGACGACTCTAAAAGTAGCGATATCTAGAATGGCAGAGACAAGAAGTTCGTGTATTTTGGTCGTTACTGAGCAAAAACCTGTCGGAATTGTAACTGAGCGAGACGTAAGTATTCTGTTTGCCGAAGTCTTGGCTGGAAAGGGGGAATTAGATCGTCAAATACAGGAAATTATGACGCCAGAACCGGTTTGTGTAACGGAGCACAGTTTATTTAAAGACGCTTTGATGTTGTCAAGAAGCCGAAAATTACGACATTTACCGGTATTGAATGATCAGGATTTATTAGCAGGTTTAGTGACGCAAACTAATTTGGTTGACGCTTATGCTGGCTTGGTTGATAAACAGGATGAGCTAGAAAATAGTGTCGAGCAATTAAAACTATTATCACTTGAAGATCCGCTATTAGGGATCGGCAACCGGAGAGCGATGGAGGTCGATTTAGCGTTCACTGAAGCGGATGCGATTCGGCATCATAAAGCGTACGCCGTCGCCTTGTTAGATATAGACTTCTTTAAAGGGTTCAACGATACCTATGGTCATCAAACTGGAGATGATGCACTGCGGGTTGTTGCTCAAACAATAAAACAAACAGTTAGAACATCTGATCGAGTGTTCCGTTATGGCGGAGAAGAAATTCTTATTTTGATGCCTGAAGCAAATATGGAAAGTGCATTTAAATGTGCTGATCGAGCACGCAAGGCTGTTGAACACCTACAGATTCCTCATGGAGGATCACCATTACAAGTTTTAACCTTGAGTGGTGGTGTCGCATCGGAAAAAGAAGGTGTGTGGATGGATCTTGTAGAAAAGGCAGATAAAGCACTTTATCGGTCAAAAAATAATGGGAGAAATTGCACCACTAAAGATTAGCAATAATACGCCCCTTTAAAGCTTTGCTTCAAAGGGGCGTGTTGGCAGATGTCAAAGATGGTGTTTCATGATGAAATTTATCTTTTAGTCTAAAGTGTTCTAGCCAATCAGCTTCTGGCGTGTTTTGAAAGTGGCTGTCTATTTCTTCAAACCATTTGATGCTCTTTAATGATTGAGCGGAGGGCTTTTCGAATAATGGTTGTAGCGATTGTTCATAATGTTGCAGTGCTGTACTGATATCTTGGTTTTTATGTAAACAATTTGCAAGGGTATAGCCCATTGAGAATTGTAGTTTTTCTGTATGCACTTGAGGTTTAAATTTTTTTGTAAAGTGCCGTTTGACGATACTGTTAACCCCGTCAGCACCGACTAATAAGTCAGATGATTTTTTGAGTCGTTTGACATCGGTCGGAGTCATTTTTCGTTCTTTGATTTTTACACCTAATGGCAATGCTCTTTCATGTAGGTAGCGCATGAGTTCAAACCGGGTAACACTAAATCCATCTAAGAAATCAAAGGTTCGACTGTCGTTATTTGTTTTAAAAAGTGCTTGCGTAATTAAAGGCGTTTCACCATTAGGGAATAACGCTTGAAAATAGTTTTCGTCCAACCTTTTCAACAAAGCGATACCTAAACTTTGAAGGGTGTAACCTAGCCCAAACGAATTAACTGACTCGTTCCTAGCTTCATAAACAGGCACGTTAAACTCGAGCAGGCAAAATGCAAGCCTGCAGGTCCACCACCAATAATAGATATTTTCATATGCCGTAAACTTTAAATAAAACATAGAGACTAGGGAATAACTCTCTAAACCTAACTTTGCACTGTATAGATCTTTAATCAACTAGCTTTTAACTAAAGTGTGACTAAAAGCATAGTGCTAATGGTGTTCCTTATATTTAAAAAGTCTCGAATATTAAAGTGCTTAAGTAAAACACTCGTCAGTTAAGCATTGGTCAGCTAAAATAGCATCTTGTATATTCAGGAGATAAGAGATTCGTGTCGAATAAAAATTACCATCATGGCGACTTAAAAGAAGCGCTTATTGCATCTGCACGAAAAATTTTAACCGAGCAGGGTGCAGATGCTTTATCGCTAAGGGCAATTGCATCGGATGTGGGGGTATCGCATATGGCCCCTTATGCACATTTTAAAAACAAGAAAGCACTATTTCAGTCTATTGCCGCGGGTGGGTTTAGAGAGTTATCAGATAAAATGCTGTTGGATAGTCAAGACTTCTCCAAGGCTCAAGACTTGATATTGGCCTATGGTGCAACCTACGTAGAATTTGCGCTAGAAAATCCTCAGTTGTATCGTTTAATGTTAGGGCAGGTGGAAAATACCGGGCGGCGAAACCAGAATGTTACCAATCAATCAGAGCTTGATATCTCATTAATGAGCCCTGTTGTATCATCGGAGCTAGAGGCCAGCTCAACCCGCCCATTTTTATTACTTCATGATGCTTTTGCCAGAGCAAATAAAAAAGACGATGATAAGCAGGTCAAAGCCCAAGCTGTCGGTGCTTGGGCAATGGTGCATGGAATGGCTGCGTTGATTATTGAAGGGCACTTCACCATTCCGGATACGATGTCCGTTAAAGCATTTCTAACGATGGTTGCGGTACAATCACCTCGTTAGAAAACTTGTTTGATAAACGAGATGTTAAAGTATTATTTCAATATCTTCCGTTGGAAACGCAACACATGAATGTATCCAGCCAAACTGCTTATCTGACACTCTAAGGTGAGCTTCTGGTGGATTAAATACATCTCCTGAAACCAGCTTTACTCGACACAAACTACACTCCCCTGAGCGACAAGCATTTTCGGCTGAATAGCCATTACGTTCTAAACTATTTAAGAGTGGCTCGCCTGCTTTAGCTTTAAAGCTGCCCTTTCCTTTGACAGTAATGGTGATTTCGTCTTCCATGCTGACAGAGTTAGGCCAATCATTTAATTGGTTAGGATGTTTTGGGGGGCCATTCGCTTCGATGCGTACAAACCGTGGTTCAACACCTAAATTACCAAGCTGTGTTTGGCAGTGCTCATTAAACGGCGTAGGACCGCACACATAAAACATCTTACTGCTCACGTCGCCAACAAGTGATTGAATTAAATCACCTTCCAAGTGACCCGTTAAGCCACTATATCCTTCTGGTGGGCGGGAAATAACTTCTGTGAGTTTAAAGTTATCGTGCTGTTGAGACAGTGAACGTAGCTCGTCAATCAAAATAACATCGTCAATGTAGCTTGATGCGTAGATAAAATGAAACTGGTAATCAAGCTCACTATCCAGCACATTTTTTAACATGCTTATCGCAGGCGCTATGCCTGACCCTCCAGCTAAAAAGACCAGGTCTTTGCCATGAAAAATAGGGTTGTGGTAAAACGTACCCATCGGTCCGGTACTAAGAAATTGTTGCCCTGTTTTAATTTGGTCTAAAAGAAAAGGTGTCACAAAACCATCTTGAACACGTTTTACGGTTAAATCATAGTAGCCTCGCTGAGACGGTGATGAGGATATCGCGTAAGGTCGTGCCGTTTGAACACCGTCTATTTCAACAAATAGATTAATATACTGACCGGCTTGAAAAGGCGGTAACGATCCACCTGTTGAAACTAAGCGAAAGGTTTTTGTGCTTTTAGTCTCTTCAATAATTTCAGAAACTTCTAAAGTCAGGCGCTTGGGGTGAAGTTTAGCAATGGTATTGGCCGTTGCCCATTTTTGGTCAGAGAAGTCGGAACCTGTCTTAGCAAGATCTGCTTTAATTTTAACGGCTTCTTGGTAACCGACTACCGCGCTTAATACGTTTTTCTTAGATTCTGTTTGTTCTGGTTTAGAAGAGGAATTAGGCATTTTCAAGCTCCTGTTGTTCTGACTTTAATTGCTTTAATACAGCGCGTGCTGTCGACTCGCCCGCCATATAGGTTGGTTGAAACCCACCCATATTGTTCCAACAGCCAGCCATATAAAGACCTGAAATAGCATCAATGCGGTCTCTAAATAATTCGGAGTCTTGAGGATTCTGTTTGAAACCATAAATCGCACCATCAGGTGTATTGAGGTAGCGCATCATGGTAAGAGGGGTTGCAACTTCGACTTCTTCGATATGGTCGCGAATTTTCGGGAATGTTTGGGCTATTACATCGATCAACTTTTCGGAAAAATCATATTTGGTTTGAGCATACTGTTCTTCAGGAATGTCATTCCAAACATCGCCATATTGTAAGCAGACTAATGAAACGATACTTTTTCCTTCCGGCGCAAAACTAGGGTCATCAAAGTTATAGCACGTTAACATGCCTGCTACGGGTTCATTCATGGTGCGCATGCCTTCATGCATCTTTTCTTCATCCTGGGTGTTGCAAATAAAGTTTGAGGCCGAAGTAACGCCTAGTTCTTGTGGAGTGCAATCAAGACCCATATAAATGACAAATGCAGAGGTTCCCATACGACGTGATTTGAAGTCTTCTTGAACTGCAACCGGAGCATGGTCGTGATCTAATAACTCATTGTAAGTAATGATAGAGCTGGCATTGGATACGACTGCCGAACAAACGATCTCGTCGCCAGCCTCGGTGAGTACGCCACGCACTTTATCGCCATCGGTTAGAATTTTTTCAGCGCCACAGTTAAAACGAACTTCACCACCCGCTTCCATAAATGATTCTAATAATGCGCTAGACATTGCTTGAGAGCCACCCTTGATATGCCAAGGTTTAAATGCTGCGTAAGCATATAGCATCGCGGCTAAGTCGGTGAAAGGTATGCCACTCGGAGGTAAACCAATGTAGCACCAGTAGGCGGCTAAAATTGTTTTGAGTTTTTCGTCGTCAAAGTGTTCATCGAGTACATCTTTGGCTGAGCGCATGCCGTACTTAACATAATTAGGGCAGCTTGCTTGTAGCATCTTTTCATCATTGGCTTTAAGTGCTCTGGGTAGCATCATGAAGCTTTCTATGGTGATGGTTTCACATAGCTTCATGAAACGTTCAAGGTTTTCACTTTCTGAGGGGAAGTCAGTTTGTAGTTTGCGGCGTAATCCGGTCCAACTCGCAGGTAGAGTCGTGTCAATTTCACCCGGTACCACGATTCTGTACAGCTGGTGCTCTTGAACAAACTCGACTTTATCCATCACCCCTAACTTATCGAATATCTTACGCATAATAAACGGTCGTTCTTCGGTACCTAAGCCACTTAACTGGTGCAAAGCAACTTCAAATTCATACTCTCCGCGGACGAAGGACGTAGCACAGCCGCCGGGGATGTTATGACGTTCCAATAATAAAGTTTTGCTGCCACCTCTTTGTAAGGCTGTCGCCGCAGTTAACCCCGCATTACCGGCGCCGATTACGACTGCATCATATTGATTCATATTACTCTCCTGCTTTATCAGCGCGTTTCTTTGTAAAAAATTTAGCGTGCGTTTGAGTGTATATTGCACAATAAACTATACACTGTAAAGTTTATTTTTGTTTGTTCAAAATTTTATTCGTTATGAAGTAGGTGAATAACTAATTTAATTAGTCACGAAAATAGGTCGCAAAGGTGCTAAAACTTGCAATGTTATTATTAGCTGTCTGGAGGGGAGCGTGTGAAGTGCCTTTATAAATAATTAATAGGTCAAAATAGGGGGGGAGTCAAAATTCAAACGCGTTCTTAGTTATGTGATAAATAGGCTGATTTTCTTCTAGTACACACTTAGCTTTAGACTAAGCGCTAGCCATCCAAGCTAGCTCTTAGTTTTTGTAGTTGTGATTCTAATGAGACACTCACACTGGAAGACATTGAGAAAAAGCTCAGAAGTGTTTTCAAATTTGAGTCGTTGTCATTATCTAAATGCACCCTTTGCCATAGAGCTTGGTTTACAAGTTGCAATTGTTTATTTCGATTAATTAAGCCTTTTAAATCCCAATCCGGCGCTCTGTCTTCACGATATTCAAAATATTGCTGCAGTAAATAAACGGATACTGACCGTAATATAAATTCATTGCTTGAAGAAAAAGGCATGTGATGCATCGCCATGGGTTTAAGTTGACTTAATATCGGGCATTTACTGGTGGCAAGAATTAAGCCCATTAAAGAGCGTAAACCTTCTTCAACGTTTGTTCGCTTGCTATAGGAACGGTCTGAGGCGATTACATTAATATTTACTTTTTGACTAGCGGGCTTCGACTGAAAATCTTCAATGACGTCTTGAATATCAAATGCAGCAGGGCATACAGGTGTATCGCTTTCTGATAGTGGGCAATTGCTACACTTACAATGTGCTAATAAAACCCAGTCGGGTGCACTGCTTTTATCGACGTTATTTCTCATCCCTGAGCGCTCAACATCAATTTCATAACTCAGATCTTTGTCGTCATCAAATTCGAAATTGTATTTAACTTCCATAGTTTATCCCGATTATGTGGGGGCCAATAACAGCAATAATAGATAAGTAACAAATATTTAATGCATTAATCGGTGGCGTGTTTGTATTGTAAAATCTCTTTATATAGTAGCTTGAACTGAGGTAATTACTATGATGAAAATGTAATTTTCATACAAAATGTATTACTGGAAATTATGCTTAAGAGTGTGGCTCCTCGCAGGAGATTTTCACATAGCCTTTGTTATTCGTGCTATCGTCCCGTTTTTATGGCTTACCTAATATGTTAAATGGCTAATAATATAATGACTTTTTATGAGTGAACCGGTTGTTCGAGATTCATTACCTGGGGATTTTCCTCTTTTATGGTACAAAATAAAGGGGGTTTTAGGTCGTGGTGGCTTTGGTATTACTTATCTGGCTAATGATGGTAATTTGGATCATAAAGTTGCGATCAAAGAATACCTACCTTTAGATTTTGCTGCCCGAGTTGACGCCGAATCGACAGTTCGGCCATTAACGTCTACACATGAAGATATGTATAAATGGGGCTTGGATAACTTCATATCTGAAGCAAAAACACTCGCCAAGTTTAAACATCCAAATATAGTGCGTGTCATAACGGTATTTGATAAATACAATACCGCTTACATGGTGATGGAGTATGAAAAAGGCGTTGAATTATCAAAGCTAATTAAAGAGGGGAAACACTTCTCTGAAAAAATGTTGCTTGATATTTTTATCCCATTGATTGAAGGCTTGGAAGTTATTCATACTGAAGGGTTTATTCATCGAGACATTAAGCCAAGTAATATTCTAGTACGAGATGATGGTTCGCCTGTTTTATTAGACTTTGGCTCGGCTCGTGTGGCCGCTAGTGAACATACGCGTACCGTAACCGCCATGGTTACATATGGGTATGCCCCTTTTGAACAGTATAATCAAGGCAATGAAAAGCAAGGCTACTGGTCTGACATCTACTCAATGGCCGCTACGATTTATCACGCGATCACTCAGACGGTTCCGGTTGACTCAATGAAGCGGGCTATCTCGATAATGAGTGATGAAGGAGACCCTTTGGAGCCCATTTCAATTAAAATGAAGGGGCAATATAGTGACTATTTTTTACGTGCGATTGATGCTGGGTTAAGCTCTAATATAAATGAGCGACCTCAATCGACGCATGAATGGCATGACATGTTGCTTGGAAAAATAGACGTACCGCATAAAATAAATAACTATCGTTCGCAGGTTGTCGATGCGTATTCTGATAAAACGGTCATTATGCCGAAAGGCCAAAATCAAGTAGGCGAGACGCTAAACAAAACAATATCGGCAATACCTAAATTTCAAAGTAGAAAAAAATCTCGAATACAATCATTTACTGTGACTACCTTTATACTGGTAATGCTTAGTGTTGGCCTACTTTATTTAGTACTTGCGAATGAGCTATCTTTTGAACTTTTAGAGAAAGGACTTAGCAGTAAGGTAGCATTCCTCAAGGCTGATGAGCCTGAAAATGAAACAATACCTGTTCAAAGAATAAAAAATGTAGTTGCTGTTGAAATAGGGAAGACCGTAGGGCTATTAGACGAAAGAGTTAATCTTCAAAATATAATAGCGAAAAGACCTAGTCAGAAATTAGTGGTTCCAGTCGTTAAAGCCTCAAAAATAGCATCAGGTCCTAAAATAACACCACCAAAAGATAACGCGGTACTTAATAGCAGCGAAATACCTAATGGTAAAGCGATGCCCAAGAAGGCTGTGGTTAAAACGCCTCTAGAAAAAAATAACAAGCATCTCGTGAAACCCAAGAAGGTAAAGTCGCCTGACCGAGTGATTAAAATTGATGATATAAATAAAGAAGCTCCTAAACTCATAGAAAAGTTTCTACTTGCTTTTAAAAATAATGATAGGGCGTCACTTATTGCGATTGCGAATTTATCAGCGCGAAAACGACAATTAGTCGATCTATTATTTAGTGAATACCAGTCAGGTTTATTGACTGTTAATAGTTTTCAAATATATCAAGCGAATAACCATGCATCCGCAAAACTAGTTGTAGATGAAATGATTAATCACAATGGTGAAATCGTGAAACCAGGCGGTCGGTGGAATGATATTCGTCTAGAAATTAAACCGGATAAGAAAGGCATCGCAAAAATATATTGGCAATGAGTTCGTGCTTAGCAGATCATTTGATAAAAACAAATTTAACTTGTAAAAAAAAATCGTAATTATTAGTATGCCGCTCATATTAATAAATACAAACCTTAATGCTAGTTTAGTTGTCGAAGCCTGTAGGTGTATTTGAGCTCAAAAACAGGATGTTTCGTAGCGTTTATTAGTATTGAAAGTGATATTTGTTTAAGTTTTTATGGATTATGCTTTTTAAAAGGGACTAGGGATGGTTGGCCACTTCAGGCGTTATATCGCGTATAAAAAAGCGATAGTCGCTCTTCTTGTATTTTCATTATTAATGTCATTTACGCTCGTATTGAGAGCCGGTGATCTTGCACTTCCAGCGGAAGATATTGCCGCACCTTCTGTAAAGCATGAACAATTTCAACAAAGTATTTCTAGTGCTGAAAGTCAGGTAATTTCTGCGACGATTATTGATGATGTCGGTGTTCAAGCTGTTACTTTGTATTACCGAACAATTGGTACGATGACTTATAAACAGGCATCAATGGCGCAAGTTTCTAATTCAGACTTATATAGCGTTATTTTAGAGCCTGAAGAGTTAGTGTCGCCTGGAATTGAGTATTACATTAAAGCTAGAGACCTAGCGGGTAATTCTCTATTGAGAGGTTTGTCCTTCTCTCCTCTAAGTATTTCAGTAACAGAGGCGAATAACATTGGTCATGACGCAGCAAAGCTTTTGCAATCTTCTGAGAATTCACACACCTTTGATCTTATCGATGAACCAAAAGAGGAAAGTATTTGGGGGAATAAGTGGCTTTGGGTTGGTATTGGAGTTGCAGTTGTTGGAGCAATTGCAGCGGGTAGTGGTGGCAGCAGTAGTTCTACTAGTTCCACCACATCAGGTACCGGTAGTGTGGGTGGTACGGTTCCCGTTCCTCAATAATTTTCGTTAAATTTTTATTCATAATTAAACAAATATTGGAACGTTGCATGTTTAGACGAGTTATTGTTAAGCCGCCTAAAGTTATAAAAGCTTTGAGCATTCTTATGTCAGTATTGTGGGTGGGGATATTGCTGAGTGGGTGTAGTAATTCACAAACGACAGCGATAGAAAATGAGAAGAAAATTGATCGATCCAGCCCTATTATCGTACCTAATAAAATTCGTACGATGAAATTGCCAGAAAATTCGGAAATGAAAGCCTATGTAACGATCGATGATGAACATTTACAAGAGATGAGTTTGAATGAGAATGGCACCGCGAGCTTTAATATTGATGGCATTAGCCTCGGTGCGCATACCTTAAAATTTGAATTTATTGTTGCTGATCAAGGAACGGAATATACCATTGCAAGCTTTGAAAGACTTGTTATTGTTGGTGAAGGTTCGAATGACTTAGCTGAATTGATCGGCGAAAATATTGATGTTGAAGATTATGAGTTTCCTGATGAAGATAACGATGGGAGAAGTAACTTCGATGAAATTAATGAAGGCGATAATCCTTCTCTGCCAAACTGGACTATTGGTGGTGAAATAGTAGGGCTGTTAAGTGATGAACAGATAGAAATAACACTGAACTCCGGTGAGAAACTGAGCATTTCAGATGCTAGCTTTGTTTTTTCAAACCGTATTCCTCATCTAAAAAATTACTTAGTTGAGCTGGTTACAGCGCCTGTTGGTTTTACTTGTGTAGCTGAAGCAAATGAAGGCGTCGCATCCGTTCATATAAATAATATTCAAATTAAGTGTATTTTATCTGCTCCGGTGGTCACTTTGAATGAAAACATTGTCGTAACAGAAGGTGAACCGGTAACCATTTCAGCTGACACGATGTATTTAAATTCTCAAAAAGGTACCTTATCTTATTATTGGGAGCATATAAGCGGTGATCAATTTCAGTACCTGGACAACGGCGATAATATTTCATTTGTTGCACCTAACGAACCGCTATCGGGTGTTTATCAGGTCACAGTGACTGACACGAACCAACGATCATCATCCGACATGATTAGTATCTCGGTTAACTTAAAATCAGGCTTTCATCTATTACCAACAACCGTGGGTGAGGCGTTTAAACCACTTGATCTTTCAATTACAAATATTACTGACGAATCCATCGATACGCTCTCTTACCTGTGGGAAATTTTAGACCGTAATGACCTATCTTTAGAAAATTCAGATAAACAAACGGCTACAGTAATCCGTTTGCCAGACCCTGGTGAAGCTTTTGTAGTGCGTCTTACAATGACGGATGAATATGGTGAAACAACAATCGACAGCGTGATAGTGACGGTCAACGCGACCCCAATAGCCAATGCAGGTCCTGATCAAATAATTACTGCGGGTGAACTAGTTACGGTGAACAGCCATAACAGTATCGATAGTGATGGGGTTATTGTAAGTGCAGAATGGCGTGAAGATGGCGCAACGCTGAGTACCAATATGAGTTTTATGTTATCAAATTTAGCCGTTGGTATTCATACGCTTACCTTAATTGTGACTGATAATGAAGGGGCTAGCCATACAGACACTATAGGGGTGACCGTTGATTCACTCCCCGTGATTCCGCCTACTGCGAATGCTGGTTCTGACCAAATTATCTTCGCTGATGACTCAATTACCATGAATGGCAGCAAAAGTAAGGAGGGCGATGGTTCGATTACATCTTATGTCTGGCGTGAAAATGACATCGTGTTATCAAATGAAATTGCCTTTACCGAAGGTAATTTTTCAATAGGTATTCATACACTTATCTTGACCGTGACCGATAATGAAAATGTAAGTGCTAGTGATAGTGTGATAATCACTGTGAATAATACACCTCCTATTGCCGAGGCAGGTGATAACCAAAGTGTTGTGGTCGGTGAACTGGTGACATTTGACGGAGATGATAGCCGTGATAGCAATCTGGAAGGTCTGATAGTAGAGCACGCTTGGTACGAAGGGAGTCAGCTATTAAGTACTAGCGCTAGCTTTACAGAAAGCAATTTTACGAAGGGTATCCATACGCTTACCTTAACGGTTATTGATAATCATGGCGCAAGTGCAAGTGATACGGTAACAATTACGGTTAATGATCCTAGCAATATACCGCAGCTCATTGCTAATGCAGGTGTTGATCAGCGAATCACCGTAGGCGAAGACGTAACGCTTGATGGCTCAAATAGTAGTTCGGTCACTGTTTCAATGGGGGGGAATTTAGCGTATGAGTGGTTTGAGGGGGGAGCTCTGTTAAGCTCTAGTATTAGCTTTACTAAAAATGACTTTGTTCTTGGTGTTCATACGCTGACTTTAACGGTTACTGATATTAATGGTGTAAGTGCAAGTGATACGGTTACCATTACCGTTACAGAGCCGCTTATCAGTGATATCCACTTTCCTGATAGTGCACTTAAAGTTTGTATAGATCGTATAGCGGATAAAAATCAGTGGATCTTAGTATTAGAATTTACCAGCCTTATTTGTAATGGGGTAGGTGTTGCTGATGCCAGTGGCATTGAATACCTTACATATTTAAAGACGATTCAGTTGGCAAATAATGCATTAACCACGATAGATCTTCGCCAACAAACGGCATTAACCAGTGTAACGATATATGATAATCAGCTAAGCAGCATTTATTTTAGCGAGCTGGCGACCATACAATCATTGAACCTATCTGATAATCAATTGAGTGAAATTGACCTCCTGAATCAGACTGCATTAATTAGTTTAGATTTAAATGGTAATCAGTTTAGTGTCATAGACCTCCAGCACCAAACTGTATTGACGAACCTATATTTGATTGGAAATCAATTAAGTCATATAGATCTCCAATACCACCTAGCATTAACGCATTTATACTTGTCTTCTAATAAGTTCAAACAAATTGATCTTCAATACCAGTCAGTACTAATACAGTTGGCATTAGACAATAATTTTATCAGTGATATCAATCTTGATCAGCAGGTGAAATTAGTTTATTTAAAAATAGAAAATAATCAATTAAGTAATATAAGCCTTCGTAACAATACTGAGCTTGCAACGCTATATGTGTGGGGAAACCCTTTAACGGATGCCGCCAAAATTTATTTGGATCGCTTAGGGATTGAAGAATTGGAGTATTAGTTTAGGGCTGGTGTCCGTTTTTCAATATTGTTCGGAGACTAGGTGAACAATATTACTGGTAGTGGCTGGTCGCCCTAAGTAACATCACATTTAAATCATTTCGCTTGGTTCATTTACGGTGATGATTTCATCGTTTGCAGGTGAGTTAATTTTGAAGTCGAGACAGGCGAAATGATCGTTTTCTTGAGCTTCTTTATGCTCGGGCTCAGCAAAGAAATCATCAATATAGTTATTTAAAATTACTTTGTGTGTTGGTCTTGGTGCTTGCTCCGGCTTGGATCTTTTCTTCTTCGTAAATGAATTTCGAATTGAGGCTTTCTTAGGTGTCGTCTTACTGAGAGCTGAGCCATTCATGAAAGGTGTTTTGGTAAACGAAGCAATATCATGATCGGAAGAAATTGAGACTTCAAGTTCAGGAAGCTTATTGAAATAGTATTTTGGCGCAGGTTTGTCTTGGTTAAATGTGTGTAGAGTGGGGCGGATCGATGTTTTAGCTTCGGCAGCTTTATGTTTAGTTTTCAATTCAGGGGTGATAAATAACTTATAATGCTTTCTAATCTGGAACAGCATCACAAGCATCAAAAATATGCTAATGGCTTCAAGTGTATGAATCAAATTTGTAGTCACAATCGTATTGCTCGCCTAGGAATGAATGAAGTTTTATTATTAGAATCTATTCAAATCCTTTAACTAGATTAGCTTGAGAGGCTATTCCCTGTTCTCTTGCGAAATATATCCTATCTTAAGTAATATAAAACTGCATGCTTTTATACTCGAATTAAATATTTTGTAATTCTGTTGAATATTCAAAACACATGTTCATTGTTTAAAACGTAAAACATGTGCTTATATTTTTTGCGGGTTAAAATACTTTTGAAACGATCTGATCTGGCAGAATGGTCACTAAGCGACTGAGGGCTGACCATGGGAGCTTGGGTACAATGATATTGGCCTCTTGCTTATGAATACCTTTGAAGATCGCTTGTGCAGCTTTTTCAGCCGTGATTACAAAGGGGTATTTATCCATATCGTCTGCAAGCTCTGTTGCGACAAATCCTGGGTGAACTGTCGTCACTGAAATACCTTTGTTCTTGAGCTCCATACGCACAGCACCAAGATAATTGGAAAATCCTGCTTTTGAGCCTGAATAAGCGGCACTTCCAGGAATTCCTCTAAATGCAGAAACAGAAGACACGCCTACAATTTGGCCACTTGGTTTTCTGTTTTTAAATTGTGATGTATTTCTAAATAATGTGGCGGCAGCATCTACCGTTGCCATGGCTGAGATTAGATTGATTTGAACTACCTTACGATTAATTTCAAAATCATCTTTTCCCGTTCGATGAACTGCTGTAATACCTGCGTTGGCAATGACGATATCGATGCCGCCTAATTCGTCACTAATCGATTCGAATACGGGTAAAATTTCTTGATCGTTTGCCACATCGAGTGACCGAATGGCAACTGGCGAGCCGTATTGCGCTAGATCCTCTTGAAGCTGTTCTAAACGATCAAGTCTGCGAGCCACCAAACCAAGAGCGTAACCATTTTGAGCGTACTCATAAGCAAGCGCTTTACCGATACCGGAGGATGCTCCGGTGATAATAACTTTTTTCATAACTTATCCTAGGTTCTCAAATTAAAAATATGACTATTTGCCAGTAAACTGAGCGTCTCGCTTTTGTAGAAAAGATAGTACACCCTCTTGAGCGTCTTTACTTTTCATGACCGCAGGCATTTCATCACTGACATGTTTAAAAGCAATTTCCTGAGACTGCATGCGTGACATTTTGGAAGATTTTAATGACGCCTGAACACCTAAAGGCGCTGCCTGAGACACTTTTATTGCTAATTCAAAAGCGCGCTGGTGCAAGTTTTCCAATGGCACGATTTCCTGAATCATACCCCACTGTAAGGCTTGTTCTGCCGTAAAAGTGTCGCCGGTTAATAGGTAACGCTGCGCATTTGACCAGCCGATCTCTTCTTGTAATTTGATCGTACCACCTCCACATGCATAAATACCGCGCTTCACTTCCAATTGAGCGAAACGTGCATCTGCCGTGGCGACACGTATTTCGGTATTCAGTAACAACTCCAAGCCGGAGGTGTAACATAAGCCTTGTACTGCGCAAATTAGAGGCTTACTTAATATTTTTCCCTGTAAACCGTAGGGCGATAGCTCGTCTTCAGCGAGTTCTATATTAAGTCCTTTTGCAAAGATTGGTGCCCATTTATCCAGTTCCAAGCCGCTGGTAAAATGTTTACCGGCTGCGCGAATAATCCCTACTCGTAAATGACTTTCATGCTCAAGACGGTATAAAGCTTTAGAAAGTAACTTAAAACTTTCAGGATCTAGTGCGTTGTACTTTTCAGGGCGGTTAAAAGTAATGGTCAAAATATGATTATCTTCTTCTACTAAGACTTTCGTTTTTTCTGGATTATTCACGGTTTATTCCTGTTTCGAGATCATTATTTAGGTGATGATGCCGCGCGAGTAGCTTAAAATTTTGATTAAAACCAGTCTGCTTGCATGTCTGCGCAGGTACTGTTGAGTTCGCATAATAATTCTGATTGAGAAGAAACTTCCCCTAACTCCCATTCAATAAAATATTTACAAGCTTGTAATTTACCTGCTAGAAATTTCTGGTCGTCTTCGCTCTCACTGGAAGAAAACGTTCTAATGGCTTTGTCAGACATTTCTAACCATAACCAAGCCACCACGATCTTTCCCATCATATCTAAATACAGAGCACTGTTTGCCAACGTCTCATCAACCTTCCCATTTTGGAGGTTTTGCCCCAAGGTCATAGTGGTTTGCGAAAATATATTGAGATTTTTTTGATAGGTCTTTAACAAGGGCGAGAGACTTTCGTGCTCCTGACAATGCTTAAGGGTTGTTTGTACTCGTTTCATCAACAGTTGAAGGCCTTTTCCTTTATTCATCCACAACTTTCGGCCCAACAGGTCCAGTGACTGAATACCATGTGTGCCTTCGTGAATGGGATTAAGGCGGTTGTCTCGGTAGCATTGTTCGACAGGGTACTCACGAATATAGCCAGAGCCTGCGAGCACCTGTATCGCTAAATCATTTGCTTTTACGCCATAATAAGAAGGAAAGCTCTTTACGATAGGAGTGAGCAAATCTAAGAGAATACCGCTGTCCTGTCTTTCTTCACCTTCAAGGCAGTCTCCCTTTTCAAATTCATCCATCAGTCTGGATGCAAAAAGGCAAAGTGCTAGCGAGCCTTCTACGTAAGACTTTTGAGCTAGTAGCATGCGTTTAACGTCGGCATGTTCGATGATGTTGATTGGTTTGCTGTCTTTCTCTTTTTGAGATGGTTTACGGCCTTGAGGGCGATTTTTTGCATACTCAAGTGATTCAAGGTAACCGCGGTACCCGATCATGGTTGCACCTAAACCGACGCCTATTCTCGCTTCGTTCATCATTTTGAACATATACGATAGTCCTTTACCTTCTTCGCCAATCAGGTGAGCTCTACAGTGGTCATCTTCGCCGAAATTCAGTACGGTTGAGGTGGTGCCGCGATAGCCCATTTTGTGGAGCAATCCGGCTAGTTTTACATCGTTTCGTTCCCCTAGCTCACCTTCGTCGTTAACCAGATATTTAGGCGTGATGAAAAGACTGATACCTTTTATCCCACCAACAGCACCTTCTACGCGTGCAAGTACCAAATGCACGATATTTTCCGTAATATCCTGGTCTCCGCCTGATATGAACATTTTTTGTCCTTTCAGATGGTAGCTGCCATCACTTTGGGGAGTCGCTTTTGTGCTCAGATCTCCCAAGCTAGAGCCGACATCAGGCTCGGTCAATGCCATCGTGCCTGCAAAGCGGCCGTTATACATGCCGGGTAAAAAACGGGACTTTTGATCTTCACTGCCAAACGCATTAATTACATTGGCTGCTGCGGCGGTTAAAAAAGTGTAGCCCGCCGTACTTGGGTTGGCGGATGTAAACAGGCCACAGCAAGCAGAATTAATTAGGGTAGGGAGTTGCATACCGCCGTCCTCAAAGGATTGGCTAGCATTGAGTAAGCCTGCTTTAGCATAATGCTGCCAAGCTTCCTTTACCTCAGGAATAGTTGATATTGAAGTACCATCAAACTGTGGCTCATTTTCATCCGCTTTACTGTTATGGGGAGCGAAGTAGGTTTCTGCAATGTGGTTTGCCGTATTGATAACGCCATCAAATGTTGCCTGATCGTGTTCCTGATATTGACTGTACTGAGTGAGCTCCATTGCATCGAATACGTTATAGAGCAAGAAATTAAGATCTTGTCGATTGATTAGCATAGTGGTGTCCTACTTATTACGCGCATAAATTACGATTGAGTTGATGAGATGAAGTATGCCTCTTGATGAATGTTATGAATATTGTCAATATTGACATTATTGATGTTAAAAGTGACAGAGCCGATAAGGTTATATTAGAGGTATAAATGAAACACGTCATCATTGCAGGTTTTAATGGAGCCTTATCGACAGCCATTACCGGCGTTTTAGATATACTTTCTTTAACGGGGGTGAGTTGGGAGCTTATTATGTCTGATTTACCCAAACCTAAATTCAAGGTCTGGATCGCGAGTGCCGACGGTTTATCAATTAAGTGTATTAATCACGTTGGTATTGAAGCTCATACGAGCTTTGCTCAAGTTATGTGCAGTGAGCAGATAATGGAAAACCTTATCGCCATTATTGTGCCGACCATTGGCAGTCCAATCGAATATACCCTTGCAAAAAATCCTGAGATGAAAACGTTTCTAAAATGGGGCTTTGAACATGATTTGATGATTGCGGGAAATTGTACGGGTAACTTTTTTCTTGCTGAAGCGGGCTTGTTAGACGAAAGGCGGGCCACCACACATTGGGGCTATAAAGAAATGTTTGAAACGCGTTACCCTCAAGTAGACTTAAGGGCCGATCAACTCATCACGGTCGATGACAATATTTACTGTGCTGGTGGAGGGTTGGCGTGGCTTGATCTAGGTATTTACATCATAGAAAAAGAGCTTGGGTATGATGTCGCATTGCAAACAGCAAAAGCATTTGTTATCGACTACCGAAGAGAAAGTCAGTTGAGTTATAGCTTGGCTCGACTAGCGCAAAATCATCATGATGAACTCATTGAAAATGTACAAATTCACTTTGAAGATTATTATCATCAACCACAAGATCTCGATGATGTTTCGGCTAAGTTTAATGTTAGTAAGCGTACTTTAATCAGGCGTTTTAAAGCAGCGCTGAACGTGACACCTTATACTTATTTACAGCGTGTACGAATCGAAGCTGCGCAAAAACTACTGACGGAAACTCAGTTTGAACCTGAAAAAATTGTACTGCAGGTCGGTTATGAAGACATGAGCTCTTTTAGAAGGCTATTTAAAAAATACACAGGCCTTACGCTTTCTGCTTATCGTAGCCGCTTTGCTAAACGGGTTTAGGGAGACTTTAAAACTAAAATTCAGCAAGAATCGGGTCGTTTCATCTTATTGCGCAAAGCATACTTCTTTCAAACACATAAATGATGAAGGAAGTTATTATGCATAAAGAACTTGAGCCTGCGATTTTATATTTTGGTACGCCAGTCGTTTTAGTGACGACTCTAAATGAAGATGGTACGGCAAATATTGCTCCGATCTCCTCAATTTGGTGGTTGTCTTGGAGTTGTATGATTGGTCTGGACGCCTCGTCTAAAACAACTGAAAATTTATTACGCACGGGTGAATGTGTATTAAACATGGCCTCTGATCAACAGGTTGAGTCCGTAAATCGTCTCGCAAAAACAACAGGGCGTCACAAGTTACCGTTGCACAAAAAAGCTTTGGGCTATAAATACGAAGCGAATAAGTTTTTAGCAGCAGGTTTAACTGAGCAAAAATCAATGACTGTTAAGCCCCCTCGTATAGAAGAATGTCCAGTGCAACTTGAAGCAAAATTAGTCAATAAGATGCCCTTTGGTGAACACGATCCAAAAATGGCTGTCCCATCCGTCGCGTTTGAACTGAGCGTCGAGAAAGTGCATCTTGATGAATTAATATTAAAAGACCCGAACAAACCCTATGTTGACCCCGATAAGTGGCACCCGCTCATAATGAACTTTAGAAAGTTTTACAGTACCGGTAGCTACATACATGAATCCAAGCTAGCAAAAGGCGCAGAAGCGCAATATGCACCCTGGAAACAAAAAGGCCTTAAAAGAAAACTGACCGAATGGATTTTGGCAAGAAATACCAAGCGCTATAAGGACGCAGTACATCGTCTCGACTCAAAGTCTTGATTTCAGTTCTAATTTTCAAGTAAAAAACTAGAATGGCCGAAAAGACCAGCTATACTTTATAGCGTATAAATATAATTGTTATACGTACGGCCGTGCAAAATACCGCCTTTTGATTTGTTAGCGTCGCTCTGATTTAAGTGATGCTATCACGGTGATAGCCCTACCGAGGGATGCATTGAAGTCGTTCGTTAAATTTATTCTGCTTTCCTGAGTTTAAATTGACTCAGGATGTATAGCGAAAGAGAAGATATATGGGCGACATCTTTCAATCGAATATTCTAATTTGCGATGACTCAGTATCAACTATCATGACGCTTCGAGCTTTGCTGGTGGCAGAAGGCTTTAATAATGTAACGGGCATTACTGACCCTGAAAAAGTAGTGCCGATGCTTGAAGAGTCAGATTTTGACCTTCTGATACTCGATATAGAAATGCCGGTTCTGGATGGGTTTGAAGTGATGGTAAAAATTGAAAAAACTTCGCTAAAAAATCGACCGCCTATTTTAATTGTGACCGGGTCGCAAAAAGTAGAAACCCGAAATCGAGCACTCCAGTCAGGTGCTCAAGATTTCATTCATAAACCGATCGATGAGATTGAAGCAATATTACGAGTTAGCAATTTATTGCGGGCTCATACAGCTTTTAAATCAAAAAAAAATACGGTCTCAATGTTAGAAAAAAAGGTAGATGCGCGTACGAAAGAGTTAACTGAAGCGAACCAGTTTTTAATAAAAAGTATGGCGCAAATCGCTGAATTTAGAGATAAAGATACCGGGAAACATGTCTTAAGGGTTGGTCAATATGCTCGAATTTTAGCCGAAGTGTATGGTTTGGTGCCCGAAATTTGTTATTTGATCGAGAAAGCTGCTCCACTGCATGACCTAGGTAAAATTGCGATTCCAGACTCGATTTTATTAAAGTCTGGTCCGCTTGATAAAGCCGAACGAAAAATTATGGATAGCCATAGTAAAATTGGTGCAGATATATTGTCTTCACGTACCTCGATGCTAGTGAGTATGGCGTCAGCCATTGCGCTGTCTCATCATGAACGCTGGGATGGAACTGGGTATCCTTCAGGGCTAGCGGGTGAGTCGATTCCGATTGAGGGGCGGATTACAGCGATTGCCGATGTATTCGATGCGTTAACTACAGTACGACCCTATAAAGAGGCATGGACGATTAATGAGGCTAGAGCGCACCTAGAAAAAGGAGCAGGGCATCACTTTGACCCAAACCTAGTGGCGTTGTTTGTCGAAAATTTAGATCGCATTCTCGATATTAAAGCTACTTACGTCGATATTAACGATATGTTGAGTACGTGCTATAGCGCCAATTAAGAAATTAAGCGAATCACATCAATCGTTTTGTTATTGACCAAATCCCCAATGGTAAATTTCCCTAAGTGCGACAAATATTGATCCTGAGCTTGCACTAAAATACCTTTTAGCTGACAGGCAGTTTTTAAGGCGCACAAAGGGCTATCGCAGTTTACGGGCTCTAGCGTTTGCTCCATAAGCAAAACCACTTCTTTGAGTGAAATCTCACTTGCTGCGACTCCAAGTTGTACACCGCCATTCTTTCCTCTTGTTGCTTTTACCCAGTTTTGGTGCACAAGTTTATTCACTATTTTCATCGTATGACTTTTTGATATATCGAAGCCTTCAGTCAATTGCTTGATTGTTGTGAGCTTGTCTTTTTTCAGGGTTGCTAAAAAAATTAAGATGCGAAAAGCGTAGTCGGTGTGTTTGGTCAATTGCATCGATTATTCCCTGTTTTTATGTGTTTGTTTGGCAGACAGGCTGCTCAATTCAGTATATGTGCTTGCATTCTAAAAAGATACATGTAGGATGTATCTTTAAAAGATGCATCTGAAATGAATCTTTAATTGCAAGCCATACTAGGAGCTATTTATGTTAAGTCAAGAAACAATCAATACGGTTAAATCAACTACTTCCTTATTAGCAGAGCATGGCGAGGCCATTACCAAATACTTCTACCAACGCTTATTTGAATTACATCCCGAGCTTAAAAATGTCTTTAACCAAGTAAATCAAAAAAGGGGGGATCAACCCCGTGCACTGGCTGATGCAGTACTTGCTTATGCCAATAACTTAGACAACATCGAAGCTTTGGTGCCAGTGGTTGAACGTATTGCGCATAAACATGTAAGCCTTGGAATTAAGCCAGAACAATACCCAATTGTAGGGGAAAATTTATTAGCGGCAATTCAGAATGTACTAAAGTTACCAGATGCTCATCCAGCTCTATTAGCATGGGAAGAAGCTTATGGCTTGCTAGCAAATATATTTATTAATACTGAAGAAAGCATTTATAAAGCGAATGAGGATGCAGAAGGCGGCTGGAGAGGGTTTAGAGAGTTTGAAATTGATAAAGTAGTGACTGAAACGCCAGAGGTAAAATCTTTTTATCTAAAACCGACAGATGGAAAAAATATTCCAGCCTACTCAGGTGGCCAATATATTGGCTTGAAAGTAAATCCAGAAGACTCTGAGTTCGATGAAATTCGTCAGTATTCACTTTCAGGGAAGGGGGATGATAGTTTCTTACGAATTTCGACAAAAGCGGAATTTAGCGGTTTGGTATCTAATCATTTGCACCAAAGTGAAGCAGGAGCGAAAGTATTATTACAAGCGCCAACAGGAGTTTTTACCCTCAATTCAAAGGCTAAGAAACATGTGTTTATTTCGGGTGGTGTAGGTGTAACGCCAATGATTAGTATTTTATATGATGCGCTTAAAAAAGAAATTCAAGGCGAAGATCTATTATTTATACAGTGCGCTAGAGACCAGGAAAATATAATACTGAAAGATGAGTTGGGTGCGTTAGCAACAAAAGCAAGCTTCAACTACAAAATAGCGCTTGAGTCAGGTAATGGCGCTGATCATTTAGGGTATTTGAATGAAGAGATTGTACAAAAATGGTTGGACGAAAATAACTTTAGTACAGATGGCCAAACAGATATTTATTTCTGCGGTCCTAAACCATTCATGAGTGCTGTCAATCAGTTGTTTAAAGGCTTAGGCTTCAATGAAGAGCGCATTCATTATGAAACTTTTGGCCCATCACTTGAGCTATAGTCAATCCATATTGATAAAGCACTTTCTTCATTGGAAGTGGTTTATCGTGGCTTTTGTTGTTGGCAGCATTTTAAACCTGATTAACCAAATTGATGGATTGCTTGGTCATACTGAGATCGATTACCTTAAGTTAGTCGTGACTTATTTTGTGCCGTATTGTGTTTCAAGTATTTCTTCTTGGTATTCGGCTAAGGTTTGAAGTTGAATAAAATTCGTCTTTAACCTTGCATTTAGGTGTTTGGAATAGGTTGTTTAAAATTTAACCTTGTTTTTGGTTCGTTATCGAACTATTATTATTCGGTTGATTCATAAAGCAGTCTCTAAATGGATGGTTTCATGACGCCAAGAACGAATGGTATTGTATTTTTAGCGGCTCAGTTAAGGGACTATGCTTATGAGCATGTCACCAGTGAGCTTAAGCGGTTAGGGCTGGTTGGTTTAGCGCCTTCGCACGGCGCCATACTCATTACACTCTATCGTGAAAAAGCGCTGTCACTTAAGGATCTATCCATAAGGATTAATAAGAAAAAATCATCCACAACTGAGTTAGTCGATAAGCTAATTCGTTTGGGGTATGTCGAAAAGACTGTTTCTACAGAAGACCAAAGAGTGAAATTGGTTCGTCTTACGTCCAAAAGTTTGACGCACAAAGATGACTTTAAAGTACTTTCAGAGAATGTAAATGGCAGGGTATATAAAGGGTTTTCCAAAGACGAACAACAACAATTAACGCACTTAATATCTAAGGCATTAAGGAATTATTAATACCCTCATATTTTTATTCATATAGTTCGTTAACGAACCATGTGGCTGTCAGTCAAAATAAAGTAAATCAAATAAAGGTAATAAACAAATGAAAGCTGTTTACCAAACCAAGTATGGAAAAAGTGATGTTTTACAATACGGGGAGCAAGACAGCCCTGTGATGAAAGCAAATGAGATACGTATCAAAAACTATGCTTCAAGCGTAAACCCTCGTGATTGGATGATTCGAAGTGGTCGATATCAGTTGCAGTTTTTAGTGCCGAAGTTTCCACTGATTCTGGGCAGTGACTTTGCTGGAGAAGTCACAGAAATAGGTAAAAGCGTAAAAAGTTATGAGATTGGCGATAAAGTCTTTGGTATGAAAAATCCCTCAGAAGGTTTGGCTACGTATGCCAGTGAGGTGGTAGTGCTAGCAAAAAATGTAACGCCTATGCCGAATAATATTTCTTATAATGAAGCGGCTGGTGTGCCATTGTGTTCGCTAACCGCTTGGCAAGCGCTGGTTGACAAAGCAGGAATTAAAGCCGGTATGAAGGTTCTTGTGATCGGTGCCTCAGGGGGCGTTGGTAGTTACGGTGTACAAATCGCCAAGGCTCTTGGTGGTAAAGTAACTGCTGTGTGTAGTGAGAAAAATACAGGGCTAGTAACCGACTTAGGTGCAATGAAGGTTATTGATTATCACCAACAAGATTTTCTAAAAGAGGGGAGTCACTATGACATTATTTTCGATACGATTGGTCGACATGACTTAAATAAGTGCGCACTCATACTGAACAAGGGAGGAACTTACGTATCGACAGTACCTAGCCCTAAAAATTTGAAATCAATGGCTGCAACAAACCTTAAGTCACTCTTTTTAAAAACGACCAAAAAATCAACAGTGGTGATGGTTAAGTCAAATAGCCGTGACCTGGCAGAGGTAGCAAAGTTAATTTCAGCGGGTAGCGTTAAACCAATCATTGATCAAATTTTTCCACTGCAACAAACCAGTCAAGCGCATGACTATAGTAGAAGCTTGCGTGCCAAAGGAAAAATAGTTTTAGAAATTCAATAATTATTGGAGCCTGAAGTGATGACAATTATCATGAATGAGTCATTAGAGTCACGCCTGTGGCGATGGGGGGGGAACCTCTTTCCTGCATATCGCCGAACAGGAGCGCGGGTTACGTATGTTGCATCTGATTTTCATGAAGTGCATATTAAAATTCCAAGTAATTGGAAAACTAAAAACCACATGGGTATCACATGGGGTGGTGGCTTATATGCGGCATTAGATCCAATATATGGCGTGATGTTATATAAAATTTTGGGTCGACAATATCGAGTAATTGATAGAACTGCTTATCTTCACTTTAAGCGACCAGCAAAAACTACCTTGTTTGCACAGTTTCGCATAAGTCAGCAAGCACTTGCAGATATTCAAAAAGATTTATTAAGTTCGCAGAAATTAAATCGGAATTTTGATATCGACCTAGTCGATAAACAAGGGCTGATTCATACCTCATGTGAAAAAGAACTATGTATCATAAAGTTGTAATTGATCGCAGCTCTATGACTGTTCAAAGCATGGGTACTACTTTGAAGTCTGGTCAAAATTATAGATCTCATTAATCAGAAAAGCGCATATCTACGCCAAATAATAAAATAGGTTCTATTATGTCGGCCCTAAAATACTGGCTTTGAGTGCGATTGCTTAAGTTTTTAAGGCCTAAATGTAAGTCGACTAATTTTGAAAAATGGTGAGTCATTCTCAAATTGAGCGTAAACCAGTTTTGAAAATTCTGACTTGATTCTGGTTGTTGTAGCTTAACCTCATGATCCTGCATATAGTATAAATTGCTATTGAGGCTCCACTTTGAATTGGGACGCCAATTAGCATTGAATCCACCATAAGTTGTGGGTGTAGCTTTACTCTTTGTATCCATTAGCGTTAGTGGTGAACTGAGGTTGGTAAATTGATCTTTAATTCTCGTTTTTTGAACGGTTAAAAAGGCATTAATATCCCAGTTCAATGCTTCGTATCTCCAATCAACAGTGAGACCGGTTTGTTCTGCGCGTGTGGGTAAAACTTGGAACTGGTTTGTTATAACTCTAAGAGGACCATCAATGGTTATACCTGTATTAATAGGATTTACATAATCCTCTATTTGGTTATGAAACACTTCTGCATCTACCCAGTTATTAAAACTAAATTGATGGCGGATACCCAGCTCAACCGTGTTGATCGTGGTTAAATCCATTTGTTTATCACCGATAAAATCTGATCGAAACCCGGGGAAGTTTGGGTCGCTGATGCCAATATTTACAAATCGTTCGGTAATGAAAGGCGAGCGGTGCGCTTTCTCTATGCCTAGCCGCAGTACGGTATCCATTTGCAGTTTGTAAGTACTTAATAACTGATAACTAAGGTACTTGTCCGAAGGAACATTGTATTCATCATGTCGTAAAGCTGCGATTAGGCGAAGTCTAGCACTAGCTTGATAATCTGAGCGTAACATCGCGGCTTTATTACGCAGGTTTTGTTTTCCACCAACAAACCCTGCATCGTAGTCAATTTCGTCATATGCTAACCCAGGTCGTATGCGCCATTTAGGTAAGCTGTATTCATATTCAATGGAGCTTTGAGTAACCTGTTCATCAAAACTAAAAGAAGTAACGGCAGGAAAACGAGTCTCGCCTTTTGCATGTGAAAGCCGGAAATAAAAATTACGCATATTAACCTGTGTATTAATTGCCGAGTTTTTTATAGTAGCTTCATGAAGCGGCGTATTACGAATACCTAAATACTCTTTGTGTGATCTGGTCTCTTGGTGGCTCAAACTGATGTCATAGGCAAACTCTGATCGAGGGTCATTATTAAGACTCACTTGAAAAGCGGTTTGATCTTTTGCTTCTTTAGGATTTTGAATAACGTAAGGGATATCTCGTTCGGCATTGATCTCATCTAAACTTACATATTGCTCTTTTGAATAGCTATAATAAGTGGACTGGTATCGATTGCGTTGATCGTATAAACCGTTAAAACGTAGCTTATGCTCTCCAATGGAAGTGTAGCTTGATACATGAGCCACTTTGGTTTTACTACTTCCTACACTGAGATTTACTTCGCCACCTTGTTGGTCTGATGATGGCCGCTTAGTAATGATATGAATAACGCCGGTCATCGCATTTGCACCATAGAGCGCGCTACTGGCACCACGTATCACTTCAATTTGCTCAATATCATCGATACCTATGGGTAGGTTTTCCCAAAAAGTACCACCATTAAAGTAGCTATAAACTGGGCGATTGTCGATCATAATAAGTGAGGATTGATTAACTAAGCTCGTCGTTGCTTCAAATTGAGGCACATTTTCAAACCCTCGAATATGTACTTCATATAAGCCGTTAGATAACTCTCTAACTAAAACACCAGGCACTAATTTTAATGCTTCTGGAATACTGAGTGCACCAGCCGTTTTAATCTGTTCACCTGTAATGACACTCATAGAGATAGGCGTATCAAATAGGTCTTCTTGATGCTTGGATGCACTAATTGAGGCAGTACTACTGATTTGCTCTAAACGACCATCAAATCGTTCATCGGCGAGCGATATATTTACCCAAATGGGTAAGAAAAAGCCCACCGCACAAAAAATAACGAATTCCATGGCTTTATTCATTTTCAATACCTGCTACAGCGTTCGAAACCTGAAGATAGTGTTCTTGTATTCGCTGAATTGATCCATCTTTCTTCATGTCATTGAATGTTTTGAAGAATCGATTCGCTTTATCTGAACACTCAGATTTTTTTGAAAAAATGACAAATAAAGGCTCCTCACTCAATGCGTGTTTCAGGATGGTGAGTTGTTTACCAAGACTTAAACGTTTGATGGTATGTTGGGCACCTTGAATTTCGTAAATGCCATAATCTGCTCGGTTAGCAATCAGCATCTTCAAGACCGATGAGATATTAGGCACTTCTTTGATAATTAATTTTTTTTGCGCATAATTATCATGAGCAGTGCCTAAACTATGCCCGCGAATCTTGAGACCTTCGCGCCCTTTTAAATCTTTTATTGATTTGAATGCAAACTCTTTGCCTTTCCTAACGATAACTCTCAATTCAGTGGTAATTAAGGTATCTGAAAACTGGAATTCATTTGCTCTTTCTTGAGTTTTTATTGCACCTGCGATGACATCAATACTGCCGTGCTTCAGCATTAAAAGTGTGCGCTTCCATGGGGTTGGGTCAATGATGATAGGTTGGATTTTCAGCCTTTTTGAAGCCTCAATAACGATATCTCCGATGATACCGTACTCTTGATAACCACCTCGATAAAAAAAAGGAAACCAACTAGAGCCACCATTGACTTGGATTTGTTGGCATTGCTGGGCATTAGAATATGCACTAATAAAGGTGATGAAGCATATTATTATGAGTCGCTTTGCTATCGGCATGCATAGACCTGCTTATTCGATATAAATCACAGCAATAACTTCTAGATATGTAAGTATAGTATAAAAATACTACTCTAAAAAAGAGGGTAGGCTTTTATATAGTTTTGCGAGGGGGATAAATTGTTTTGCTTAAATAATACTAAGTGGATGAAGTTTAGTGCGATTTGGTTTGTTTATGGAGGAGAGTCAATATGATATTTATCGTGTTGGCTTATATTCCATTTAGCAGCCAGTGCTGAGCTTCATCTTCAGATAAAAAGCAACAAGATGGGTATTTTGTACGGTGGGTTTTTAGGTAAAGCTTTCCGAGTAAACATTCTACCCGTGTTTTCGTCACAATAGCTTGGGCTGAGACTAAAGCGGCTACTTCTGGTGTTGTGGTTAACTCTAAAGCGCCATATTCAACATAATGTACGCGTTGGCCTATAATCATAATGGGTACGGGCTCACTAGCTAAATTTCGTATCTGAGCATAAATGTTGTGAAACATGTCTATCGTTATATGTCCTTTTTTAGGGTAGAGAACACTCACTATGCCATTGTCTAGCTTTTTGACTGTCGCCTCACTCAAAATATACGCCTCCTTTGTACGCTAATGCATCCTAGATTCTTACTCCCGGTGAGGTTACATTTTTATCGCATGAAATTAAAGGGGGGCGCATTAGTTGATAAGTTTTATTAAACTGTTCAAAAGTTCAGACTACTGTTTCTTCGTACCTCTCATCATGCTAAAAATATACGTTCACATACTTAATTAAGAGGTTGTCACGTGGTCCCAACAGTAATTGAAAAATGGCATGAGCTTGTCGAGACAAAAAATATTAGAATACTAGATGAGATTCTCGCAGATGATGCTCGAATGCATTCACCTGTTGTGCATACCATACAAGAAGGAAAATCCATTACCAAAATGTATTTGGCCGGTGCCGTCATGACAATTGGAAATGATCAGTTTAAGTACGTACGTGGGGTCTATGATGAAGGTTTTGCGATGCTGGAATTTGAAACAGAAATGGATGGCATTTTTGTTAACGGTGTCGATATGATTTATTGGAATGAAGACAATAAAATCACCGACTTTAAGGTAATGATTCGTCCTTTAAAAGCAGTCAATATGGTACATCAAAAGATGGGCGAGGCACTACAGGCATTTATGTCAGGTAATGCATAATCAAGGGCGTTGGGATTCGCATTGCTCATCCCAACGCTTAATAAATTATTAAGCGTTTTTGTCTTTTTCGCGACTAGCAAGCGGGCGCCATAAACCAAATAATTTCAAAAACAGTACCGAAAATGTAGGTAGTTTTTGATAGAAGCGTAAGAACGCCCATAAACTGAAGGGGTAAATGACTTCTCGTTTATTACCTTTAATCGCTTTGACGACCTGCTCACCAACTTGCTCGGGTTCTAATATTGGAAACACCTTTGATACACGAGGGTACCAGCCCATATCAGCATCATTTCGGTCAAAATAACCGGTATTAACCTGAGATGGACAAAACAGGGTAGAACCAATGCCATGCTCTTTTAATTCCCCATGCAACGATAAAGACAAGCCCACCATGGCGTGTCGAGCAGCCACATATGGCATCATATTAGGGAAAGGTACATAACCGGCAGGGCTGGTTAAATTGACTAAATGCCCAGATTTTCGTTTTACCATGCCTGGAATCACTGCATGACATGCCGCGACAGCCGCAGCCATTGGAATTTGAACCGGTAAGTCGGCTTCCCAATCGCTCTGCATATCCATAGGTTTGAACGTACCACCACCGACATTGTTGACCAAAATGTCCACAGGGCCCAATTTAGCTTCAATCTTTATAACGGCTTCTCTAACCGACTCTGGATTCATTAAATCAGCAGCAAAAGGGAATACGTTGGCTCCCAACTCCTTGGCTGTTATTTCTAGTTTTTCTTGAGAGCGAGCGACAATGGCGACTATTACGCCCTCTTGTGCGAGCGCCCTAGCAATTCCCCGTCCAATCCCTTCTGAAGCGCCGGTGACCATGGCTATCTTATTGTTCAATTTTTTCACTGCTTTACTCCTAGGGACTCATTTGTGGCTAGTACTGTTTTCATGAACTGTAAGGTGTACTGTTAACCTTTCTAGGATTTGACCCCATTACGGTTAATAAAGCGAGCAGAAGTTCTATATTAAAAGAGCATAGCTTTATACGAGTATTTTTTGTCTATTGGCACGCCAATGTCTTTGAACTAATATGTTCATATTATATGTAATTTAAAAATAGGATGTATCTATTGCGAGTCATGGTAACGAGCCTGCTATTGGTATTGGCTTTTCTTTCAGCCTCTGCCTTAGCGCAAGAAAAGCCGACGATACGTTGGTTGACCTGGGAGCAAGCACCTAACTATTTGACTAAGGGACCATTTGTTGGACAAGGCTTGGGCGACTCATTTAATAAGGGCTTGCAAGATAAATTACCTCAATATAAGCATGAAAATATTATTAGTAATGCACGACGATATAATTTGTTAATACGTGAGGAAAATGTATGCGTTGCATGGGCTTGGATTGTTCCAGGGAGCAAAGCCTATCGAGTGCATAGTCGGGCAGTTTCATTAGGGCCTGGTACGGGGATTCTGAGCTTGAAATCCAAACGGCACTTGTTTGGAAAACCTGGCGAGATCTTATCGTTAGCGGAGCTTCTGAATAAGCCGAACCTTACCTTGGGGTATTTGGAAGAAATGAGTTATTCCAAAAAGGTGAATGATTTACTTGAGCAATACCGAGGTAAAGATAATGTCTATTTTTCTTCAAGAGGTGAGGTTGAATTTAATCTCGCTATGCTAGACCGGAACCGCTTGGACTATTTTTTTGCCTACTCTGCACAAGCCATTTATGATGCTGAATTAAGAGCGATTCCGAATAAATATCAGTTTTATAATATTGAAGAAATTTCAATGTATTCGAGCTTGCATTCGCACTGCTCAAAAACGCCTTTTGGTAAAAAGGTGATGGCGGACATTAATAAAATTATTACTAATGAAATGCTCATGGAGCAACTCGCCACTGTTGAGCGATGGTACGGTAAAAATAAAAAGTATCGTGAAGTGTTTTTGGATTATGTGGTTAACCAAAACATGAATCAGTTTGTAACTCACCCTGATCAATAATTTTAATATCAAATGAATAGACCAATCTAAAGCTCACGTTTCTCATCATCATTTAAAATCAAACCGTTGACGAGCCGCCTAAATGTTTGATGTGTTTTACTAAGATCATAGTTCAGATCTCTTCTGAGCAGCTTCCACAAATAAAGTTCAGTCACTGCAACAAAAGCTGTTAGCTCGTGCTCATACAATTTACTTATATTATTGGGTAAAAAAGGGGCAAAAATGCGGGCACACCATTGGCGGGTATATTCCCTTCCTGCTTGTAAAGCGTTTTGAGCGGCATCGATTTGATCTTCCATAGCCAGCGTTCTATCTTAGGGTCGCCTTAAGCTTCGATCCAAGGCTAAATTTAGACAAACTAGTAAAGCGATACAACGTGTACTGGATGAACCAAGCTTTACAAAAGCAAATCCTGATCGATGCAAAAGCAGATCTAGGGGTTATCCAATTAGAACGATCTGCTGCCAGTAGAGACATAATGTCGTCAATATAGTGGAAGATAGCCGCAAGATGATTGAGTCTTATCTTAAATCAACGGTTATATTCCTACTCTCGTCTTAACACTCAACTACGCAGCTTCTTTAGTATCTTGGTCAATCATAACCTGATGATTCTATAGTCTTGAAATCTGTGATTTTCCTGAAGACTCATTCATTTTCGTTCTCATAAATATTTTGCTATCTGCAGTACTCGATACAATGGATGGTTGACAATATAGATACTAGAATACTATTCTAGTATCTGCGCTAGAATCTTATTCTAGTTTTGATCAAAATTTCATTAAGTGAGTAATGCATATGACCACACAAACATCACCAGAGCTTAATACCATGGAAAAGCTTCCTGCAATGCTAGGGCTGTACAGTCGACTTAGTCGCTTTCCGGCCGGTAACTGGTTATTTAGCAAAGCGTTGTGTCTAAAAGCTCCCTTCTTTCAAAGTATAGACCCTAGGGTTGTACGCCTAGAATCGGGTTATAGCGAGTGGCATTTACAAAAGAAACGCAAAGTCACTAATCACATCGGCACTGTACATGCACTGGCAATGGGGACTCTGGCTGAAATGTGTGCTGGTACTTGTATTGAAGCGACCTTGCCAAGTCACCTGCGTTGGATACCCAAAAGAATGACGGTAGAATATTTAGCCAAAGCCACCACTAGCTTAAAAGGAGTTTGCCAGATAGAGTTTAATGCATTACAGATCGGTGATAATGTGGTTCCTGTAGATGTGTTTGATCAAAAAGGTAAGCTTGTCTTTCATGCAGACATCACCATGTATGTATCTGAGAAGTAAAAGTAGGCAGGGGGCTTATTGGTTAGCTCTTTTAAATGATAGGAATGAATATGCTGAAAATGAAAGCGCAGTGTGAGAACTGCAAAGCACGTACCGAGAGTCAGGGGGAGGCTTATATTTGTTCGTATGAGTGCACTTTTTGTAAAAAGTGCACAGACGATATGAATGCTATTTGTCTCAAATGTGATGGGGAACTTTTAATGCGGCCGCGCAGGCTAAAAAATCCGGTTGAAGTCGTCATCTCTCAGGTTAAAAGTAAATTACGCGGTAAATAGAGCCCTTAAGCACCAGGTAACTCTAGCCTGGTGCTTAATAGTAACTTGATGCAAGGCATCTAGAGGCGGCCTGAAATGTTGCATTGTTCAGAAACGGTTAAAGCTTCAAACTGAGTTTTACGACTTCTTCACCTTCAACTGCCGCTGGAACAGCGCAACATAACAATACTTCATCATCGGCAATAGTGGATGGATGTTCCGTCTGGTAGGCCACTTTACCAGAAATTAGTTTAGTCTTACATGCACCACATTGACCACTCCGGCAACCGAACTCAGGTGTGAAGCCATGAGCTTCGGCAAAATCCAGTAAGTTGCCATCACCTTCCGACCAAGCTTGTTCAACCTTAGAGTCGGTGAATTCAATCACTGCTTCCGTTGCGACCGGTCCAGGTTTAAATGCTTTGGTAGCATGATCGGCATCACGCTTAAGTGAGGCCGGGCCAAATTCTTCTGCTTGAATTCGGGCATCATTAACGCCTAATTTTCGCAAGAGGTCATACGTTGATTGCATAAAACCAGCAGGGCCACATAAGTAAAAATCGTAATCATCAATCGGAAGTATCGCTTGCAGTAACTCTGCTGAAATACGGCCCTTGTTATGAAAGTCTTTGCCCGGCTTGAGGGATGGATCGATGTCGCTGAGTGTCCAGAATGCTCTGATATGACCTGAAGAGGCTGCTGCTAAATCGTTAAATTCATCAAAGAATGCACGTTGTTGGTGATCTTTTGCTGCGCCGATAAAGGTCAGCGTTTCACCTGAACGGGTGCGGATTAATTCATTTAAAGCATGGCGTGCCATCGAAATCATCGGGGTAATGCCTACACCGCCCGCAAGTAGTACTGCAGGCCTTTGGTTTTCTATATCGAAGGTGAAGCCGCCACGTGGTGCTTTTGCGTATAAAGTATCGCCAACTTTGAATTGCTGATGAATATGACTCGAAAATACGCCATCAGGTAAATTGGCCTTGTTAGACTGTTCGTGTTTAACGCTGATACGGTATAACGGGTCAGCCGGTGCACTGGATAGTGAATAATTACGGATCAGTTCTTTACCATTAATATTGGCTTTAACAGTAAGAAATTGCCCGGGAAGAAACTTTAGGGCTTGATGGTCTTTCGCTTTCAAATAAAAAGACTTAATAAGACTACTTTCTTCTACCATCTCAGTAATCTCATAAGGTAGCCATTCATCTTGACGAGCTTCTGCTTGAGCTATTTTATTTGCTTCGTCCCAAGTACCTGTGAGTAAACTATTGGGTGAATATTCATCTAATTTCCAGCGAAGTGGTAAGCCATTATGTATCCAACGTCCGTGATCGATATGAAACTTCCATAACCGCTCAGCACCCTCAAAGTGTTTAGTCTCTGGGCTATCCCAAATGATTTCAACGGTGCCGGTGAGGGTTAAAATATGGCCAGACTCGAAGTCAATAAAGAGTAAACCCGCTTTTGAATTCTCAACAAAATTACCGAAAGTATTAAAGTGATTGTTACCTAAATAATCGGGTATGGTGAGGGTTTGTTCGTTGTCTACACGAATGAAACCCGGTTGGCCGCCACGATGCGATACATCGGCACCTTCACTGGCGCTGGAATTTTCATTATTATCATCACTGTTGATGTAGCTGGCGACAAAAAAAGTATCGCTAAGGGTGATTAATGCTTTTGCTTCCTCATCGAAAACCTGAATATCTTTAACGCTTGTTTGTGGCAAAGTGCTTGGGTCCAGCATTTCCAAGTCACGTGTTTGAATATACTGCGGGCAATTACCAAAAGCTTGATCAACCTCTAAACGAATACCATCGTCTGAATGACTAGTAACATGTGCTGCTAAGCGATTACGTCGTCTGGACGTTAATTCGATACCGAGTAAGCCAAGGTTCGTATCTTTTTTTAGAGAATCGGCTAAAGGATCTCCTTTCACGGGCATTGCCTGAATATCCAGAGTTTTAGGGTTAGGTGACTGAATAAACCCCTGTTTGTTAAATAAGATGGATGCCCAAGGCCAGCCGTCTTTATCTGCATGGCCCGCAAAAATAAAGGGAAGTTGTGAGTAAAATTCTTGGTGTTGCGCAGGCATATGGTCACGTATCACCCGACTACCAAAACGTTCCATTCTGTCTCGCACACCAAAGCGACTCTGAATCGCTTGTTCGCCTCTGTGAAAAGGTGAAAGGGGAAGGGAGGAAGAGTGTAAAGTTTTCGTAGTCATGCCTGTCTCCAATTAATTTAGTCTTAACAGCATAAAGTATGTGCTGTTTGTTCGCTTTTGCGACTTAAAAGTTCAATTTATTTACATGCCTTCTGTGCATTTAAGTAGTATCCAATTTATTGATAGATGTATAAACAGGGCTATCATTGAATGATTGTCAATGGTATGTTGAAAGTATGGATACTTTAGATGGCATGAGAACAATCGTTGCAGCGGTTGAAACGGGTTCGTTTACAGCTGCGGGGGAGCGCCAAGGCATTTCAAAAGCGCTGGTGAGTAAATACGTGGGTGAAGTTGAAAGCCGGTTAGGGGTTCGCCTTTTTAATCGCTCAACGCGACGGCTTTCTTTAACAGAAGAAGGGCGGCGATATTACGACCAAGCTGTTCCCTTGTTAGAAGAATTTTCAGTGATGGTCGACAACGTTACCGGTGCTCAATCTTCGCCACGTGGCTTGTTGAGGGTTAGCATGCCGCAAACCTTTGGAGAAATGAGTCTTTCGCCTTTAATTCCTAAGTTTCTGAAAACTTATCCTGACCTCAGTCTCGACCTGCAATTATCTGATCGTATGATTGATATGCTAGAAGAAGGCATTGATGTAGTGATACGCATTGGTGGTGTGGATGACTCAAGCCTGATTGCAAGGCATATTAAAACCTTGCCGCTAACACTTTGTGCTTCACCGGAATATATCGCTCAACAGGGCGAACCTTTAAATGCCGAAGATATTACGCAACATACCTGCATTATTGATAGTAATTTTAGAATTGGAAAACAGTGGCCAATTGTCGACCCTGAAGGCCAAACGACCTCCATTGAAGTCAGTTCAAAAGTTGCCGTCAATAGCCCAAGAGCCGTTAAAGAAATTGCGATAGCGGGTGGCGGTATTGGGATGATTCCTCGTTTTATTATTGAGTCGGAACTTCAAAAAGGGGTATTGAAAGAAATTCTTCCCGGTTATAAAACACTAGAATTTGGTTTGTTTGCGATCTATCCGCACCGTCGATATTTGTCGAAAAAAGTCAGGTGCTTCATTGATTTTTTAATGGATGAATTTAAGTAAATAATAATGACCTAGGTCCTACCTTACTTAGTTTTGGTTCTAGCTAAAAATCTTATCGAACTAGACTTGAGCGCGGGTATACCACTCTTGACTCGGCGTCGGCATACGCATCTTTAAACGTAAACCTTCAGTATTCTCCTTGTCTGTCAGGCGCTCCAGTAATTGAAACGCCACCTCTAAAGCAGTTCCTGGGCCTGTCGAAGTAATAAAGTTACCGTCGACTACGATGGGATGATCGACAAATTTAGCCCCCGTGTCTTCTAATTGTTGCTTTCGTTTGCCACCAATTTGATGATACGTCGTGGCATTCTTACCTCTCAGTACACCCGCTTCACCTAGGCATATCGATGAGACACATACGCTGGCAATTACTTTGTTTTTCTTTGAAAAATGGCGAATCACATCCAAAAAAGGCTTGCTTAACGCTTCATCGTAAAATCCTGATGGCTCGAACCCACCCGGAATCGCTAGTGCATCAAAGGCATTCAGAAAGTGATCAAGCGAACCATCAAAAATGACATTATTCAGTAAGGTGTTTGGGGTAAACTGTAAACCAAAGGTTGTTTTGATCTTAGGTGTTAACCCTATATCTACTAACTCAATTTCTTCTTTACCGATCAACGTGGCCCAGCCCATGACATCGGTAAAAGCAGCCATTTCTAAGGGCTCAACGCCATTTGCAACCAGCATTAGTATACGCTTCATAACAATCTCTTAGGTTTATTGCGGGATCTTCCCGTGAATATGCACCCACTGGGAAGTACCGACTATTCAGGAACGAACATAAAGTTTTAGCCGCTGATGTAGGTTTATGCGACTAAAGCAGAACCAACCATCACAATACCTACCACACCCGTAGTCCATGCTGTTGTGCGTACCCATGGCACACCGATCACAAATACGATGGTATGTATCACTCTTGAGATGAAAAATATTTTGGCACCCAATGCTGTTGTTTCATTGCTTAGGCCCAATACATGTACAGCAATGGCAATGGGGGCAAAGATCGCAATCGCTTCAATTAAGTTACGGATAGCGCGGTTTAATCGGTCATTGGCACCGTCCCATGGTGAGATATCGTGCTGATTACCGGCTGCGGTAGGCAAGCCAAGCACCAATACGTTTCGCGTACCTTGAATCAATGTCAGTAAAAGTAAAAAGCCGCCAATCGCTGCAAGTGTTTGAATTTCTGTATACATCGTTATTTCCTCAAATTAATTTTGTATGAATACCTAGCAACCCTATTTGAATCGCCAGGCAAGTATTCATCTACTTTGTGTCAGTGCTTAGTTAGGCAGACAGACCTACAGGAGTACTAGTAAACGCGACAAAACCCTTGAGTAACTCGAATCGTTTGATCCAGGCACGAACATTTGGGTAGGCTTCAAGTGAAACGTCACCTTCAGGAGCATGAGCGATATAGGCATAATTTGCCGTGTCCGCAATAGTTGGATTGTTCGTCGCTAACCAATTACGCCCCTCTAAATGTGCTTCCAGTAGCGCTAAGATTCCATGCGAGGTATCAATAGCTGTTTTATGGTCTAAACCTGCGCCAAAAACATTCACCAAACGAGCCGCTGCTGGGCCAAAGGCAATTTTTCCTGCTGCGACCGATAAAAAGCGCTGAACTTCTGCTTGTTCTGCGAGATCACTTGGGTACCAAGTTCGATCGTTGTCATATTTAGTCGCTAAATAAACCAATATGGCGTTTGAATCCGAGATCGTCACCGCTCCATCATCTAACGCAGGCACTTGGCCAAATGAATTTTTGCTTAAAAATTCAGCTTGTTTTTGAGCCCCCTTCATTAAATCAACATCGATGATCTCGGCATCTAAGCCTAAAAGCGATAATTGCGCTTCAACACGATGAGAGTGGCCTGAAAGAGGGTGACGGTATAATTTGATTACTGACATGGTATTGCTCCAATTAAAATTTGTGTTCAAAAAAATGTATTAGTTAATTCACTTCGTTCGGTATTTCGTTAGACAAGCGATTCTGCTTTTCAAGTTGCAGTAGGGTTTCAAACCCGCCAACCGCTTGATCATTAATAAAGAGTTGAGGATAAGTTCGACCCTTTGTTCTACTTCGCATTTCACTTATCTTCTCTGGGTGTTGATAAACATCGTATTCTGTAAAGGCTAAGCCCTTACTGGTTAATAAGCGTTTTGCATGCGTACAGTAACCACACCCTGGTCTTGTATATATTTCAATATGGTTCATATCGAGTCTCAAAACATTCATTAATAATCGTTACTTCAACTCAGCATCAGTGGGCTTGTTTCCTCCTTTGCTTGGTTGATGTGATCAGTATCCAGATTTCTTTATTGTAGATAAATAGGGACAATATAGAATGAATGTAAACATACTGTTGACAATTGCAGGTGCTATAAGGGCTGTGATATAAACGTAGGTATTGACATAAATGTTCTACCTGACGTAAGGTAGGTGAATGAAAATACCTAATGACACACGTACCGCGATTCTTGATGTCGCACAAGATATGGTTCAACGCCAATCGATTAGTGGCGTCAGCTTTCAGGAGCTGGCTAACCGTATCGGTATTAAGAAAGGTAGTTTGTACTACCACTTCGAAAGCAAAGATGACTTAGCAGTGGCACTGCTTGAACGCGCAACTTCAGAAATGAAAGAAAGTTTTGAACGAGGAAAGGCTAAGAGCCCCCTTGAACGGCTTAATTATTTTCTCAATATTTACCTGTACCACATTATACCGACTGAGAAATTATGCCCAGGTGGAGCGTTTGCAGGAGAGTGGGGCAAGTTGTCTAGCCCGGTCAAAGCACAGGTCAATCGATTAATTGATACCCAAGCGAAAGGTGTGAGTGAAATACTGACCGAAGGCATACAAAGCGGTGTATTTAACGACCATGCTAAGACTGTCGAAGAACTCGCGCAGTGGGTGATTGCTTGTGTTCAGGGTGCATTAGTCACCAGTCGAATTTCCGAGAATCGCGTTAGATTTGAAAGTACGCTCTCGATCATTACTGAATACCTTTGTCAGAACAGCCAAGGAAGCTAAAAAAATTTGATCACTTTACCTACCTTACGTCAGGTAGAATTTTATATTAGGAGTAATAATATGAACTACGCTTTAGAAGGTTATAAATTAACAAACCGCATCGGCAGCGTGATTGCGCCTAATTGGGCAGCCAAAAATGCCAGCATTAAGTTCCTGAAGCCAAACCGCTACCCAATAAAGGCATGGGAGCGAGAAGCAGAGCAAGCGGGTACACGGTTCAAATTATCGGAGCAGGTGAGTGTTATACGGTGGCTTCAAAGCTCAAAGGCAGACAATGAAAAGTCATCTGACAACGGTAAGCAGATTCTGCTGGTACACGGTTGGGAAAGTCGCGCTACTCAAATGTACGGCCTAGTCAAAGGACTTGTGAAGCAAGGTTATACTGTTTTTGCTGTGGATATGCCAGGGCATGGCCACTCAACTGGCGACACATCAAACGCTTATCTTTTCTCACAAACGGTAAAACGAGCACAACAAGAGTTAGGGCATTTTCATGCCATAATCGGTCATTCCATGGGCGCAGGTGCCGCAGCCATTGCTGTCGGTAAGGGCGTGACAACCGATAAATTAGTGCTTATTTCAGGCCCATCTTCAATCGAAAATGTACTGCGTAGGTTTTCAGGATTTGTCGGTTTAAACAAAAATACCACTGATAAATTTGTCGACTTTATTGGACACTATGTCGGCGTACCTGCAACGGACTTAGATGCCACCAAATTGCTTCAATCAAGTGATATACCTGCACTGTTAATACATGATGAACATGATATTGAAGTACCCATCAGTGAATCAACACGTTTGGCACCAGTGTTTAATCAATCAGAGTTATTTGTCACCAAAGGCTTGGGGCACCGAAAAATATTAAAGTCAGCTGAAGTGTTTGCAAAGATAAGCAGTTTCATCAATGCAGAAGTGAGTTAAAAAATTAGTCAATTTCGTTATCGCCGTCGAAGAAGTATAGCTATGCTGTCTTGTAGGTTGGCGATGAACGAAGTGAATCCCAACATTGTGAAGCGTAGCGAGGGTTAGGGAAAACATAAGCCCGCTAAATCTTTAAGGGCGCAAATATGATGAAGGATGAGAATATTGCCATCAACAGGGTTTAGTGACTTGTTCTGCGACGAAGCAGTCTCTTTAGGTTAGGATCAATATGGCCTAATTGTCTTGGTTTCGCTTATACCAAAAGCGCTAGCTAAGGAGTGTGATTTCAATGGATCGTGTGCAACACATTCTTAAATTAAGCTGAGATAACACAATTTCGTCCGCTATGTTTTGCTTCATAGAGCGCCTTGTCTGCTCTGTTCAAAGCGCTTTCCAGAGGCTCTTGTTGCTGTAATTCAACAACACCAATACTAACAGTCAACGAGATAATAGTACTATTGTGCTCAATTTGTAGCTGTTCAATTAAATACCGTATTTTCTCAGCGGCGGTTGTCGCGCTCTCTAAGTCTAAACCTGGCATTGAAATAGCAAACTCTTCTCCGCCAAGCCGACTGAATAAATCGGTATTTCTCAAATTCGATCTACAAGCATCTACAAATGCGATGAGTGCTGAATCGCCAGCCTGGTGCCCATAGCTATCATTAATTTGCTTGAAATAATCTATATCCAACATAAGTACTGAAATTGGGGTGTCATATCTGGATTGAAAATCATGGTGTTTAGAAACCCGTGACATAAAATAGCGACGATTATAAGCACCGGTCAGGTCATCTTTTATCGCCTGCTCTGTTAACTTGCGGTTAGCTTTTTCCAGCTCTAGCTGTGTTTCCTGTAGTTTCTTATTGAGTATTTGAACCCTTTCATAGGGTGTATGACCTTCTCTTTCGCTAAGCGCTTCTAATTCAGATTTTAGAGTTGAGTCAGACTCAGATATATCAATAGTGGCAATTTTTTGTCCATCTCGTTCTTGTATATCTGTCACAATTGCACGCATATTACAATCCATTGCACGAGTGAAAATACCCGAAGCTTTACCGCAGATCATAGGCATGTTGTCACCCATGCTCTTTGTCTCTCTTATTGACAATTCCCACGGATCTATCATCTCGATAGTAGCTTGCTTAAATTTCCAATCGATTTTAGCTAAAGACATAGAGCCCCAGCCTAGTGTTTTTACAACACCGGCAAACATTTCAAAGCCTTCTTCAAAGTTATTACTTTTCCTTGATATTATATAATTGAAGTTATTCATTGAGCCTTCAGAAGCTTCATAGGCCACGAGAAGAAAATAAAAGCTCTCGCCAAGTTGCTCTATGACGGGGTTTTGCATGTGAGAAAGAGAAGGCTCTTTCCATAGCAACACTGAGTCTACTCCAAAGAAAAGGAGTTTATTCTTTTGTGCGTCCCACTGAAACCCATCTGGCAGTGACATTAATACTTCCTCGTAATGGCATTTACTGATCTATTTGATATAAGTAAAGCATAAATCATACCAATAGCCATAAACATCTGTATGTCAAACTGCCTACTAAGCGAGCAATTAATATAAGTTGTTTGGAAAGCCCCTAGTGACGTTGGCACCTTGGAGGTTAATGAAAAGGATCGTTTTTGCTTGGGAGCAATACCTTCCAATCGTTAGTTGTGAAACTAAATTGGCAAAATATTTAAACTGCTAAAGGGTTCATTTTAACTAAATAGTGTGTGGAACGAAAATCCTATACTATTAAAATATTGCTTAATAAACTCAGGAAATTATCCAAATATTGTATTGATTATCATCAGTAGAATTTGAGGATATAAACATATTATTCAATCTTATAATCCTGCATAGCATCATAGTCATCGTAAAACTTGTGTTTGGCTAAATAGCTATTATCCAACTGTGTTTCAAATTTATAACCCATTGCAACCTTAGATTTGTATTTTTTTAGTATCTTCATATAGATGCCGTCTTTTTTCATTTTACGGGTCACCTCATCTATAGCTTTAATCACCCCAGTTTTAGCCCAGTTAGATTTTCTTGAAATTTGAATAACCTGATGAAATCGCGTCCATGGCCACTTTATATCGTATTCGGAAATTTGTTCTTCAATCCCTTGTTGGGCTGCATGGTAGTTCATTAGGCTTGAGGAAGATATGACCATGTCTCCACGCCCATTCGCTAGCATAAGACTTAACTTTCCCGGGTCACGAACGTAATGAATATTGGTAAAACCATCTGTTTTTTCATAAAAGCTTTAGTCCAGCCATTTCCAATAAAATCGATTAACTCAAATTTTTTTAAATCTTCTAGTTTTTTTAATGTTGAAATACGATTTTCTATCCTTAAATTTCCTTTGCGGACAAACAGGTTCCAAATGTTTGGGCAGGTTTCTTCCTTAGCAAAAATGGCATATTTAAATCTTGCAGGCGTAGGAGTAGTCAACATTGCATCAGCTTCACCATTCTCGACCATTAATTGAGAGCGGCCCCAGGGATAGAGTTCATGAACAACCGTTATGCCAAGTTGGTCAGCTATGTATTGGACAATTTCAGGCTGTATTCCAATGACGTTGCCTTGATCATTCCTAAAACAAAAAGGTGCGTAGTTCTCCATATACACAAACTTCAGAACGGGCTTCTCTGCATGAAGAGGAGATACAACGGCGCTTGCACATATAAAAAATAAAACAACCAAATAAACTCTTCTAAAAATATCCATAGTAAAGCCCTACAAGATTATTTCAGTATTAAAGTATATCTAAATAATTCAAGAAATTGTACTAGGGAAAGGTATAGCTTTTAACCTGTAGCCAGCGTTTATCCAGCACTACAAAAATGTAGTGCTTTTGCTCCAGCCTGTGTGAAAACTGTGGTTCATTTCTTGCTATAAATAGTTTATCAATATGAGCAAATAACCTAGCGATTATCACTTCAGAAGCAGTAAGTTTGATATAATCGCGACAGCTTAA
>Ga0209184_1000202_pt1 | contig 77045 bp, 58 predicted proteins | sample EN8Hudsemesocosm_2_FD_184627 | JGI IMG/M metagenome (GOLD analysis project Ga0209184, IMG submission 184627) | Methane-oxidizing microbial communities from mesocosms in the Hudson Canyon - EN8C Hudson Canyon (SPAdes) (version 2) | ecosystem: Environmental > Aquatic > Marine > Cold seeps | place... | reverse complement strand
AGAAGAAGCCAATTTGAGCTAAGCTCCAATCAAAGTTATCTGCATCAAGCACTTCAATGCTTTCGCCATTAAATTCAACAAATTCACCAGCAGAGCGAGCACTTGCTAATGGGTATAATTTATTAATAGGGAAATCTCTTTGTTCTAAAATTTCCATAATGGTTTTGCCAACTAGCCCAGTTGCGCCAAGTATGCATACATCAAATTTCTGTGCCATGATCCTCTCTCTTTTTCTCGTTAATTTTAGCTAGACTAGTGCTAGCTATGTTTTATTAAAACCTAAGCGATGTGGCACATCACTTGAGGCGTTGGGTGTCAGGGTTACTTGCATAGCTGAAAACTCCCGTCTTACAGGGTAATTTTTTCTGAGGCTATCAAAACCTTGACTAGATAATTGTTGACGAAAAATTGCATCGTCTCGCCTAACATCGTAAACCATTTTAACCAGTTGGTTTAGCAATACTTCATTAAATTCTTGATTTAATTTTATAGAAGAAATATTTGCTGGAGGTAAAAAGTTAACTAACCGACATTTTGGCTCTATTTTAATATTTTGACGCTTCTCTATATGATCACATAGTGCCTGATAAAGCATTTCTGTACCACGCGCTTTTCCTTCTAAGCTATAACCCGCAATGTGTGCCGTGGCTATTTCAGTATATTCAATTAGTGGTTTTAAGACCTCTGGTTCTCCTTCCCAAACATCAAGCACTACTTTTAAACCATGCCCTTGCCTTTTCAATGTTAATAAGGCTTGGTTATCAATCACTTCTCCACGACAAGCACTAATTAATATTTGATTTTCTTTTAAATTACTTAATCGCTCTTCATCAAGTAAATGATACGTTGGGTATTCACCATCAACAATTTTAGGCACGTGCAAGGAAATAACATCACAGTTTAGTACTTCATCTAGTGTAGAAAAACTTCTTGTATCATGCTCACTTTGTTCAAGCAGTGGGTCGCAAATTTTATGTTGAATGTTTAAGGCTGTTAATTTTTCACTTAAACGTGTTCCTGTATTACCACCGCCAACAATACCAACACTTAGCTTGCTTAAATCCAACAGGTAACGTTCAGCCAAAATAACTAAGCTACTGATAACATATTCAGCAACAGAAATTGCATTACACCCGGGCGCAGAATGAAAAGCGATATTACGCTTGGCAAGGTAAGTTTGATCAATGTGATCCATACCAATAGTCGCGGTACCAACAAAGTGAATGTTTTCATTATTTTTTAATAGTGTTTTATTTACTTGGGTGATTGAGCGTACTAATAACACGTCAGCATCAATTACTTGCTGTGCGGTTAAGTCTCGACCAGAAAATGGTACCAAGTCATCTGCCTTACAAAAATCGCTAAAAAATTCTTTAGCGTAAGGCATATTTTCATCAAAAAATATTTTCATTATAATGAAAGGAAATAATAGAAGTTCAATAGGATAATTATAAAGTAATTCCCCCCTGCTCGGCTAGAAAAAAGAAAGCCATATTAAACAAAATGTTCAATATGGCTTTATCAATATTCGTAACTCGACATTTATAACTTGAAATGCACAGTTCGAAGTTAACCTTTATATTTTTGCATAACCAAAGTCGCGTTAGTTCCGCCAAAACCAAAACTATTAGACATCACTAAGTTAAGCTCTGCATCACGTTTTTCGGTGACAATATCCAAACCTTGGGCTTGTTCATCTAAATCATCAATGTTAATCGAAGGAGCAACAAAATTGTTTTCCATCATTAAAATTGAATAAATAGCTTCGTGCACACCTGCTGCACCTAGTGCATGGCCGGTCATGGCTTTCGTTGCACTAATCGCAGGAGAATTTTCACCAAACAATTCTTGAATTGCACCAAGCTCTTTAACATCACCTACAGGAGTTGAAGTGCCGTGTGTGTTTAAATAATCAACTTCACCTTCAACACCTTGCATAGCTTGTTGCATACAACGTACTGCTCCTTCACCGCTTGGTGCTACCATATCGTAACCGTCAGAGGTTGCGCCGTAGCCAACGATTTCTGCATAAATATTTGCGCCACGAGCAAGTGCATGCTCTAACTCTTCAACAACAACCATACCGCCACCGCCAGAGATAACAAAACCATCACGGTTTGCATCGTAGGTACGTGAAGCTAATTCTGGTGTATCATTACGACCAGCAGATAATGCTCCCATGCCATCAAACATCATCGCAAGTGACCAATCAACTTCTTCACCACCACCGGCGAAAACAACATCTTGTTTACCCAGTTGAATAAGCTCCATCGCATGACCAATACAGTGAGCACTGGTAGCACAGGCTGAACTAATAGAATAGTTAACACCTTTGATTTTAAATGGTGTTGCTAAACAAGCTGAAACTGTACTGCCCATCGTTTTAGGAACAGCATAAGGGCCAACACGACGAATACCACGGTTACGCAAGGTATCACTTGTAGCAACTATATTGGCTGAAGATGCACCACCTGAACCTGCAACAATGCCAGTGCGGAAATCAGATACTTGCTCTTGAGTTAACTTTGAATCGTTTATAGCCTGTTCCATAGCAATGTATGCATAACCTGCTGCATCACCCATAAAACGTAGTGCTTTACGATCAATATGATCTTTAATATCAATGTCTGGCTTGCCCCAAACATTACTTTTTAAACCTTGCTCAGCAAAACTCTCAGAGTGAGTAATTCCTGACTTTCCTGTTTTTAAAGAGGCTAAAACCTCATCAGCATTATTACCAATGCTAGATACAATACCGATACCGGTGATTACTACACGTTTCATTTAAATAACCATTATTTCGTAAATATTAAATAAGAATAAGAATTTTGAAAATCCAGAGCATTATACTGAACTTAGCCCATTAACTGGTACAACAAGTTACCTTTAAAGCCTAAAATCGCAAAACCAGCGTACACTTGTACGCTATAATATAATTTTACCAAAAGAATATCTACGCCCTTTAATCAATAAAAACCTAATAACACTGATCTAAAGCAAAAAATCGCGTAAAATAATGCTATAGAACAAACATTAAAACGACTTTCTTTTGAACAAAATCGTAATAAAAAAAACAAAATTAAGCTTTAATCAGCATGGAACGCCTTATTCAGAACAATTTAACGATATTTATTTTGATTGTGAATCTGGATATCGGCAAAGTGAACAAATTTTTATTATTGGAAATAATATAAGTGAGCGAATAAAACAAACAAGTGACTTTTTTGTTATTGGTGAAACAGGGTTCGGTACTGGTCTAAATTTTCTATTGACCTTACAGGCGTACCATAAATTACAACAAGAATCTGTTAATAAAAAATGCGCAAAACTTAACTTCATCAGTGTTGAAAAATACCCGTTAACAAAAGAGCAGTTAGCCAAATCACTACAAGCATTGCCACAATTAAGCTATTTTTCCGACTTACTTTTAGCTCAATATCCCGAGTTTGAATCTTGCAATGAAGAATTAAAAGAATTTTCACTCACTTTTTTTGATGCTCAAGTAACGCTCAAGGTGATTGTTGATGATGCAGCAAAAGGGTTATCAAAGATAAACGCGCGATCTAATTCTTGCTTAAATAAAGGGTTAGTTGATGCTTGGTACCTTGATGGTTTTTCGCCGGCTAAAAATCCAGAGATGTGGAGTGAGCATTTATTTGAACAAATAGGTCGTTTATCTAAAGCACAGGCAAGTGTAACCACATTTACTGTCGCTGGTTTTGTAAAACGACAAATGCAAAATGTCGGCTTTCGAACACAAAAAGAAGCCTGTATTGGTAATAAGCATGAGATGTTAACAGGCGTTTTTCAGCAAAACCCAAAATCACACAAAGGCTATCAACTTCGTTCAACAATAACTAAACCACAGCAAGTCAGTATTATTGGTGGTGGAATAGCCTCTGCCTGTGCCGCTTTAGCACTAACAAAACAAGGCATAAAGGTAACGCTTTATTGTAAAGATAACTCTCTCGCTCAAGGGGCATCAAGTAATGCTATTGGCGCTTTATATCCTTTATTACATCAAAAAGCAGATGATATTAGTCTGTTTTATCAACAAGCCTTTTGGCGCGCTAAAGAAGTGTATAACAATGTTATTGAGCAAGGTTTTACCTTTCCCCACCAATGGTGTGGATTATTAGAGGTAGCCTATAAAGAGTCCTTGACTATACGCCAGCAAAAATTTAACGATCTTGCGACTTGGTCAAAAGACTTGATTCACAGCATTAATGCAAGCAAAGCGAGTGAGCTAGCTAATGTTAATTTAACTCATGGCGGCTTGTTTATGCCAAATGCGGGCTGGTTATCTCCACAAGATGCTGTAAGGCAAATCGTTAATGCCGCTAAAGGAACTGGACGACTTCGCATTGAAAGTAACACCTTAGTTACCAAAATCAAGAAAATACAAACTGCCAAGCCTAAAGATAGCCATCAAAAAAACTGGCAATTAGTCACCAATAAAGGTGAGTTTGATGCCAGTGTTATCGTTGTTTGTGGAGGCGCAGAGGCGCTTAATTTAGATTGGATAAAACAATTACCCTTTAGCTCAGTACAAGGGCAAGTGACTAGCATGAAAACCAATAAAAACATAAGTGGTCTTTCAACGGTTATTTGCCATAAAGGTTATTTAACGCCAAGCCATAAAGATGTGCATTGTATTGGCGCTACTTTCAATAAAAATAGTACTCGTGTCACTGCAGATCCTAAAGAAGATCAATTTAATATTGATATGTTATCTACTTGCTTGCCGGATTTAGCAGATACAACACAATGGACAACACAAGACATTGCGGCCAGTAAATCAAGGTTACGCTGCATGACACCAGATCACATGCCAATGGTTGGTGCTATGCCTGACATTCAAAAACATATTGAAACATACCCACATTTAGCAAAAGATAAAAACTGGAAATACAATCAAACGGCACCTGTTATTGATAATTTGTACGTAATGATGGGATTTGGCGCTAGGGGGTTATGCTCAGCGCCATTGGCTGCAGATATTCTTGTTGCCGACTTGTGTGGCACGCCCTATCCTGTTGATAACGAAATGCTGTTTAATTTAAGTCCAAATCGTTTTGTTATTCGAGATATTGTTAGGCGGAAGATCTAATAACACCTCAAGACAAGCAGTCTTTTTAACTTACAGCGTTATTTAACATAGCTTCATGCAACACATACCAAAAATTTTGCACTATCACATTATCTTGTGGGCTCAATTCGCTCTTCGATTGTGCTAATTTCTCTGTTATTGTTTCGACTAACTTAGTGCTAATTAACTGTTGTTCATCGCCAAAACTAGTTGCTGACAAAGAGATAAAACCACGAAGATAACCACTAGCGAATAAAGTATCACTATCAACATCTTGGTCAAACAAACTGTCTAGGTGTTGGTAAAGATCACTGATTGTATTTAGTTTTTGTAACATGTTTTCAATTCTAAGTTTCATTAATTATTAAATTAGTCGCATTATATAATCAGGAACAAAAAAAGCTAGTTGTCTAATGCCGTAAAATAAAAACATCCTTCTAAACAAGTTAAATTTATTCAGCTAGATATGTTTTATGCACCCAATGTATTCTTTTTCAATTCAAACGCTTCTTTTTCTCTAAAAGATTCAATCAAATCATAAACGGCTGTTTCACGTTGAGACTTTGAATCGTTAGGAACTAATCTACAAAACTTTACCGCCTCTATTGCCCGGTTAATACCATAAATTGTTAATACTTGTTTCAAGAACTCTTTATTTATAGAAAAAGAATGACTTAAGTAATCCAGCATGCTTATAAAGCTTGTGAAGGTAAGTCCGTCAAACTCCAGTTTTTCATCGAACATTATATTTTCAATAGAAATTCCATCAATAGATAACTCCCAACCGCTATAGTTAACTCGATCCTTAGCAATTAAATACATTGACCAACCACTTTTTTTAAATCCATCAAATGCTCCACCATTTAACTCTGATTCTTGTAGTTCCTTTTCTGTCCAATTTGCTCCTATCGCTAACTCTTTAGCGCTTCGTGTTACTATTTTTTCTTTGATTAGTTTTTCAAGCTTTACTAATGAATTAACATGCTTATGGCACCTATAAGATTCACATTCATCACAAATTGGCGTATTGACTGTGTAACTACTCTGATGTGTTGGTATTGTGGTGACAATTGTTTTGTGAGAGCCCTCTCCACAAAACCAACATGTAAAGCGACAATCGAACGGTATATCAAGATTCAGGGCATCCATGTAATTCTAACCTTTACAGTAAACTTCACTTTCATTAAAAATACCTAGTATAAAAAACGCTATAATTGACGGGACTATATCATCATTAGTGATGACGAGCTAAGGCTTACATATACCACACTGCGGAAGTTAGCACTTGTAAGTTGATGCTGAAATTTTAGTATATTTTGATCTGCATCGGACATGGCTGAACAGCTACGTTACGTTAACAGCTTATTGATAGCAGACGTTAGGTGTAGACAAGAACATCTGTATCTTTATGATAATTTTTTGCCAATACCCCATTAAATCTGACTGCGAACTAAGCCACCTAAGCAGACACTCGACAGGAATTTTTTGGAGTTAAAAAGAAAAATTATACTCAAGTAGTGCTAATTATTTAGTGATAGTCGTCAGAAGTCTTTATTCAAATACCATAATAAAATATGAAGTATCCTATGGTAATCATTTGGATAGGAGAAAGTATTATTTAAACTTCAATACTTTGTTTTGATTGAATTGTAATCAACTATTTTACCTGCTAGTGTTTAATTATATAAAGTAGCAAACAAGGATAGTTCCTATGACCTTTATTGTTCCTACAATAGTTATTTTGTTTTTGTTTATTTATCACCGAAGCCTTAATAACGGAAAAAAAAATCAAGCGAAATACTCAGGCTGTAATAAAGTCGGGTATGGTAAATACGGAAATTCAAAACGGAAATTGGCTAATAAACTAAAGCGTGGCAAATACCATTGCGTTGAAGTTTTATCTAAAAAGGAATGTTGTAGCAGTGTTTTTGCATTAACTGACAAACGATTCTTGCCTGATGAAGCGCCAGCGATCCCATTACTTGAATGTGATTATCAATCTTGTTCGTGTCATTATGTCCATCACGAAGATCGTCGCGTTGCCCCAAGGCGCGATGATTATGTATTACAATATGAGCTCTATATACGAACGCAACAGAGCCCACATCAAAAGAGAACCACCTCTACAGGGCGCAGAGAAAATGACTAATTACAATTGATAGGTATAAGCGTAAACAAGTGATTCTCACAAGAAACTTACTTCAAGTCTGTTGTGTGGCAGGTGTGCTCCATTTCAATGCTAAACTTGAATTACGATCAAGTTTAATTATCCACACTTATAGTTATAGTGAAACTAATATAAAAGGTCTGCTTTAAAGTCAACATTAAGTGACGAAAGCTCAACGTCAGCTAAGTTTAATATTTTAAAATTTGTTACTTAGTGCTGGTAAGTGGTAGTAAGCACCAGACATACTTACTGTTTGGTTCTTTGCATTAAACAGCGTTTATATATCTATAAATAATAGCAACTTAACAGTTATACACTGGTTGAAAGTCAACCTACTTAGTGATTAATAACCTCATTCAGTCGGCGTAGTAACACCTGCTATTTTCATTGCAAATGCCCAAGCCACTTCAAAATGCAAGATTCTGCTAGAATTTTTAACTATTCTTTTTAAGCTCTTCCATATAAGTATCTAAAATTAAATGGCTGCGGGCGCCTTTACTGGTAATTGCCGAAAAGTTTGTATGAAAAAATCGACCATGCGCTTCAATGGTTCGCATTTTATCTTGGGCATGCCAGCGGTTAGCAAAATGTGTTGGTAGAAAACCAATAAAACGTCCCGTTAAAATCAAAAAAGCAATTCCTTCTCGATCGGTTGAACTAGCCATTGCATTAAGTTTTTTTTGTTGTTGCTTTATTTCAGTTGACTGTGGGTAACTTGGCACCACAGCATCATATTGAATAAGCGCTTCATCACTAATAGCATCTAATTCTTGTTTAAATAACGGATGCTGCTCACTGCAATAAAGTAAAGACTGCTCTTTATATAACGGCATGTAATTTAAGCCCGGTAAAGTACGTAACTCAGGCACTACGCCGATATGCAACTTTCCATTAAGCACAGCACTTTCAATATCATTCGGCGGGATCATACGAATATTAATAATCACATCAGGTGCTCGGTGTTTTAAAGCACTCAACGAGCGAGTGACACGCATTTGTTCACTCGTCACTAGGTTATCAGTAATGCCAATGTTTAATTCACCCACTAAATCAGTATTGATAGCATTCATTTGTGCTCGGAAATTTTCAATACTTCCTAGCAGCTCTAAGGCTGATTGATAAACCTCTTCTCCTTGCTCTGTGATAGAAAAGCCTGATCGTCCACGGTGACATAGTTTCATTTTTAATAATGACTCAAGCTCAGATATCGCCAAGCTAATAGCGGGTCTGCTAATATTAAGATCGACTTCTGCGGCAGCAAATCCGCCCGATTCAATCACCACTTTATAGATGCGCAATAGACGTATATGGGCATCCCCTAACTGCCGAGGAAGTAAAGTTTTATCTTTTTTCATTAGTAATGTCTTCCATTTATCCTAAGCCTGCCGCCCTTCGACTGCTTCACGCTCAGGATGAACGGAGACAATCAGAATGAAAGGGGCTTTAACTTTGTATCTACCTCTACGCCGTTTGCCCTGAGCTTGTCGAAGGGAGACTGCCGAAGGATAGATAACCATTTACTTACCCTAACTTTAATAAGTAAGGATTTTAATAACCTATTAAACCATTGATAATGAACTCAAGCAAATACAAAACTCGAATAAAAAATCTAAATAGAAAAACTGTTGAGGCAAGAATATGACTAACAACTCGAACAACCACGGAATCAGCCAAGCACAGCTTGATGCTCACTGGATGCCTTTTACAGGTAATCGTGATTTTAAAAAAGATCCACGTATTATTGTTTCAGCAAAAGGTAATTATTATACCGACTCAGATGGCAGACAAATCTTTGATGGCCTTTCTGGCCTGTGGACTTGTGGCGCAGGCCATGGCCGCAGTGAAATCACTGAAGCCATCGCTAATCAAGCCGCTACCTTAGACTACTCTCCAGCATTTCAGTTTGGTCACCCTAAATCATTTGAGCTTGCGCATCGCATTACGGAGCTAATGCCTGACGGCTTGAACCGTGTATTCTTCACAGGCTCTGGTTCAGAGTCAGTAGAGACGGCTTTAAAAATAGCCCGTGGTTACTGGAAAAAACAAGGGCAAGCAGGAAAGACTCGCTTTATCGGTCGTTCAAAAGGTTATCACGGCGTTAACTACGGTGGCATTAGTGTTGGTGGTTTAAGCCCTAACCGCGCCCTTTTTGGTCAAGGCATTGAAGCTTGTCACTTACCTCACACTATGATCCCTGAGAACAAATTTGTTCAAGGTATGCCTACTGAAGGTGCTTACTTAGCCGAAGAATTAGAGCAACTGATTGCATTACATGATGCCTCTACTATCGCCGCCGTAATTGTTGAGCCTCTGGCTGGCTCTGCAGGTGTAATTCCACCGCCTGTAGGCTATTTAAAACGCTTACGCGAAATTTGTACTAAACATAATATTTTCCTTATTTTTGATGAGGTTATTACCGCATTTGGTCGTATGGGCTCAAATACAGGTGCAGAAGAATTTGGCGTTGTTCCAGATTTAATGACAGTAGCAAAACAGCTTACCAATGGTGTAATCCCTATGGGTGCTGTCATTGCCAAACAAGAAATTTATGACACCTACATGGAAACAGGTGGCCCAGAGTACATGCTTGAGTTACCTCACGGTTATACTTATTCTGCGCATCCTATTGCTTGTGCAGCAGGCTTAGCTTCGCTTGATATTTTAGCCAAAGAAAATTTACCTGAACGCGTTAAAACTATCGCACCTTACTTCCAAGAGTCGCTACATGGTTTAAAAGGTTGTTCGCATATCAGTGACATTCGTAACTATGGTTTAGCTGGAGGTATAACAATCGAAGCTTTTGGTGCTGAACAAGGTAAAGCAGAGCCGGGTAAACGCCCTTATGAAATTGCGATGAAAATGTGGAAGAAAGGTTTTTATGTACGCTTTGGTGGCGACACTATTCAGTTAGGCTTGCCATTTACCAGTACTCTACCAGAAGTAGACAGCTTAATGAACGCCTTGGGCGAAACCATTAACGAAGTAAAGTAATTATTTAACAAATACATAAGATTTATAGGAATTAACATGACACAAGCTCAAACAATCGGCCACTTAATTAATGGCGAAATGAACCATGACAACAAACGCACTCAAGACGTTTTCAACCCAGCAACGGGCGAAGTAACTAAACAGGTTGCCCTTGCTAGTAAGCAAACAGTTGAACAAGCTATTAGCGCCGCTGAAGCTGCTTTTCCTTCATGGAGAAATACACCACCGGTAAAACGTGCTCGAGTAATGTTTCGTTTTAAAGAATTACTGGAACAAAACAGTGATAAAATTTGTAAACTTATTGGCGAAGAACACGGCAAAATTTCTCACGATGCTGCAGGTGAATTACAACGTGGTATTGAAAATGTTGAATACGCCTGTGGTGCGCCAGAGTTATTGAAGGGTGAGCACAGTAAAAACGTTGGTCCAAACATCGACTCTTGGAGCGAATTTCAACCTTTAGGCGTAGTTGCAGGTATCACTCCTTTTAACTTCCCAGCTATGGTGCCAATGTGGATGTTCCCACTTGCAATTGTTTGTGGAAATACCTTTATTCTTAAGCCGTCAGAGCGCGATCCAAGCTCAACATTATTTATTGCCCAATTATTGAAAGAAGCTGGTTTACCTGACGGCGTAATGAATGTTGTTAATGGCGACAAAGAAGCGGTAGATACCTTACTTAGTGATGAACGTATTAAAGCAGTAAGCTTTGTTGGTTCAACACCTATCGCTGAATACATTTATGCAACGGCCAATGCTAATGGCAAGCGTTGTCAAGCTTTAGGTGGCGCAAAAAATCACGCTATTTTAATGCCTGATGCTGATATGGATAATGCCGTAAACCAATTATTAGGTGCCGCTTTTGGTTCATCAGGTGAACGTTGTATGGCGCTTTCTGTTGCCGTAACAGTTGGTGATGAAGCCGGTGATGCCTTAGTTGCAAAAATGACAGAAGGCATGAAAGGTCTTAGTGTTGGTGAACACACGAATGCCAATAACGATTTTGGCCCAGTAATCACTAAAGCGCATCAAGAAAAAGTTAATGGCTATATTGCTAGTGCAGCGGATCAAGGTGCAACAATAGTAGTAGATGGTCGTAATCCTACTGTTGAAGGTTTTGAAAATGGTTACTTTGTTGGTGCAACATTAATTGATAATGTCACCCCAGAGATGGATAGCTATCAAGCAGAAATATTCGGCCCTGTATTACAAGTAATTCGCGTAAAAACCATGCAAGAAGCTATGCAGTTAATTAACGATCATGAATATGGTAACGGCACGTGTATCTTCACTCGCGACGGTGAAGCAGCACGTTACTTCTCTGATAATATTCAAGTAGGCATGGTGGGTATTAATGTGCCATTACCTGTACCAGTTTCTTATCATAGTTTTGGCGGTTGGAAGCGTTCATTATTTGGTGATTTACATGCATACGGTCCAGATGGCGTTCGTTTTTATACTAAACGTAAAACTATCACTCAACGTTGGCCTTCAAGTGGTGTACGTGAAGGTGTGTCGTTCGCCTTCCCTAGCTAGTAGAAATTAATCTTATTGCCATTTCGCTCAATTTCAGCGTCAATTGTACTCACAAATTCTTCGGGAAATAATTTGAACATCCGAAGGATGGCCTGAAAGGCGGAGTACAGGATGTACGGAGTAATGACTAGCGTCAGCTCCGTGCATTTTCCTTGAACTTGAACGAAGTGGCTGCAAGCTAAACTACTACAACATAAGCAAATTGTTTGGTTAAAAAATAAAGAAAAATAATCATGTCAGAAAAGAAGATCATAAAGTTAAGTCAAAATCCCGCTGGCTTTGGTAAAATTGCTGATGAGCTTGAAGAAGGCATGTTCGATTCTTCCCTGCCAAAGCAGCACACTCACAGTTATTATGAAGATGAATCGTTAGGTCTATATATTGGTGTATGGGATACCACCGATATGATAGAAACTGCAGCTCCTTATGTGTGTGATGAATTTATGACCATCATAGAAGGCGCGGTTGAAATTAAAAATAGCCAAACGGGCAAAGTAGAAACAGTTATGGCTGGTGAAAGTTTTGTTATCCCACAAGGTTATGATTGCCAGTGGCATCAAAATGGTTATTTACGCAAATTTTACGTTATTTATGAGCCTCCAGCAGAAGCTATTCCTGAGTCTCCCGTATGTGAGCAGATCATTTATATTGATGAAAAGTGTGATACTCCTTGGCAAGAAACATCTGATCGCTACAATAAAAAACTTCAATATCAAAGCCATAATCAAAGGTTTACTTCCGGGGTATGGCAAGGAAAAGACTTTAACACTGATATAATTGCTTTCCCCTATAATGAGTTTATTTCACTCAAACAAGGCTGTCTTATTTGCACTGATGAGAAAGGTATTGAACATAAAATCAACGCAGGTGAAGCGCTTTTTGTGCCACAAGGAACTCGTTGTTCTTGGCAGGCAAAAGATAAAATCAGCATACACTTCGTGCAAATAAAAGCGCAGTAAAAGTCAAAATAATAAAATACAAGGTATTACAATGAACGTTCAAGGTTTTTACATTAATGGTCAATGGCAGCAGCCTAGCAGCACCAATACTTTTGCAACAATTAACCCTGCTACAGAAGAAATTATTCAACAAATTCCTGCTGGTAATGCGCAAGATATTGATAGTGCCGTAGCCGCTGCTCGTGCTGCCTTTGATCATGGCCCTTGGCCTAAGATGACAGGGGCTGAGCGTGGTAAATATCTACAAAAAATGGCCGATATTATCAATGCACGTCTTGATGAATTGTCAAAACTTGAAGTAATAGATAATGGCAAACCCTATCCTGAAGCCAAATGGGATATTGAAGATACCGCAGGAACTTTTGAATTTTATGCAAATTTGGCTAAAGATCTTGATACAAACAGTGAAGAAGTAATCACCTTATCCGAGCCTGGATTTAGCTCAAAAGCAACAAAAGAGCCGTTGGGTGTTGCTGGTGCCATTATTCCGTGGAATTTTCCAATGCTAATGGCTGCATGGAAAGTAGCGCCTGCTCTTGCTGCCGGTTGTACCATGGTTTTAAAACCATCAGAGGTTACTCCGTTAACCGCAATTGCCTTAGGTGAAATTGCTATTGAGGCAGGGTTACCTGATGGCGTATTAAACATTGTTACGGGTCTTGGCGCTGATGCTGGTCAAGCTTTAGTAGACCACCCAGATGTCGATAAACTCGCTTTCACTGGCTCTGTACCAACTGGTGCTAAAATCATGGCCAATGCCGCTAAAGATATTAAAAATATATCTTTAGAATTAGGTGGTAAATCGCCCTTAGTTATTTTCGAAGATACAGATATTGAAAAGGCCGTTGAATGGATTATGTTCGGCATCTTTTGGAACCAAGGACAAGTGTGCTCAGCAACTTCACGCGTGTTAGTGGCTGAAGAACTCTACCCTGCGTTATTAGAGCGTTTAAAAACTGAAGCCAGAAAAATAACCATTGGTAGTGGTAATGAAGATGGCGTATTACTCGGCCCTTTAGTTAATCAAAGCCAACATGAGAAAGTACTCGCAGCCATTACTCGCGGTATTAATGAAGGTGCATCGCTAGTTTCTGGCGGCAAAAGACCTCAAGGATTTGAACAAGGGTACTATCTTGAACCTACTATTTTAACTGACATGGATGAAGATAGTTGGATATGGCAAGAAGAAATATTTGGCCCCGTAGTTTGTGTTAAAACCTTTAAAACTGAACAACAAGCAATTGAAATGGCTAATAATTCCCGTTTTGGTTTAGCCGCAGCGGTAATGTCAAAAGATCTCGACCGTTGCGATCGTGTCGCCAAAGCATTTAGCGCAGGCATTGTTTGGGTAAACTGTTCACAGCCCACTTTTGTTGAAGCGCCATGGGGCGGTTACAAACAATCAGGCATTGGTAGAGAATTAGGAAGATGGGGATTAAACAACTATCTTGAAACCAAACAAATAACACGCTTTGACAGCGAAGAGCCTTGGGGCTGGTATATTAAGTAATTTCGACCCTTCGACAAGCTCAGGGCAAGCGGCTTTTCTCTGTTCATCCTGAGCGCGAAGCAGTCGAAGGGAACAGTCTAAAGATCGATAGAAGAATAATTAAATAATCATCATAATGAGAACAACATGCAACAACATCTAGAAGCAATTAAAGATTCAAAATTTTGTCCACTTTGGCATGATCAAGAAGATGTTAGACCTAAAATATTGCCCGCGTTATCTAAAAATGAAAGCTGTGAGTTACTTATTGTTGGCGGCGGTTTCACAGGCCTATGGGCTGCGCTGCAAGCAAAGGAGCGTTGTCCTGAAGCGGATATTATTTTAATAGAAAAAACCTTTATTGCTGATGGTTCTTCTGGCCGTAATGGTGGTTTCCTCAATTCTAGTTTAGCCCATGGCGAAACCAATACTGATCATCATTTTCCTGGCGAAGCTGATAAACTATATGAGTTGGGTCAACAGAATATGGCTGAATTAATCGCAACACTAGAGCGTTATAATATTGATGCACGTTATGAGAAAGTTGGCGAAACCGAAGTTGCTACAAACCAAGGTTCAGTTGATGAAATGCGTAAAGATTATGAAGAAGAAAAAGCCGCTGGCGATGAAGTTGTTTGGTTTGATAAAGAGCAAATGCAGGAACAAGTCAATTCACCAACATATTTAGCTGGTTTATGGCGAAAAGGCGGTCAAGGCGGTATTGTTGATCCAGCACGCTTATGCTGGGGCTTGAAACGTGTATTACTCGAATTAGGCGTGCGCATATTTGAAAATACCCCAGTAGATAATTGCAGCCCACTTGGCGATGATAAAATGCAATCACGCTGCCTTAGTCATACCATTACCAGTAAAAAAGTACTAATGGCAACTAATGGCTATCATAACTCTGTTCGCGCAGTAAGCCGTACCACAATTCCTGTATGGGATTATCAAATGGCTACTGAGCCACTTAACCAAACACAACTCGACGCTATTGGTTGGCATAAAACTCGCCACGCTATTGGTAATCACGCCAATATGTTTCATTATTACCGTGTTACCCAAGACAATCGTATTACATGGGGCGGCGGCGGTGCGGTGCGTTATTACTTTAATAAAGGCACAGATTTCGCAAAATATGCAGATATCCCTGAGCGATTTGAACAATTGTCAAAAGAGTTTTTTGAAACCTTTCCTCAGCTGGCAGGGCTTAAGTTTAGTCATAGATGGAGTGGTATTATTGCAACCTCAACCCGTTTTTGTATGGTTCCAGGAGCAACTTATAACAGCCGTTTAGCTTGGGCTGTTGGCTACACAGGTTTAGGCGTAGGCGCCACTCGCTTTGGTGCACGAATAGGCATTGAGTTATTAGGATATCAAGCAACAGATATTTTAAAAATGCAATTTGTAACCAAAAAACCAATGCCATGGGCACCAGAGCCATTTCGTTGGTTCGGCGTTAAGTTTACTCAAAACGCCTTGATCAAAGCAGACCAAAACAACGGCAAGCGGGGTTTATGGCTGAAAATGCTTGATGCGATGAATTTGGGTTTTACTTGTTAACGCAATGACAATTCTTCTATACTATATCAACTTTCGAGATTGATGGTTTTATAAAGAAAACATGATTAAATGGATGAAATCTGTACTTAGAACCTCAATATTTCTATTAATAACCTTCTTAATCTTACCTGTCCATGCTGAAATGAGCACCCAAGACCTGCTTGAGCTTTCCTTACAAGAGCTTATGCAGGTCAAAGTAAGTGTTGCCAGTAAACACGAAGAAAGTACTCGTAATGCTCCTGCTTCTGTAACCGTTATTAGCGATCAAGAAATCAAGCAACTAGGTGTGCAAACGCTAAGTGAATTGCTTAATTATGTGCCTGGTTTTCAAAATTATATGTCCCCACATGAATCAAACCGAAGCATGATTTTAGCGCGAGGTTTGTCAGATATTTATGGTAGAAGTTTATTATTCATGATTGATGGAAAACGTATTAATGATGAATACACTGGTGGGGTGACCTATGGAGATCACCTAATAAGCCTGAAAAATATCAAGCAAGTGGAGATTATTCGTGGCCCAGGCTCAGCTTTATATGGCTCAAATGCTTTTTCTGGTGTTATCAACATTATCACCAACAAACAAAATACCGCCCAAGCCACTTTAGGAAGTAATAACAGCCGAGGTGTATTCGGCGCTTTCAATACCAAAGTTAGCGAATTCTCATTAGATGGTCGCATCAACTTTCATGAAAACCATGGCGAAAGCTACCAAAATCTCACCGACAAAAATGGTAGCAATAAATCCAGCAGAGATCCCCAACAGGTATTAGAAGCCAGAATGAGTGTTGCTTATGAGAAAAGTAAATTCATGCTCGATTATATGAAAACTCAACTTAATCAATATTACGTTATTCGTCGTATAGACAATAAATTTAACGAGAATAATACTCAACGACTTTCTTTGTCATTAAAGCATAGTTTTACTTTACCCGAAAAATGGACTGCTGATATACAATTACACTACCTGCATCACGATCGGCAGCAACAAACTAAACTAAAACCCACTGATAATTATTTATATCAAGACGACTGGAAACAATTAACCTATGAAGCCCAAGCGGACTTCACCTACTTAACTGATTCAGACCATCAATTGGCTTTTGGTACTTATTTAGGACATATGAGTATCCCCACCGCTAAAAACACCTTTGATGAACGCTTTGTATTAGATGAACAAAGAAATATTTCTAGTGTTTATATTCAGGATCAATTTTACCTAGTGCCTGATTTACGATTAACAGCAGGGTTACGCTTTGATGACTACAGTGACTTTGGTAATGCTTTTACGCCTAGAGTTACTTTGCATTATGAAACTTCGCATCAAAATTCAATCAAATTCATGTATGGGCGAGCATTTAGAGCCCCTTCTTTAGGTGATTTATATGATAAAGAAGGTATTATCAGTAGCGGAAACCTTTTCTTAAAACCAGTTACAGTTAATACTTATGAACTAGCATTTCAGCATATAAACAAAAACGCTAGCGCCACCATGACTTGGTTTTTCAATGATTATCATGATTTTATCACCACACGCCTAACCAATGAAGGCGAAACTGTATTTGATAATGTTTATGATAATCACACTCAAGGTTTGGAATTCGATATTAACTGGGAAATTAGCCCACAATGGCTACTAAAAACAGCCTACACTTATATTATTTCAAGTAATACCAAGGCTCCTAATAGCTTTCTTTTTAGCAAGCCTGAGCAACTAGCTCCGAAACATTATGGCAATCTGGTGATTAATTATCATAGAGAAAAGTGGCATTGGAATTTAAGCACAGTTTGGCATGACGATATTAGTGTTTTACAAGACCGTGGCATCACAATGGTATTCAACAGTAAGCTTTATTATGACTTTTCATCTCAATGGCAAGTAAGTGCAAATATTCGTAACCTACTAGATAAGGAATATTTTATCCCAAGAAACCAAGCGCTCGGGTTAGATGATGCTGGCAACCTCATTCAAGAAATGCCAGCACGAGGACGAGAAGTAATTATTTCTGCACAATATTTTTGGTAAAAGTAACAAGCTACTGTTTAGTTTACAAACTAATGATACAAAGGGATTGTAGACATTATTTTATCTGGCTTTTTCAACCGACACTATGTAATCCCAGCTACAATTCTCGTAAATTTTTCCTTAATATTTTTCCCACTGTAGATTTAGGTAATTCTTTTAAAAAAATTACTTTTTTGGGTATTTTATAAGGTGTTAATAAGCCCCTGCAATAATCAATCACGCACTGTGAAGATAAATTTTCTTGAGTAGATTTAACTACGTAAGCAGAAACTAATTCACCTGACTTTTCACAAGGCTCTCCTATAACTGCTGCTTCAATGATGCCTGAATGTGACATCAAAATATTTTCAATTTCATTTGGATAGACATTAAAGCCTGAAACAATAATCATGTCCTTTTTACGATCAACTATACGAAAATAACCATCATCTAGTGCAATGGCGATATCACCTGTTTTAAACCACCCTTCACTATTGAGAACTGCTGCTGTTTCTTCTGGTTGCTTCCAGTATCCCTGCATAACCTGTGGACCACGCACAACAATTTCACCTGCCTCACCCTGCCCAACCTGTTGTTCACTTTCATCCCACAACTGTATTTCTGTTGCTTTAAGTGGCAAACCTATAGTTCCAATTTGTTCTTTTCCTGGAGGGTTTAATGTAACTACCGGAGAAGTTTCAGACAAACCATATCCCTCTGAAATAGTACAGCCAGTTAGCTTTTTCCAACTGTTTACTGCCGTAGAAGTTAACGCTGCACCGCCGCTAATAGTCAATCTAAGGTGTTTAAAATCAACTTGGCTTATTCGTTCATGATGACATAAGCCTATGAACAAAGTATTAATTCCACAAAAGCCAGTAATTTTATGTTGCTTTAAAATATCAATAAAACCACCTAAATCTCTAGGGTTTGGAATTAATACATTGCAATTCCCTTGGGTGAATACCCATAGGTTAAGTAAAAAGGCATAAACATGATAAAGCGGTAATGGAGTGACGAATATCTCCTGTTCACTCGTTGATTCCAGAGACAAACGACCGGATGTTTGCTCAAGATTACTTAATAAATTGCGATGAGTTAATACAGCCCCTTTAGATAAACCTGTGGTTCCTCCTGTGTATTGAATGGCTGCAATGTTATCCAACCCCCTCTCTTGGTCACAACCATTAAATTGAGCATCTGACATCAGTATGTTGCTTAAATTGACTAAGTTCACATTATCCAGATAAGGAAGGTCATGAGTATTTATAGTAGGTGATGGCTTAATTAAGTCCATGGCTTTCGTTGAAATCACTGTTTCAATGCCCGTACTTTCAATTATATGCTCAAGCTTAGGTAACATTTCATCTAAGATGATCAGTGCTTTCGCGCCTGAATCACTAAATTGATGTTGCATTTCTCTAGCAGTATACAAAGGATTAATATTGACTAGCACCAACCCTGCCCGTATCACGGCATAAGCTGCAATAGGGTATTGAATTAAATTGGGCAACTGAATAGCCACCCTATCGCCTGCCTTTAAACCTGCATCATTAATTAAATAATTCGCCAATGTCGCTGATTTTTTATCAACTTGTGCAAATGTAATTGATTGCCCTAAACATGAATAGGCGGTGAGTTCAGCATAAATAACCATAGTCTGCTCAATAATTTGTACTAGGTTTTCGTGCGTTAAAGGCAGGTTTATAGCGTCAGTTTTTATTCGTTGCTTTGTTGAGTTCATTGAATTTCCTTTATTACTTGATGAATAATTTATAGATGAGGTGATGAATTTTTTTACCATAAGGAGGGAATACCATTGAGCTAAAACTAATGCGGCTACGCGTAAATATTGGTTTAGCCTTAGACAAAGCTAGAAAGCCTTCTTGACCATGATAGTGACCCATGCCTGAATCTCCAACGCCGCCAAAAGGTAAATCATCTTGCGCAACATGAAGTGCGGCATCATTGATACATACACCGCCGGCTTTGGTTTGTTTAATAACTTGTTGTTGAATATTTTTGTCAAAACTCATTAAATAAAGTGCTAATGGTTTCGATCGTTCGTTTATATAACCAATAGCTTCTTGAAAGTTTTTATAACCAACAATGGGTAGTAATGGGCCAAAAATCTCTTCTTGCATCACTAACATTTCATCTTCAGGGGCAGTAATTAACGTCAACGGAATTTTTCTTTTACTCATGTCGTGATATTGCGCATTGTCCTCCACTTTCAATGGGTAAATTTTCGCACCTTTTTCCTGCGCATCAGTAAGTAAGCCTTGCAACCGATTAAACTGGGCATCGTTAATAATGGCACTGTAATCAACATTATCAAATACCTCTGCGTACATTTGATTAAACTGTTTATGTAGAGAGTTTACTAGTTGAGGGATTTTTTCTTCTGGACACAGAACATAATCAGGTGCAACACAAGTTTGACCTGCATTAAGAGTTTTAGCTAAAATAAAACGCTCTGCTGCTAATGAAACATCGATATTTTCACCAATAAGTACCGGAGATTTCCCCCCCAATTCAAGCGTAACCGGCGTTAAATTTTTAGCTGCTGAGCTCATCACTTTACGCCCTACAGCCGTTGAACCAGTGAAAATAAGGTGGTCAAATTTCAATGAACTAAAGTGAGCTGCAACCTCTGCCCCACCGTCAACCACAGCAACTTTATCAATTGAAAAAACACTTCCTATTAACTCTTTCATGACTTTATTGGTTGCCGGGGTATATTCAGACATTTTGATAATCGCGCGATTACCGGCACTAAGCGCTGTTATCAAGGGCCCTAAAGCTAGAAATACTGGATAGTTCCACGGAGTTATAATGCCAATAACACCTAACGGTTGGTAAAACACTTGAGCCTTTGCAGGCTGAAATAAAACGCCGACATGACGTTTTGATGGTTTCATCCAACGCTTAATATGTTTAATGGCATATTTAGCGCTTAATACCGTGGTAAGAATATCCCCAAACTTTGCATCATCTTCACTGCGATGGCCAAAGTCTTTTTTCATCGCTTTTAATAGTTGGGACTCAAAGTTTAACAAAGCGTTTTTAAGCAGCTGAATGTCATTTATTCTTGTTAAGGCATCTGGAAAATATTCGTATTGGCTAACTTTTTTCTGTTGAACAAAAACTTGATCTAACCATTCAATTTCTTGTTGATCATAAACATCACTATAAAGATTATTCGCCATAAGGCCCTCTTAATACTTAAACCTTTTCAATTTAAAAATGAAATAAGGCTTACTTTTTCGAGCCACCAGTGTAATGAAAGGCTGCGTCATACTCCTGACTTTAGATGTCAATTTTTTATCTTCATTGCTTATTTATGTTCGAATCAACTACCTTGAAAATAGCTAAATGTCGAGAAAGGAATCTTTTGTCGTTCAATCACCAATTGTTGTCAGCTAGAGACAGTTAATTTTGTATTTATTTTTGTAATATAAATCCAACTTTTGATATTGAAGAGATTAATCATGCGCATATTACCCATTTTAACGATAATATTATTATCAGCATGCCAACCTTCCCAAAACGAAATTACAAAACAAAAAGAAACCGATGCATCTATTTCAGCTTCCACATTGCAAGCGCACGAAGCTATAAGCCAAAAACTTAACTTCGAGGAGCTTAAAGACTTTGAACAAGCCAACAAGGGGTTGATTGCCAAAGCCCCCATGCAAGCTATTTTAAATTCAACTGGTGAAGTGATTTGGGATAACTCAGCATATAGTTTCATTCAAGGTGATGCCCCTAATAGTGTTAATCCCAGCTTATGGCGGCAAGAAAAATTAAATAATATTCGCGGGTTATTTAAAGTGAGTGATGGTGTATACCAAGTTCGTGGTTTTGACTTTGCTAATATGTCCATCATTGAAGGCAAAAGTGGCTGGATTATTGTAGACCCGCTCACCGCTAGAGAAACGGCACAAGCAGCGCTTAAATTTGCTCAACAGCACTTAGGCGTAAAGCCAATCAAAGCCGTTATTTTAACCCATGCTCATATTGATCATTTTGGTGGCGTTTTGGGTGTTGTTTCTCCTGAAGAAATAAAAGAGCAAGGCATACGCGTGATTGCGCCAGAAGGTTTTATGGAAGCCGCTACCAGTGAAAATATTATTGCCGGTATTTCTATGGCTCGCCGCTCAGCTTATATGTACGGAAAAAACTTACCAAGAAACAACCAAGGACATATAGGCTCAGGTTTGGGTACAGGACCTGCTTTTGGAAATTTTGGTATTGTCACGCCCACTGAGTTAATTTCAACTAAAAACACCACAAAAACAATTGATGGTGTCGACTTTGTTTTTCAAAATGCTTCTGGCACAGAATCTCTTGCTGAACTAACGTTTTACTTGCCAGAACAAAAAATATTTTGTGGCGCAGAATTAGTATCTAGAAATATGCATAACCTATATACCTTACGAGGTGCACAAGTACGCAACGCTTTAGACTGGAGTAAGACAATAGATCAAGCTCTACAAATGTTCCCCCAATCTGAAACCTACTTTGGTAGTCATCACTGGCCAATTTGGGGTAATGATAAGGTTAAAACGTTCTTAGCTAATCAAAGAGATCTTTATAAATATATTCATGATCAAAGTGTGCGTTTACTCAACCAAGGCTTAACGGCAAATGAAATCGCTGAAAGAATAACTTTACCTGAACCTTTAGCAAACTATTTTGCCAATAGAGGCTATTATGGTAGTTTGAGCCATAATGCCAAAGCCGTGTATCAATACTATATGGGCTGGTTTGATGCTAACCCAGCGCATTTGAATCCATTACCCGCGTCACAGTCATCAAGCAAATACGTTGAAATGATGGGCGGGGAAGAAAGTATAATTGTTAAAGCTCAAATATCGTTTGAACAAGGCGAGTATCGTTGGGTAGCAGAGCTATTAAATCACGTTATTTTTACAAACCCTGATAATATGCATGCTAAAACACTACTTGCTAGTACCTATAAACAGTTAGGGTATCAAGCAGAATCAGCTGCTTGGCGAAATTTCTATCTAATGGGCGCGCAAGAATTAAAGCAAGGTGTATCAGACAAAGGCATCGATTTAGCCTCAATGGAAAACATATTAAAAAACACCCCGGTAAATAAATTTTTTGAATCTATGTCAGTTCGATTAAATAGCGAAAAAGCTAAAGGTGAAGTATTTAATATTGTTTTGAATTTTACAGACATCAATGAAAGCTACTTACTGAAAGTGAATAACTCAGTTTTGCATCATTATGCCGTAAAAAAATCGGTTCTAAATAAAGGAACTCTGAAGAAGGATAAAATTAACGCAAGCTTGTCTTTAACCCATAGTCTATTCGTTAAAGCTCTTATCGGTAAAGCAAATATTAAAAATACCTTGTTTTCAGATGACCTTTCAGTTGATGGCAGTATTATTGACTTAGTTAGCTTTTTCAGACTATTCGACAAACCCGCAGGAAACTTCAATATCGTAACGCCCTAAATTCCCCTATCTTGTATAAACAATGGAAATATTGTCATCTTGAACACAGCTTTTGTCATGTGATGCCCAGTAAATCCTACTAACTAGTGACATGATGTAGTTATAGTTTAAATGAAAGGACAACGAATGTTTTTTGTTAAAGTCACTTTTTATAGAATACTAATGGCAGGTCTAAAACTTGCCGTTAAACTTATTCCTCAGCCTCAACCCATAATTTTTTCTGGGACTAATTCATCATTAGAACTTGCACAGTTAATGATTAATCATGATTTTAAGCGTGTGTTAATCATTACCGATAAAATACTTAAGCAGTTAGGTATTGCTGATGATATTTGTGAGTTATTCCAAGCGCACAACATTGAAGTTATTTTTTACGATCAAGTGACTCCTGATCCTAGTGATGTTGTCGTTGAAAATGGTGTTAAAGCGGCGAAAGATCACCACTGTGATGCGGTACTTGGTTTGGGTGGCGGCTCTTCTTTAGATGCAGCTAAAATGATTGCCGCTTTAGCAAAGTCGACTAAAAGCGTCAAAGATGTTGAAGGGCTATTAAAAATAAAACAAAATGGCTTACCATTATTTTTATTGCCAACCACTTCTGGTACTGGCTCAGAAGTTACCATGGCTGCAGTGATAACTGACAGTATTAATGAAACAAAATCCTTAGTAATTTCTCCAAAAATTATGCCGTTAGCAACAGCACTTGATGCTATTTTAATGCAAGGTATGCCAGCCAAAATTACTGCCGACACAGGTTTTGATGCCCTAACTCATGCTATTGAAGCGTACTTATCAACACACGCCAATGAGCAAACCAACCGCTATGCACTTATTGCTATAAAACTGATTTTTAAACAATTGCCTGTTGCTTATCAACAAGGCGATAACCTTGAAGCTAGGCAATCATTAGCATTAGCCTCTTGCTATGCAGGTTTGGCTTTTACTAAAGCCAGCTTAGGTTATGTGCATGCTATTTCACATCAAATAGGCGCTAAATATCATTTACCCCATGGAATGACTAACGCAGCAGTATTACCTCTGGTATTAAACTTTACCGCAAGTGCCTCTGAGCAACGTTTAGCAGTGTTAGCGAAAGAGATTGGTTTAGTAACAAAAGGGTTAACTAATACCGAAATGGCAGAGTTATTTATACATGCTGTCAAATCGCTACAAAAAGAAGTCGCCATTGAAAATACTTTGCCTAGTATAATTATTGAAGATGTGAACGCTTTAGCGAAGGCAGCGCTTAAAGAAGCGCATTATTTATATCCTGTACCTAAGTACCTTAACTTATCCGCTTGTGAAAAGTTGATAAAACAATTAATTCCAACTACCTAAAACCACCATCATAAGTAAAAAATCAAGTAATTAAGAAGGAAAATTTTATGTTTAAAGCAGTAACCATTAAGCCATTAATCAATATGGCTTTATTCTCAAGCGTCTTGGTATTATCTCATTCAGCCATGGCTAATAATATTCTTAAGGCATTTAAAGTAAACAATAATTTATCCATTGAGGCGATAAAAGCCGCTGATGATAAAGCAAAAGAAGAGTGGGCTTATAGTGTGGGCATCCAAGCCTTTATGTTTACCGTTCCAATGGTAATGCATGATGTGCAACGTGATATCAGGATGAACCTGAAGTTGCTTGAAAAAATACAACATAAATGCCCATGTGCACCAGTTGGCCAATGGGGTCATTCAAGTAATTTAGCGACTTCTGATGATGTAATGCCTTATACCCCTAACAGAGATACAGTATATTCTGGCCTTTCTGCGTATTTAGCAGAAGAACCAATGATCATAGTGGTACCACCAATTAAAGACAGATATTACTCTTTACAAATTGGTGATGCCTATATTGTCAATCAACATTATGTTGGTACCAGAGCTACAGGCAATGACGGTGGAAATTATGCCCTTGTTGGACCTAATTGGCATGGTAAATTACCTGCTGGCGTGGTTGAGCTAAGAATGCCAAATAATTCAGCTTTAGTTGCTTTACGTATTGCCACTTATACAGAAACAGATGAAGATGTAGCACTGATAAAAGAGTATCAAAAGCAATTTGATGCGGTGCCATTGTCTCAATGGGGGCTGTCTAAAGATAAACGAACTTATGATTTACCTAAACTGGCTAATACAAGCATGAAAAAAGGCAAATTGGGCTACTTTTCCTATGCCGCTGAATTGCTAAAAGAAAATCCACCTGTAGGAGCTGACAGAGCATTGTTAAACACTTTTAAACATATTGGCTTGTCTGATACAAAAATTTTCAACCCTGAGGCTTTAGATCCTGCAATTCAACGTGGTTTAGCTCGTTCAGTACAAGCAGGCATTGACATTATCAAGTGGAAAGTAAAATTTCGCGGCACTCAAAGTGATAACAAATGGAATGTAGACTTTGTTGGCGGTAGTTATGGTACTGATTATTTCGCCCGTGCTGAGGGTGCTGTACAAGGGTTATTTGTTCATTCCCCTGAGGAAGCGGTATATTTTCATAGTTATTCAGATAGCGAAAACGAGCCTTTAGCGGGTAAAAATAACTATAAATTACATTTTAAAAAGGGTGAGTTACCAAGTACTGCTGAACATGGTTTCTGGTCAATTACCATGTATGGTGATGACTATCAGTTAGTTGGTAATGAAATTAACCGTTATTCCATTCGTAAAAGCACTGACGGCTTAAAATATAATGAAGATGGATCGCTCGATTTATACATACAAGCTAAACCACCTGAAGGACTTGAGTCAAATTGGTTGCCAACGCCGAAAAAAGGCATTTTTAGACTGAACTTTCGCGTATATTTACCTAATCAAGAAGTTCGCCAATGGAGTACGGTAGAGCAATATTTGCCAGGTATTGTTAAACAAAACTAATGGTTAAAATTATCTAACCAATAATTAAATAATAAAAAAGCGATTATTCTGAGGATAATCGCTTTTTTATTGGAAAAACTTAAGCCTATTTAGTTACTTATTGAGCAGTTTATGCCCATGTTGGTCGCGATAATGTTTGGGACTAGTATTGGTCCAGCGACGAAAAGCTCTGGTGAAACAGCTCTGATCGGAAAAGCCAAGCATGTAGGAAATTTCAATTAAGGGTACTCTTTGCTCAGACAATAATTTAATCGCCATATGATGACGACATTCATCTAACAGCTCATTAAAACTTTTACTTTCTGCCTTTAATTTCCGTTGAAGAGTACGCAAACCTAAATTAAGTGAGCTAGCTATGTGTTCAAGTTCAATATCCCCTTTAAGAATATTATCAAGAATAAAAGCTTTTACCTTGGTTGATACCAAATCTTGGCTAAAACGATTTAAATGCTCATCAATCCAGCTCTCTAAAGTGCTTGCTAGTGCCGGATTTGCCAGCATTTGTGGCTGCTGAAGATCGCTAAGTGAATAGATGATTTTATGCTGAGGTTGATTAAACAAAACTGGGCATTTAAAAAATGATTCGTAAGTTGCTTTATAAGCTGTTTTGTCGTGCTTAAAACAAACCTCAAGGGGTGAGAAATCATCGGTTGTCATTACTCTCGACAGCGAGACTATAGTTGACATAAAAGCTTCAATAGCTTCTATTGAAACAGGTTCATTTTCTGGCGGAATATCAATATGTAAAATAACTTGATCATCGAGCTTTTCTAAAGTGTGCACAGCTGCATCAGTGGTCATTTTGAAATAGCGAATGCTGTGCTCAAAGCCCTCTAAAATATTACGGCTTGAAGCAAAAGCCAAACCAACGGCGCTGTAGGTATTTGGTTGAAAAAATTTAGTCAAACGCAACGCAAAACATTCATCCTTAGTTTCTTCAACGGCAAGCTGCCATAAAACCGCCATTTGCTTTACGGGTAAACGAACTTCTGGATTATTTTGAATGGCTGCTAAATCAATACCCGCATTTTTAAATAATAGGTGGCTATCCAGTCCATAACTTTCAATTGCTTTAGCAATTAATAGCGCCCAGCTTCCTATCGTAGTTGGTGTGTTGGGTATTAAAGTATTACTGCTCATTGTTATATAAACACATGACTATTCTAAAAAAACATGGTTTATATACTAGGGGAAAGTGGCGCGTAAGTCTAGATAGAGCCTGAGGAATATTAAGCCTATATCAACAGGTGATTTTAAGGCTATAATGAAGAAAGTTACAATTCACAATACTTTTAAAATGAAAGTTTTCCTTTATCTTTTAATATCCACATGCGGCTTTATCTCTTTTATTTCTAGCGCAACCGATGAAATAAAAAATAACAAATCTTTTGTTATTTCACATGTTGCTCACCCTAAAATTGGAAGCATCAATAGAATTATAGAACAAGTCTATACATCACTTGGTTTTAAGGTTGAATTCATACCAGCACCAATAACAAGAGGCTTATCATTACTTAACGATGGTACTGTTGACGCTGATTCAATAAGAATAATAGATAATGTTAAAAATTATAAAAACATTTTACTAATTGAACCTGCCATATTGAATTTAAGCGTTGTTATTATTTGCAAACGTGGTTTACCTTGTTCAAAAGAGGTGTTGAAAGATGAAAATGCTTCGATTCTTTTAGATAGAGGTAATATACAACTTATTGATAGAAATAATATTGATGCCAATATTATCTTGAATGAAAAATCAGATATCACTGTCAAATTACTAAAAGCAGGACGATATGATTACGCGGTGTATACTGTTGATCGTGATTATAGAGTTTTACTAGAGCAAAATTTTAATTTGGCAGATCTTGCAACACCTAAATTTCATCACATTATTAATAAAAAGTATCGAGCGTTAATACCTCAAATTGAAAGAAAACTCAGAGAAGCTCTAATGAAAACAGAATATGGTAATATTATACCTAGCAACACTTCTGCTATTAATAAAAAGCCCTAAACATGTTAGGGCAATTAGGTTGTTAGCTATCCGTTATCATTAATAGAATGTATAACTAAATTGTACGCCAATATTGCGACCTGGCTCTACCATATTGGCATACCCCCCTTTAGTGAAAGGCAAGTCAAAACTAAAGTTTTTAGTGACTTCATTCGTTAAATTCTTACCCACTAAAGCCACTTGCCAAGTTTCTTCATAAACCAATGCAATGCGAAGGTTAACTTTTGTATAAGCATCTTGCATGGTAAAAGGGTTCAAATCTGCCGAAGTGTAAAACTCTGTGCGATAATTAATATCTAAATTAGTAATTAATTCAAACTCATCGAAAATAAATGTTGCATGCTCAATACCTATATTTGCAGTAACATCAGGTACTAATGCATTAGTTTCTCCTGTTAAATCACAAGAAGTGCCTGTTTCATCAACATTGTCTGAGACTAAAACATTACTGGTGAAGCATTTAGCTCCTTTAAACTCATCCCATTCAAAATCAAGTAAACCAAGACCACCAACTAAGGTAATTTCGTCTGCGACTGCCCAGCGTGCGTCCAATTCTATGCCTGATGTAGTGGCTTTACCGGCATTTTCGACATTAAAGCCCACTTGTCCATCAAAAACGGAGGTTTGCAAGTCGTCAAACTTCATTTGAAAAATAGCGACATTCAGCTCTGCTGCACCTTCATCTAGGGTCAATTTACTGCCTAATTCATAAGAAACAACTTCCTCCTCATTAAACTCAAAATTACCGCCTAAATTAGATCTAGCATCAAAACCGCCAGATTTAAAACCTTGAGCACTTTTTGCGTAAATTAAGGTATCATCATTTAACTGGTAGCTAAGCGTTAGTGATGGCGTTAAACTTTTTTCAGTTCTTTTACCCGTTAACGAATGCTCATCTATGGTGGAATAAATAGAATTAGGAATTTTTTGTGTTGGGGTTCCTAATAATAGTGGATCTAAATAAGGAAATTTGTCACCTAACATTAATGCATATACATTGCCAGGCAATCCGGGTAAGCCAAAAGCATTTAAGGCGGGTATTAATGCTGGTGGCCTAACTAATGCAGATTCTTGCACTCGTTCGCCAGTTAAAGGGTCAATAATCACCATATCCCTTTGACCTTCTTTTTTCTCCTCTGTATAGCGAAGCCCAAGGGAAGCGGTAAAATCATCAGTAATGTTATAATCAAACTGACTAAAGATAGCCCATAAATCCGAGCTAGATTTAAAATCGCGCTCACCACGCATTGCTAATGGATAAACTGATGATACCTCAGAATACTCTAGCTCAGAAGTTTGAAAATATGCACCAACGATATAATCAAGGGTTTCACCACCAGGAGACGTTAAACGAAACTCTTGGCTGAACTGTTCATAGCTTTCATTAAATTCTGGTGAATAAATTAAAGTACGAGCGGTGCTGTCTTGATCTTTAGCGCCATCTAAGTCGTAACTTTGCCAACCAGTAACAGAGTTAATAGTATGGTCACCCAATTCATAGGAAACATTTAGCGAAACATGATCAGCCGCTGATTCTTCAAACTGTTGCTCACCAAGAATTGGGGTGGTATTCGCTGTTTTAAAATCTAAATGATACTCTCTTAAACTTGCTAATAATGCTTTAGTTTGAGGAGTATCGGCTTCAAGAAGGTAAGGTTCAACGGTAACAACAATATTACGACCATTAACTTCATCACTATCATGCTGAATTTTTAAATTGGCATTGAGTTTATCGGTAATATCCCAGTCAAAAGTTACGCGAGCAGCAATATTTTCTCTATCTGGCTCATCATTACCGGTAATTACATTTTCAATATAACCGTCATCACTTTCGTATTTGAGTGCAAGACGAGCACGTAAATCCTCACTAAGACCACCAGATACTGCAAACTCTAAATCTTGTTTATTGAATTCAGGAACGTAATAACCTTTTATCGTTGCTTCAAATTCGTCTGTGGCATTTTTAGAAGTGATATTCAAAGCACCTGCCGTCGTATTCATACCAAACAAAGTACCTTGTGGACCACGCAGTACTTCAACCATATCAACATCTAAAAAAGCGCTACGCATTAATACTGCGCGACCGCGATAGATGCCATCAACATAAGTACCAACTGTTTGTTCAAAACCTTGATTTGGACCTGAACCCAACCCACGCATGTAAATATTATATCCTTGTCCAGATTTTGTTACTGTGAAGTTAGGCACATACTCTGACATTTCCTCCATTTGAGAGATGCCCGTATCAGCTAATTTGCTACCATCCATGGTGGTGATAGACGCAGGAACATCTTGTAAACTTTGAACACGTTTTTGCGCCGTAACTTCAATAACTTCCAGTGCAACAATTGACTTTTCATCTACTGAACTTGACTCCTCTGCATAACTAATTTGTTGATTAAAGCTAGCAATTAAAGCTATAGTCACTGCCGTTTTCTTAAATGTTACAGTCATACCCTTTCCCCATGCATGTAAATAATATTATATATTTAGAGCAGTTCATTGCTAATGAGCTACCAACTTAACTATACAATACCTATAGTTGATGAAGAATGACTTGAACTTAAACGTCAATTAATAGTCGTTATACGACAATCCTATGTACACACCGACAATAATTATTGATAAACCGTACCTCTATTACTTGAGGCTACATAATATAAACTTGGGAATTGGCTCATGGTACTCTCCGCTTTACTCTTTGTATAAATTATAACTGTTTTATATTTTAAACATTAAACCACAACAATTCGTCAATTATAACCAACAAAAAAAGACAAAAACCCCAAAAGTGTAAAATATATTGAATTATTGTTCAGTATTAGGTAATTTACAAAGCATTAATCATTTTGGAGTTTTACCATGAGCAAACAAGATCTCGCCTATTGGCAACAACAAGCACAATCCTTAACTATTGAAGGCCGTGCTTTTATTAATGGTAAGTATGTCGACGCCCATAATAATGATACCTTCGACTGTATCAGTCCTATTGATGGAAGAACATTAGCAAGTATAGCCCTTTGTAAAGAAAAAGAGGCCACCCAAGCCGTTGATTGCGCCCGCACAGTATTTGAGCAAGGAACTTGGTCAAAAGCGGCACCAGTAAAAAGAAAAGCCGTCATGCTTAAGTTTGCCGATTTAATAGAGCAACATGGTAATGAACTTGCTTTATTGGAAACCCTAGATATGGGTAAGCCTATTTCTGATGCCATTAATGTCGATATCCCCGGTGCACTCCGCTCTTTTCGTTGGAGCGCAGAAGCCATAGATAAAATTTATGATGAAGTAGCCCCTACATCAGACAATGAATTAGGTTTAGTTACCCGTGAAGCGGTTGGTGTAGTTGCTGCTATTGTACCTTGGAATTTCCCATTGGTAATGGCAAGTTGGAAGCTTGGCCCTGCCCTTGCGGCAGGCAATAGCGTGATTTTAAAGCCGTCTGAAAAATCGCCTTTAACCGCGATAAAAATAGCAGCGCTTGCTAAGGAAGCAGGTATTCCTGATGGTGTATTTAATGTATTACCGGGGTTTGGTCATGAAGTAGGTAAGGCGCTTGCCTTACACAATGATATAGATACCTTAGTTTTCACTGGGTCCACTGCGATAGCAAAACAACTCATGATTTATGCTGGAGAGTCCAACATGAAGCGAGTGTGGACTGAAGCTGGAGGTAAAAGCCCTAATATTGTTTTTGCCGATGCCCCTAATTTAGATGACGCGGCACAATCAGCAGCCGGCGCTATTTGTTTTAACCAAGGGGAAGTATGTACCGCTGGTTCACGCTTATTGGTCGAAGCTAGTATTAAAGATGAGTTCATTAACAAAGTAAAAGCAGCAATGCAAAATTGGCAGCCGGGTAACCCACTAGATCCCAACACTAATGTTGGCGCCATTGTTGATAAAACCCAGCATGAACGTGTATTAGCCTATATAGAAAAAGGAACAGAGCAAAAAGCAACCTTATGTTGCGGGGGTAACAAAACCCAGCCTGTTGATGGTGGCTTTTACATTGAACCAACCATGTTCAGTGAGGTTGATAATAATATGGCTATTGCCAGCGATGAAATTTTTGGCCCTGTATTATCTGTTATTACTTTTGAAGATATGGAAGAAGCCATTCGCATTGCCAACGATACGCCTTATGGTTTAGCTGCAGGAGTTTGGACAACCAACTTATCAAAAGCACATAAAATGGCTAAAGCAGTACGCGCAGGATCTATCTGGGTGAATCAATGGGATGGTGGTGACATGACTGCACCTTTTGGCGGCTTTAAGCAATCAGGTAATGGCAGAGATAAGTCTTTGCACGCATTTAACAAGTACACGGAAGTAAAAGCTACTTGGATCAAACTTTAATAATAATAATACAAAACAATTGTAAATAAAAACCAACAAATCCGTTTTGACTGTACATAAAATAATGCACAGTCAAAACAAAAACACAAACCACGAGAAATACAACGAGTTACCAAAACAAAACCATTGAAGCACCAACTAAAACTTATATCAACACCCATGACTGATAAATAAACTTTACATTTTTACACTTTATTGTTTGATTTATTTTACACTGTGTGTATTATCAAATAACATCTAAATCGTTTAAAAAATAACTATACCTATAAACATAAGTACAAACATATATAGCATATGCAATTGAGGGGAAGACAAAAGATGAATTATAAGAAGTCACTATTAGCCTTAGCAGTTACATCCATTTTGGGTGTAAACACTACATTCGCAGAAGAAGCGGCTAACGAAGAGAAAAAAGCAAAAAATGATTACGAAGTTATTGTTGTTACACAAAAGCGTGTTCAAACATTAAAGGAAGTACCTGTTTCAGTAAGTGCTTTCGGTGAAGACTTCCTTAATGATTTTAACGTAACCAATGCAGTTGATCTTGCCAAATACACACCGGGCTTAAATGGCGGCAGTGAAAATGACAGCTATATTGACTCCATAGGTATTCGCGGTATAACAACTGCAGATTACGGAATTGGTGGTGATGCTTCTATTGGTTTATACCTTGATGGAGTTTACCAAGGCCGTAGCGGCGGATCATTATCAAGCTTTTATGATATGTCGAGAGTAGAAGTTGCTAAAGGCCCACAAGGAACTTTATTTGGTCGAAATGCCGCCTCGGGTGCTATTAGCATGTACACTAATGAAGCAGTTGACGGCACAGAAGGTAGTGTTGAATTTGGCCTTGGTAGTGACAGCATGTATGAAGTTACAGGCGTGTTTAACACAAACCTGAGTGATGATGCTTTTATCCGCTTTGCCGGTTACCATCAATCGCAAGATAGCTTTGTTGATAATCTAGAAGGAGGTACATTACACGATAAAGATGTTACCGCGTTGCGTGTTAACTTTACTTACGAAGGCTGGACCGATAGTCAGTTAAAACTAAGCCTGAATTATGAAGACAGAGAGCAAGATGGTGGCGTATGGCGTTCAATTTGGACAGAAGGCGATAAACGTGCTGTTTCAAGTGATTTAGGCGAAGAAGGTATTGATGCTGCTGAAGTATTTTCTGCAACAATGGACTTTACCCATGACTTTGGCGGCGTGACCTTTTTATCACAAACGGCCATTAAAAATAACACTTGGAACTACCTAGAAGATTACGATGGCACAGCCATGCCATTAGGCAATTACTCTCAAAATGATGATAACGAATATATCAGCCAAGAGTTTCGCATTACCTCAAATACCGATTCAGATGTTTTCTGGTTTATCGGTGTCAGTGCTTATCAAGAAAAAGTTAACTCTTATTTTTATAACGGCTACGATGATGATGCTTTTTGTGCACAACTACCTAATTTGGAAGAGTGGGATCAACCTTTAGATAGTCATACTAGTCAACCTGAAGATTATTATTCAGATTGTCATGAATTTATGGTTGATGGCTGGTATGGCTTAGACCCTGTTGATGATGCAGATGAAATTGCCGAATTAGTTGAAGACGGTGAAATTCCTGGACCTGGTGATGGAGAAATAGGTGTCAGAGAAGATATTTTTGCCCGAGGTACTAACTCTGGTTACGGCATTTATGGTGATATTACTTGGTCAATGACTCAAGCTACTGACGTAACAGTAGGTGGTCGTTTTTCTTATGACAATAAAGAGTTTGCCTTGAACTTACCTGAGCCAGACGGTTGGTTAGGTCACTACTGGTTGGTAGGCGGTCACACTGATGGAGAGTGGCTTGAAGACGAACAAGATTGGTCTGAATTCACTCCTCGTGTTGCTTTAAACCATAAACTTACCGATGATGTAAATATTTATGCAAACTACTCGCGCGGTTATAAAGCGGGTGGCTTCAACACTTTTGCATTCAATATTGATTATGAAGATTGGACTGGTTGGGACGATGATGAAGAATGGTTTGATTACGAACCAGATGGCGTAATAGACGGTATTGACGAAGAATTTTGGGGGTCGGAACTATATGGAGGTGCCATACCAGAAGGCTCATCACTTGCTAGCTATGATCCAGAAATAGTTGATAGTTTCGAAGTTGGCATGAAAGGTGAGTTTCTTAACAATAGTCTGAAAATCAATGTTGGTGCTTATTATTATGACTACCAAGACTTCCAAGGCCTTTTTGCCCAAAATGGTGGTTCAATCATAAAGAACATTGGTCAAGCTGAAGGAACTGGTGTTGAATTTGATATTACTTACTTACCTACAGATAATTTAAGACTATTCTTAGCATCAGCTATACAAGATTCTGAGGTCATCGAAGGTGAAGACTTAGACGGCTCATCTTTAGCCGGTAAAAAACTGGCAGCACCTGATGTAACAATAAGCTTTGTTGGTAGCTATTATTGGTATCTAGATAGCGAAGTTGATCTAGCTCTACAGGTTTCTTATAACTGGCAAACTGAAACCATGGGTGATGAGTTTATGGGTGGCAATGATGTATTCGCTCTACCATCATATGGCTTATTAGGCGCACAGTTTAGCGCTACTTCTATGTCTTGGTCGGTTTCTGCTTATATTGATAACATCACAGATGAGCTTTACTACGATTCAGGTGTAGCTGATACCGGCCTTAGTCACTTTGGCATAGGGCGTGGTATCAATGGCGGTATTAAAATTAAGTATTCTTTCTAAGCTGCCACTAGGCAGAGCAAGTTTAAATTAACTAGCCTTGCTTATAACTAATTGAGGATTATTTAATCCTTTATCATAAATATAAATAACCCCATGTCTTAAAGTAGACATGGGGTTATTTATTTTTCAACTTTATTAATGTAGAAGGTTCCATAGAACATTTACTTTCAATGGCAATAGACGGACAATAAATAATAGACATTGGGACACAAACGGTTAATCAATACTTTTAGCTATCCCCTGCCATAAAGTATTAAGAGACTTCATCATTAACTCTCCGTCTTGTACTGGGTATGAACCCATGCCGACAATCATTAATTCACGAGATAAATCATACCAAGCAAACTGGCCATGAATTCCTAACATAGTAAATTGTTGTTTCTGGGGGTTTAGCGACCAAAACTGGTTTTTATACTGACCGTGAGTGAAGATAGAGTCAGGTACTTGGGCTTGATAAGCTTGCTGGTAGCTATCGTCAGGCTTAACCAACTCGGCAATAAAACTGTTAGGAACAATCTGTTTTCCTTGATAATTTTTTCCTTTATTTATCATCAAAGAGGCAAGCCGAGCAAAGTCACGTAGCCGTAAATTAAATTGTCCCTCTGTTATAGGGAAGCCTTGCGGATCAGTATTAAAGTAAGCTGACGCCTCAGGCCCTACTTGCTGATATAAAAGCTCTTCAAAAATATCAGCAAGTCCTCGCTGATAAACCTTTTCTAAAACCATCCCTAAGATATTGGCAAGGCAAGAGTTATAGACAAATGTAGTACCTGGCTGATGACTACGAGTGTGCAAGTTTTCAACTGCCCAAGCCCTAGCACCAATTGCTTCTTCCCCATCAAGTGGCGGGTAATAGCCTGCAGCACGTGCATAACGCCAATAATGTGCATTTTCATCGGTATAATCTTCACTGTATTCAATGCCAGCCTGCATATCTAACACATGCTGTAAGGTAACTCCTTGCCATGCTTGATGTTGGGAGAACTCAGGTAAATAAACGGTAAGCAAAGCATTATTATCGAGCAAACCTTGTTCAACAGCTATCGCTATTTGCATCGCACATAATGATTTAGTACAAGAATGAATTACATGTCTATCTGTCGCTGTCATGCCATTACGGTATGACTCATGAATGACCTCACCTTGATGCATAACTAAGAGTGCATCATTATATATGCGTCTGTTGAGCAGCTGTTCACCACTAATTTTTCTGCCCAACATCAATGGATCATTAAATTGCAATTGTTCAACATGCAACTGTGTTGCACTTTCGGGCAAAGGGGACAATTCTCCCTGACCTTCAATAGCAACTGTTTTAAACAATTTATCCATTGATATGTGGCCAATAGCTAAGTGTTCAGCTAAGTCCCAGTTATGTTGACCAATTGATAGTTCTTCACTAATGATATAGCTAGGTTGCTCTGTGATAACTTTCATTAACTCAGTCCATTAGTTAATTTATCAGTCAACTGCTCATCCGTTTGCGCTTCTTCTGTTTCTGTATTCCATTGAAAAATATTTACCTCAATAAACCAAAAGGCAACCAACCAAAGAAAAGCATCCCAAAAATCAAGCAAACCACCTTTAATCCCCCAATAGGCTGCAGCAATAAAAAGTACAGTATAAAGCACATATTTTAGCCATTTACTGAAGGCTATAGCCCTCTTGGTAAGTTTGCCCCTAAGTTGTAGAAACACTTCTATTTCAAGAATACAAACGACGAGTAACCAAGTAGCTGAATTAGTCACCTCTACTGTAGATAGCCTTTGTGTTTCAATAAGTTGTGCTTGAGTTGTTATTATTTGAGTATCAACAATTTGTATCAATGGTGTATTTATCAAGCCCTTACAAACATCAACAGTTAATGGCAGGTATTTATCAATTTCTTTTATATAAGTAAAACTCGTACCAATTAAACTACACACATCATTACTGATAAAAGGCATGGTCGTATGTAATAAATTAAATTTTGAGATGAAGCCATAAAATGAATAAACAATAACAAGATAACAAAAAACACGTATGCCATTTATCGCCCATTTTGCTTTCCCTTTAATTTGTTCGTCATCAAGAATATAAGTTTCCAATTCAAAGATTAATAACAAAATCAACCACGCTGCGGTATCTATTGTCGCCGTAAATGCTTCAATGATCTGACTCGATGAAATTCCGTTAGCAAATGTTTGCGAACTCGCAGCGTAATCTTCAACAAAAAAATGATAGATATCATTAGCGAGTAATAAATAAATACTGTATTTAAATACCTGAAAGATCACCGTTTCATTATAATATCGACTATTTTTAAACGCAGACATAAGAACCTACTCTGTTGTGATTTTTTTTAAAATTATCAATGACTGAACATCAACGCACACCAAAAACACCGTTTGTTATTTTAAACAACCATGACGACACCCATAGATTTATATTATCATTCATTAGTTAAGTCAACGAATTTAACTGATAAATATCGTGATTACGTGCGTTTTAGTGACATTTACCTATACGCTGCGCGTGTTTTATTTTAAACACAAATGAGGTTTTGTATTTTTCAAAGGCCATATGGCTATCCCTTTTGGGCAGAAAATGTAATTTATTGTGCTCATAAATAAAGTTATTTACTTGAAAGTAATTATCAATTTTAACGAATTGACGGCCATAATTAGCAAAATTAAAATACTACTCTAATGAGTAATATTTTAAATAAGTGCAATTTTGTACAAACATTCCTAACGAGCATAGGTTACATTAGCTATATAAAAGTACTGAAATATTGAAAGTGACTATGTCGACACCTAAAGAGCAGGCTAAATTTCAAATTCATCAAGAGCTTGACGGTATTGAAATGGTTGAGGCTAACTATCATCATCACAACTTTTCGAAACATAGCCATGAAACCTATACCATTAATATTATAGAACGAGGCAGCCAACGCTTTCTTAGCTCAGGAAAAAACTTTATTGCCCCGGAACACAGTATTATTTTTGTTAATGCTGATGAAGTTCATACGGGTCAATCAGGAACACAAAATGGCTGGTCATATCGTGGCTTTTCTCCCTCTGAATCCCAATTTAATAAATTAGCTAGTGATATAGGCTTCACTCAAAATTTTGCCCCGTACTTTATCAATGCCGTTGTGGAAGACAAACAAATGGCGGGCGAGTTACATGTTCTTTTCAATACATTAACTCACTCTGATAATTCTTTATTACGTGAAACCATGCTGTACGGTGTATTAACTCGCTTGATGCTTAAGCATGGAAGAAGCACCAGACAGATTAAAAGTCAACAAACGTCAAAACTTAAACTATCATGGGTGCAACAATATATTCATGAGCACTTAGAAGAAAACATATCACTAGAGCAGTTAGCTGAAATAAGTAATTTCACTCCGTTTCATCTAGTACGACAATTCCAAAAAAACTTTGGACTACCGCCTCATGCATATCAAATCCAACAACGGTTACAGCAAAGTAAAAGACTATTACAACAAGGCTATAAAGTAGCTCAAGTAGCCGCTGAAATAGGCTTTTATGATCAAAGCCATTTTCACCGCCACTTCAAAAGAGCCAATGGCATAGCGCCGAGTCAATACGCCCGCCAAGTTTCCTAGGCAAAAATAGAAATAAGCAAGATCATACAAGTTTTGCTGTTTATTTAGTGTCATGCTATCAATAAATTCACTAGGAGTAGTTATGCCTTTAAATCGAAAACAAGCGTATTTAATTATGATTCGCAAAGGCTTCATCGCAATGTTGCCTTTAAATTTAGCGGTACTTCCTTGGGGAATACTGTGTGGTTCGTTAGCTATTCAACGTGGATTTAGCATACTCGAAGCGATTCTAATGCCTGTTTTGATTTTTGCCGGCGCTGTTCAGTTGGTTGTAATAGAGCTAATAAACGACAATACCCCCTTAGCAACCATATTATTTACTGCCTTTATCATAAGCTCTCGACACTTTTTATACGGTTTGGCTCTTAGAGATAAACTAAAGAATCTACCTTTTAAATGGCGTGGCAGTTTAGGTTTCTTATTAACAGATGAGTTATTTGCCCTCTGCGGCGAAAGCAAAGCATTAAAAGGCAAATTAAAGCTTGTTTATGCGCTATCCGCAGGTGGAAGTTTCTATCTATGCTGGCTGTTGTGGAATATTATCGGCATTACAGCTGGCAGTTATTTACCTGACTTAACTAACCTAGGGCTTGATTTTGCAATAGCTGTAACTTTCATTGCCTTAGTAGTACCGACTATCACAACTTTACCCGTATTGATCACAGTTTTAGTCGCCGGTTTTTCCTCTGTGCTTTTTAAAATAGCTGATTGGGAATTGGGGTTAGTACTATCGTCTTTAATAGCAATGTTTTGTGGGTATTTAACGGCACACAAACAAGCAAGGCTCAATATAAAAAGGAATGAAAACTTATGACTTTACTAACAATAGTATTGCTTGCTGGTATCACTTTCTTTAGCCGTTACCTTTTTTTACACCCTAAGCTACCATTACGCATTGGAGCAAAAGTAACACATTTATTAAGTTTCAGCGCACCCGCCGTATTAACAGCTATTTGGGTGCCAATTATTTTTATTAAAGATAACAACTTCAACACCAGCCTGACAAATCCCTATTTATTGGCGGCAACCGTAGCCGTTATAGCTTCTTATAAAAGCAAAAACATTTACCTAACGTTAGGCACGAGTATCACAGTTTTTATCATGCTACGACTATTCTTTAGTTAGTGCTTAAACAGGATAATAGCAAAGTAGATTTAAAAGTTTGCAGGTGTAGTCGCACTAATAATCTTACACTCTTGATCCGACGTATTTCTAAAGCGGTGAGGCTTATTATTATCGAAATAATAACTATCACCTTTTTCTAACAGGTTAACATCTTCCCCTACGGTAAGTTCAATTTGTCCTGCAAGAATATATCCGCCTTCTTCAGCATCATTTTGCAACATTTCTGTACCCGTATCAGCACCTGGAGCATAAGATTCAATTAAAAATGTCATCTGTCTGCGCGGAAATGACTTCCCCACGAGTAACATCTCTACATCACCAGAGCCAATATCCATTAACTCTTCGGCTTGATAAACTACCTGTTGGTTTTTTTCAACATTAGCATCATTTGCAAAAAATTCGACAATAGAAATAGGAATTCCATTGAGTACTTTTTTCAATGAACTAATTGATGGACTAACACTATTTTTTTCAATCATTGAAATAGTGCTATTGGTGACTCCTGCACGTTTAGCAAGTTCACGTTGAGAAATGTTTCTTAATAGACGAATTGATTTTAATCTGGCACCTACATCCACAGGTATCCCCTTGATTTTTATTTTTAATTTCTAGTGTTCGATATTATATACCCAAACTACCTCAAGATGCGAATTTCAGCTTAATTCGAAGTATTCTATCAATGTGGATTAGGCATAAAACAAACACTTGGCTTAAGTGATTATTTACGTTACCATCGTACGATATATTTTACAGCGACTAATATTATTTACACCTAAAGAGTGGGAAATACTTAAATGAAGAGGCTAACATGACGGCTATACATACTAATCAATATCCACCATCTTATTACTTTTCATCACTAAGATATCAACAAGAGTATTCCGTACTAGCAGAGTCTGTGAACGCAGATATCTGTATTATCGGCGGTGGTTTTACTGGTGTTGCTAGTGCAATTGAATTAGCAGAACGAGGATATAAAGTCGTTGTACTAGAAGCGCATAAAATTGGTTGGGGTGCATCAGGGCGTAATGGCGGTCAAATTATTCGTGGTATAGGTCACGAGTTGGAAGATTTTAGAAAAACTATTGGTCAACAAGGTATTGATGCGATTACTGCAATGGGAACTGAAGCCAATGAAGTAGTCACGCAACGTGTTAAAAAATACAACATTGATTGTGATTTAACCATGGGTTATTGCGATTTAGCCTCACGACCTAAACATATGAAAGCATTAGAGCAAGACTATCAAGCTATAAGTCAGCGTGATTATCCTTATAGCCTGACAATGCTCGATAAAAATGAATTACAAAAACAGGTTATCGGTTCAAATAATTTTATTGGCGGCATGATAGACATGGGTAGTGGTCATTTACATCCATTAAATCTGTGTACCGGCGAAGCAGAAGTTGCGACTAACTTAGGAGTACAAATATTTACTGACTCTGCAGTTACTCATATAACACCCGGCGAACTGGTAAAAATTGAAACACAACATGGTCAAGTTAATGCTAAGCAAGTAATCCTAGCTGGCAATGCCTACATTGGTGATTTAGCCCCGAAAAAACTACCTAATATTTCCAATAAAATATTACCTGCTGGCAGTTATATCATTGCTACAGAGCCCCTTAAAAAAGAAGTTTACCAAGCATTACTACCGGGTAATCATGCCGTTTGTGATTTAAAAATAGATCTCGATTATTTTCGTTTATCAGCTGATAAAAGACTATTATTTGGCGGCATGTGTAACTATTCAGGTCGCGATCCTAAAGATATAAAAGCGGCGCTTTATCCTAAAATGCTGAAAGTTTTCCCACAACTTGCAGGTGTAAACATAGATTATCAATGGGGAGGCATGATTGGCATTGGCGCGAATCGATTACCGCAAATAGGCCGATTAGATAAAAACATTTATTATGCTCAAGCATATTCTGGTCATGGAGTGAACGTTACTCATATGGCTGCACGTTTATTGGCTGAAGTTATTCATGGCGAGACAGATAGAATTAAGCATTTTGAACAAGTAAAACATTTCGCTTTTCCCGGCGGGAAACATTTACGCTCCCCCCTTCTAGCACTTGGCATGATGTATCACAAAATGCTCGATGCTTTTTAGCGACTAATGGAAAACACCGCTACAAATTAACTATAAAAACTGACTATAAAACCAACTATAACAAGAGCCTATTATGAAAGTTTATCGCACTATTTTTTTAGTCATCTTATCAATGACCTCATTTATAACCAATGCTAAAACTGATGCCTCCCTATCAGCAGATTTAATATTATTTAATGGCAAAATTTATACTGTAAATGAGAAGCAACCATGGGCTGAAGCGGTCGCGGTGAAAGATGGTGAAATTATTGCAGTGGGTGATTTAAGCGAAATAAAATTGTTGGCATCAAAGGAAACCAAACGGAAAGATCTTCAAGGAAGTATGCTTCTACCCGGCTTTATCGACTCTCACGCTCACCCGGTAATGGGCGGTGCTTATGTACGTAGTTTATCCCTTGATACCTTTGCAGACCCAGAACGTTGGTTAGAGCAGATTAGCAACTATGCTAAGCAGAAACCTGACAATAAAGTATTATTTGGTTACGGCTTTCTTGCGAGCGCATTTGGCCCAGAAGGACCAACAAGTGCGATGTTAGATAAAGTGGTTTCTGATAGACCTGTGTATCTAATGGATGAAGGTTTTCATGGTGCATGGGCTAATACCAAAGCCATGAAATTACTTGGTTTAAATAAAGAATCTGTAGATCCTGAGCCCGGTTTTAGCTACTACAAACGTGATAAAGATGGCAATCCAAGTGGCTATTTATTAGAAGGTACTGCCACTTCAGCTATCGAGCACCTCGATATTATTACCGCTGATAGTGTTGCCTTAGGTACTGGCGATGTTATTGATATTATGAACAGTTACGGCATTACTGCTGTTTTTGATGCTGGAGCTCTTGATGTCGATTCATTACAGCTTAAAGTACTTGATAAAATATCAACACAAGGAAAAATGACTGTACGCATGGTTGCTTCACACATGATAGGCACCAGCGAAGCCGCTAAAGATGCCCTCGCTATTGCAACTCATAAAAGAGCTATTAGCAAACACGACATGTATCATATCAACACATTGAAAATAATGAATGACGGCACTATTGAGGGAAAAACTGCGGGCATGTTTGAAGATTATCAAGGTGAACCAGGCAATAAAGGCGTTAACGTTTTCACTCAGAAACAAATGAATACTTTGATAGCTCAAGCAAGTAATGAAAATATGGATGTACATATTCATGCGCTAGGTGAACGTGCAATTTCGGAAACACTTAATGCTATTGAATTAGTTAGAAACAACCCGAAACATAACAACAGTACCAGTCGATTTGCTATTTGCCATATTCAGGTGATGACAGATTATGATGTACAACGCTTTGCCAAACTTAATGTTATAGCGCAGAGCACGCCGCTATGGGCTTCTTATGATGAGTTTGGCAAAGAATTTGTTAGTGACTCACAATTTAGTCGTTACTTTCGTTTTAATAGCCTTAAAAAAGCAGGTGTTAAAATGTCATTTGGTAGTGATTTTCCTGCATCAGGTGCTGGCACTTTAGGTATGTCGCCAATATTTAACATGGAAATTGGGCGTACCCGCCAAACACCTGAGCAAGAAAATGCGCCAATTCAACCGGGCGAACATGAGCGCTTAGATATTGCGACATTGATCAAAGGTTATACCTTAGATGGCGCTTATCAATTGCACATGGAAAAGCAAATAGGCTCTATTGAGGTCGGTAAAAAAGCTGATTTTGTCATATTGGATCAAAACCTATTTACTGTAAATGAATATGATATTCATAAAGTAAAGGTCATTCAAACCATACTTGGTGGTAATATCGTTTATTCACAATCCAAATAGGTTTATTGCTAACAAAGCCATTATGATAGCGGCTTGAAAGTATAGAGGTGATTATAAATGTTGTTAAGTAAGACATCTGAAAACAAAATAGATAATAGCAATCAAATAACCACCTCAATACCAGCTTCATCTGCCCTGGGTAAAATGGCCATTCATCCGTTACGAGAAAAATTGTATAATGAATTGCACAACCGTCCTTTTCGATCTATCACAAACCCTGCACAAATAACGCATATTGCTATTCAACATGAAGGTAAATTAAAACAACAAGAACATGAGTTTATCTCGTTATTATGCAATCGATTTCAAGTAAGTTTACCTGCCGAAACCATGCCCTGCTTTTACCAAAACTTTGGTTTATTCAGCTTACGTTGGGAAAGGCATATGGAATATTCTACTTATACTATAATTCATGAAGCGCCATTAACTAATCAGCCCTTTGTAAAAAATGCCATTGATTATGTCCCTAGTGATTGGCTTGAACACATGCCAGGCAAAGTGATTGCCGCATTACATCTGGTTATTGAACCTACTGACATTAATAATGACGAAAATATCGTTCAATACTTTGACAACATGCGCCTTACAGCTAGTGCGCCTTATAACGGCTTAGCTAAAGTTTGGACCTCATATAAACTTCATGATGATGGCTTTGGACGATTTTTAGTATTTGAACAAGCACTCTCGCCTGAACAACTAGGGCGGTTAATGCAACAGCTACTGCAGCTTGATACTTATCGCTTAATGGCAACCTTGGGCTTACCTTTGGCACAAGCCATTAATAGTGAGTTAAGTCAGTTAGACTTACAGTTACAACAAGTAACCACATGTATAGCGCTTGGCAACGATAGTGACGATAGAGAGCTGTTAACACAAGTATCAAGCATTGCCGCAAAAGTTGAAGATTTTCGTAGCCAAAGTACCTACCGTTTTTCCGCCACAAACGCCTATTACGATGTAGTATTACAACGTATGGAAGAACTAAAAGAAGACGAAATTTCAGGCTATATGACATTGCAAGAATTTTTGATTCGACGAATTACTCCTGCCGTTAAAACCTGTCAAACAGCAGCAAATCACTTAGAGGATATTTCTCGAAGAGTAACCAGAGCCAGTGATTTATTACGTACTCGGGTTGAAATGGTGCTGCAAGAGCAAAACCAAAAACTACTAAAATCCATGAATCGTCGCGCCCATATACAAATGCGCTTACAACAAACAGTGGAAGGCTTATCAGTTGCAGCAATCAGCTATTACGGCATGCAATTATTTGAAAGCATGCTATCAACATTGCCCTCATTAGGTATTGAATATAATCATGAACTAGTTAGCGGCATAGCCGTTCCTGTCGTTATCGGTTTAGTATTTGTTACCACCCGCCTAATTCATCGCAGATTGATGAAAAACATCGATAATTAGTTAATCGGTTTGATATAACTCCCTAAACGGCTAAAAAATAGATAATATATTTTATTGATCTAACATGAAGTATACTTAGCAAGCTACGTAAATTAATTGGTAAGTTTATAATATTTGGAGTAAAAATGAGTAATAAAATTATTGGCATTGTATTAATCATTGCAGGTACCGCACTAACTATTTGGGGTTATAATATTTATGACTCTGCTAGCTCTCAGGTAAGCCGAGCACTAAACGGGGATACACCGATTGATGCGTGGGCAGGCATGGTTGGCGGTGTTATTTGTGTATTAATAGGCATCACAAGATTTAAGTAAAAATCACCCCTTCCTGAATAAGTGCATTAAAATTTAAATTATTTCTACTCTGAGATATTAGCAAACATTTAATGTACTGCTGACTTGGAAAAAAGGTGAATAACACCCACCCCCAACACGATTAATGCCATACCAATAACTGCAGGTAAATCAGGTATTTGTTTGTATAAAAACATGGCTGAAATTGTCACTAGAACAATACCTACGCCAGACCATATGGCATAAGTAATACCTACGGGGAATGTTCTTAATACTAACATCATCAAATAAAAAGATAATAAATAACCAACCACGACAACAATACTTGGCCACAACTTAGTAAATTCTTCAGATGCTTTTAACGCGCTTGTGGCTATTACTTCAGTAGTTATAGCCATAATCAAATACCAATACGCTGACATCAGTTGCTTTCGTTATTTACTAGAGTTGCTTTTGTTTGCTTATTGCGTTCTTCAATTTCAGCTTGCCATTCAAATAAGTTCATTTCAATTAACACAAAGGCAACTATCCATAAAAAGGCATCCCAAAACTCAAGAAAATTCCCTGTTACGCCCCAATAAACGGCAGCAATAAAAAGAACACTATATACGGTAACTTTAACGAAAATGTTATATTTTTCCCACATTTTACTGGAAATATTGCCTAACTGGGTATGAACATCAATTTCTAACATCACCACCACAGAAACCCAAGCAGATGCATTGAGAACATCAACCCATGCTAAAGCTGTTGTCGTGGATAAAGAATCTGCAGTTGCAATAACTTTAAGTTTTTCATGACTAAAAAATTCACTGTTGGCATTTGATAAACTACGGCATGTCTCTGCTGTAAGTTCATTATAAACATTCATGGTTTCCATATACTTCCACTCTTTTGCTAGGCTACATAAATCAGTAACTTGATGTAGTGAAAATTGTGAAATCAAACCAACTTTAGTCATGTAACCATAAAGCGAATAAAGAATGAAGATATAACAAAAAGCACGTACCCCGTGTAAAGTCCATTTTGTAGAGCTGGTTAATTTGTCATCATCTATCACATAAGTTTCTAATTCAAACAGTAGCAACAGTATCAACCAAGCAGCCGTATCTATAGTAGAAGAAAAAGCTTCAACAATGTTATCTAGCGTAATACCTGAGGCGAAGACGACCTTACTCGCTAACCATTCTTCCTTGAAGAATAAATAAACATTTATCGCCAGTAAAGTATAAACAAGGTATTTAAAGCCTTGATAGCCCCATGAGTGAAAATGTCTCATAAAGCTTTGTTTTAACGAGGATGAGTTAACTTGATTCATTGGCACTTCCGTCATAATGTCTTCTTCTTTTAATAATTTATTATCTGACAAATTCTATCAACTTGGTATACCACCTTTTATCTACAATAAAGCCACTGCGAGCAGTGGCTTTATTTAAATTACAAAAGGTTGTAAAAATCAGCTGTTTGATCTAACGTTTTCTTTGCTTTTTCAATGAGCTCATCAACCTCTGCATGGCTAATGACTAGAGGTGGTGAAATAATCATGGTATCTCCACAAGGGCGCATAATTAAACCATTAGCCATTGAGTAGTCTCGACAAACACCACCAGCTTTACTGTTCGGTGCAATTCGCTCATTAGTCGCTTTATCTTTGACTAACTCAAGCCCTGCCACCATTCCCAAGCCGCGTGTTTCACCTACTATGGGGTGTTCAGCTAACTCTAACCAACGTTTTTGTAAGTAAGGTGAAATATCATTTTTAACACGTTCAACAATGCCTTCAGCTTCTATCAACTCAATATTTTTTAGTGCAACAGCGGCGGCAACTGGGTGACCTGAATAAGTAAAACCGTGATTAAAGTCACCACCTTTATTAATTAAAGTATCAGCTACTCTATCGCCAACAATAACGCCACCAATGGGTAAGTATCCTGAAGACAGACCTTTGGCAATTGGCATTAAATCAGGCTTAAGATCGTAATGCAGACTGGCAAACCATTCACCCGTACGGCCAAAACCCGAGATAACTTCATCAACGACAAGTAAAATATCATATTTGGCTAAAATACGTTTTATTTCAGGCCAATAAGTACTAGGTGGAACAATTACACCACCAGCTCCTTGAAATGGTTCAGCGATAAAAGCGGCAATATTATCTTCACCTAGTTCAATAATTTTAGCTTCTAATGATTGCGCCGCTTTAATACCAAATTCTTCTGGCGTTAAGTCAACATCTGCATTACTACTAACTTCTTTAAAGAAATAAGGTTGTTCAATATGTTCAACACCGGCAATCGGTAAATCACCTTGTTCATGCATATAGCCCATACCGCCTAAACTGGCACCCACGACCGTTGAGCCATGATATGCATTCTCACGACTGATAAAGGTTTTCTTAGTTGGCTTACCTTCTAAGTCCCAAAAACGACGCACCATGCGAAAAACAGTATCATTTGCTTCTGAACCTGAGCCAGTGAAAAATACTTTATTCATGTGAGCAGGTGCAAGCGAGGTGATTTTCTCCGCTAATTTAGCTGCTGGTGCATGAGTGGTTTTGAAAAATAGATTATAGTAAGGCAATTCAGTCATTTGCGCTGTAGCAACATCAACTAGCTCTTGGCGGCCATAACCTAAATTGACACACCAAAGCCCTGCCATGGCATCCAATAATTTATTACCTTGATCATCATAAATATAAACTCCTTCTGCATGTGTGATAACACGTGAGCCATTCTCTGCTAGCTCTTTATTATCACTAAATGGTGTGAAGTGATGGTTAATGTCTTTTTGTTGTATTTCGCTGTACATGACAGGTCTCCTAGTTAATCTCGCAAAGCTAACGCTTCACCTACATATATTTTGTTGTTACACATTAATTTATTTATACATTCGCTTTACTAAACATTAGTTAGTAAAAATCGACGTTCCCAAGCAGAGATTTCATTTTTATAGTGATTACAGTCTGCCTGGCGGGTAGCAATAAATCCGCGAACAAACTCTTCACCCAAATACTCTTTTATCGTTTCACTGTTTGCCATCTTTTCTATGGCAAGATCAATATTTAATGATAGATCTTTCGACAATTCGCCATTTGCTCTTGTGGTGGTTTCAGCGCTTGGTGCAACTTTTTCCATCATGCCTATATAACCGCATACTAAAGTAGCAGCTATGGCTAAATAGGGATTAGTATCAGAGCCAGCAATTCTATTTTCCACGCGTGTTGCTTGTTTTGGCGCATTAGGTACACGTAAGCCCACAGTGCGATTTTCAATGCCCCAAAGAAGATTTACCGGCACTGACTCACCCGTTGAAAAACGACGGTAAGAGTTCACATTGGGTGCAAGCATAGGCATTACTTGTGGTGTGTACTTTTGCAAACCACCTAAATAATATTTAAATAGATCACTAAAACCATCACTCGTATCTGCAGCGAAGATATTTTCGCCTGAAGCTATATCAACCACGCTTTGATGCACGTGCATAGCACTTCCTGGTTGACCACTCATAGGCTTAGCCATGAAGGTTGCAGTAATACCATGTTTTTCTGCTGCAGCTCTAACAGTGCGTTTAAACACAAATACTTGATCAGCTAATGCTAATGGATCACCATGATTAAAGTTAAACTCAAACTGAGCTCTTCCCTCTTCATGTACCACTACATCAAGCCCTAAGCCTTGAGAATGTCCCCAGTCATAAATATCTTCCATTAGAGGAGAAAACTCACTAATCGCATCAAGACTAAACGATTGTTTGCCAGCTTCAACACGGCCAGACTTTCCTGCTGGTGCTTGTAAATCTTGGTTTTCGTCAACACAAGTTTTTGTTAAATACAGTTCCATTTCTGGTGCAACTACAGCTTTCCATCCTTGTTTGTTATATAAATCAATCACTTTTTTAAGTATATTACGAGGCGAAAATGCTACTTCTTTTTTGTTAGGAGTATAACTGTCATGAATAATCATGGCGGTTGGTTCATCGATCCAAGGTAACAAATAGCAAGCTGTATCATCTGGCTTTAATATCATATCTACATCTCTAGGATCTGATAAAGACCAGAGCACACTTTCATCAGCATAGCCACCAACAACCGATTGCAATAGAATGGTCTCAGCTAGACGGCAACCTTGCTCTTCAATAAACATAGCAACAGGTAAAACTTTCCCTCGAGGAACACCGGTATGATCGCTGACTACACACTGAACTTGTTTAATATTATGTTCCGATAGCCAGTTCTCTATTTTACTCATAGCTTCACCCGATGATTTATTCATGATTTTTTCTCATTGTTTTTGTCGATTGTTTTGCAGCACATGCCTGACCAAATGCATAAAATAATTGTGTGCTTTGTTGGTTTTCTTCTACGCGCCACTCAGGATGCCACTGAACAGCCATAGCAAACGATTTACTATGGTTCACCGAGAAAGCTTCCACTAACCCGTCTTCTGCGATTGCTTCTATAGTTAGATTTTCAGCCAAGCGATCAACGCCTTGCGTATGTAAAGAGTTCACATCAATTGAGGCTTCATTAACAATATCAGCTAACTTACCTCCGGTAATAACATTGACATGATGACTTGCACTGTATTGCTGCTCAAGTGTTTGTGTTTTGTTTTCTCTGTGTTCATAATAATGTCCACTTTCATGTAGCTTTTGATGCAAACTGCCGCCAAAGGCAACATTCATTTCTTGAAAACCTCGGCAAATACCTAATACAGGAATCCCCTGTTCAACGGCTTTAACAATTAAAGGCAAGCTCGTATTATCTCTAGCAATATCAAGTTTGGTATCAGCTTCTGCTGCTTCATCTTGGTAATTCAAAGGATCAACCATAGAATAGCCACCCGTACATAAAATGCCATCGAGCATATTAAGCAATTGATCCATGCTTGATTTATCCGCCGTCGCTGGAATTAATAAAGGAAGGCAATTACTAAAAGAACTAATAGCCTTAATGTATTTTTCACCCGCAATATGAAACGGATGAGGGCCAATAATTTCTTTATCACAAATAATACCGACGACGGGTAAATGTGCCTGTGTCATAAAATTACCATTTTTTGTTGAATAACGCCAAGTGTTCGATTTAACAAACAGTAGCATATTAAAATAATGAACGTCGAGATAAATTTTACCCTTCAAAATAAACACCAACACAACACACTGTTATTTAACGAAAGATTAAAGATAAATATTTTAAAAAATAATAACAACAAGTAGAGTACCCATATATAAAATCGAAAAAAATACTGCCGAACCATAATGATTGATTGAAATAGTTTACAGAGAACAGATAAAAAAACACAAAGAATTACTTTAATGGAGAACTACTATTGAGTGCTAATTTCAATTTAATTGAGTTCATTGGTAAATATATATATGCTGACTAAGCTATCAATCACAATGGAAAGTCAAATGAATAAGCCCTTCTTGCATACACTTCTCGCATTAATTTTTATGATATTAACAATGGGCTCTGCACAAGTTAACGCTGAAAATGATACTGGCTTATCTTGGCCTCAAGAAATATCTGTTGATGAAGGCACTATCATAATTTATCAACCTCAGCCTGAGGATCTCACTGGCGCCACCCTAAAAGCTAGAGCTGCTGTTTCCTTTGAAATAAAAGGTCAACAAGAACCTTTGTTTGCTGCCATTTGGTTTGAAACTCAACTAGAAACCGATCATGAAAGTCGTACCGCAGTTTTACGAAATATAATAATCACTAATGTACGATTTCCTGTCGAAGATGTAGATAAAACTAAGCAAGAGAAGTTTAGCGCTATTGTAGAAAAGGAATTGATGAAACGTGACCTTAAAATTAACTTAGACAACCTAGTTACTACGCTTGAATACGCAGAAGAACGTAAAAAAATAGCTGCGGATATGGATAATACACCTCCTAAAATAGTTTTCGTTAATGAGCCTGCGGTACTCATCAGTTTGGATGGTGCCCCACAAATTCGTGAAGATGAGGGCGTTCAACGTGTGATGAATACCCCATTTACAATAGTACAAGACCCAAATAATAAAATGTGGTATTTAAATGCAGATAAAGATACTTGGTATCAAGCAGATGAATTAAATGGTGATTGGTCAATTGCCGAGGAAGTATCTTATTCGGTTAGGTTAAAAGCACCAAAGCCTAATGAAGAAGATGAGCCAGCTCAAGAAGATGATAAAGATGGACCCGCGCCAAAAATAATACTAGTCACGGAACCCACTGAACTAATATCTAGCACGGGTACACCCACGTTTGTTCCAGTTAACGGAACTGATTTACTTTATGTGAGCAATACAGACAGCGACGTGCTTTTAGACATTAAAGAGCAACGTTATTACATTTTATTATCTGGACGATGGTATACCAGTAAAACAACGGATGGCCCTTGGAGCTTTGTTCAAGGAATCGACCTACCGGTAGATTTTCCAAGCATTCCAACTGAGTCTGAGGTTTCAAATGTACGCTATGCTGTGCCTGGTACCGAAGAAGCAGAAGATGCAGTTATGGAAGCCCAATTGCCACAAACGGCAACAGTGGATCGGGAGAAAGCATCTCTTAAGGTAGAATACGATGGAACCCCAGAATTTGTTGCAGTAGAAAGTACAGAGCTTACTTATGCCGTTAATACCGCCACTCCAGTTATTCAATACCAAGGGAAATATTATGCGGTAGATGAAGCTATATGGTTTGTTGCTAGTAATTCAACCGGTACATGGCAAGTTGCTACAGAAATTCCAGCTGAAATATACAAAATCCCCCCCAAGTCACCTATCTATCATGTAACCTTTGTGCACATTTACAGTCATACTCCTGAAGTTGTTTATGTCGGCTATACACAAGGTTACACCAACGTTTACATTTACCACAATACCGTTATTTATGGTACCGGTTACTACTACCCAGCTTGGTATGGTCGATACTACTACCCTCGCCCATCCACATGGGGCTTTCACGCTCGTTATAGCCCTAGATGGGGATGGAGTTTTGGTTTAAGTTACAGCCACGGCCCGTTTAGATTTACCATCGGACATGGTGGTTGGTATCGCGGTGGTTGGTGGGGCCCGAGTCGATATCGTGGTTATAGTCGCGGTTACCGCCATGGTATAAGAGCAGGATATCGCGCCGGCTATAGAGCGGGTAAACGAAGTTCAGTGCGTAATAATATGTATCGTAGCCAACGAAATCAAGCCAGAACACGAAATACTACAAACATGAATAGGCAGAAAAATAAGGCTCGTACTTCTAACAACCGAACAAGTAATAGAGCAAATAATGTCTATGCTGATCGCAGCGGAAATGTGCACAGAAATAATAATGGCAATTGGCAACAACGTACAAATCAAGGCTGGAGTAACTCAAATAAAGGACAAGCGACGCAAAGAGCGCAACTTGGCAATATCAACCAAAACCAACAAAGAGCTAGAAACACGACCACAACGCCAAACAGAGCATCAAATTCTATCAATCGTAATAGCTCGTTAAACAGAAGTCATCAATCTAGGCAAAGAGGAAATACCAAGGCGATGCAAAGTGGCGGAAGCCGTCGTCGATAGTAAATGACAAATATAAGTTCCCTTTGGACCACTACTTCACTTTAAGATAAAAATTAATAGCTATAACTTATTTGATTTGGTTCAATATATTATATAAAAACTCTAAATATCAATTTGCTGATAACAGACATTTAGCTATGATAGGATAAGAATCGATAAACGTATTTGTTGTAATTTAGGTTAGTAGATTCTTACTTTATCATAGCTATATAATCAATTGGATTAATCGTCTGTATGTTTAAATCTATAGTGAAAATTTTATTTTCGTCTTCTAAAAAAAATAACAACCCAAATTATTTTTATTTTGAAGATACGGGTAAATCAGCACAAGAGATGCAAGAAGAAAATGTAACTGAGCTTCAAGCTTCAAAACAGTTAAAGTTTACCTCAACCGAAGAAATACATCATAAGGCCTTTTATGATTTTCTATTCGGACAATCTTCCTCAACAGAGCAACACGACGAGTTATCTCTATATATATCTAAAAAAATTGAAAAAACACTTTCAAAACCTATAAGTATACTTGAAGCATTACCCTTGTTGCCGCTCTCGCTAACCAAAGTTATTGAGCAATTAAATGATAAAGAGTTTGATACTGATGTATTAATAGAATTAATTAAGAAAGAGCCTGTAATAGCTGTAAAAGTAATAGAGTTAGCTAATTCGTCATACTACAATCATAGTAGTAAGAATATAACTGATCTTAAATCTGCATTTATGCTGCTCGGCACCAATGGGTTAATGGAAGGCATAGTAAATGGCTTTGTGAGTAAACTAACCCCTCAATCACATATATACTTTCAACAGTACGGCAGCAAAATATGGAACCACTGTTTTACTTCAGGAGTGATCGCAAAAGAATTAATAAACAACTCTCCTTATAAGCAAGAATCAGCACAAGGATATCTTATAGGTTTGCTTTGCAACTTAGGAGATATGATTATTTACCAGCTATTGATGGAGGCTTTTACTTACGTGCATCCTGACTGTCAACCCAGCTCTTTTGCTTTTAAAGAGGTCATGTTTAAAAACTCAAAAAAGATTACTTATCTCATTGCCAAATACCAGGACTTGCCAAGTTCAATTCTAGATGCGCTAGCGTTGCAGACAAAATTAACTAAATCTTCAATGCTAGCTGCAGTTTTTAGTAGACGACCAATTGCTTGTTATGTATATGAAGCAAATATTATCAGTGAATTAGAATTGAGGTTAGAACATCAAAAAATCGACGATAAGACCTTAAGTGAAGTAAAGACCTCCTTAGTTTTCAGTGATGAAGCTAAACAATATTTAGAAAACCTATACCCATGATACTTCAAGATTTGAATAAACTGCCATCATAGAAGCATTCCTTCACGAAAATTAAACTTCATATCTATTAGTTTCATCTACAAACTTTCAGTTCAAATAGCTGTAAGTCAGCTTCTATCTTGTATAAACACTGCAATTTTAATCAATAATGTCTGAGTGAACTTAACCACAACGCCGATTTTATTTCATACAAAACCGATTTACTCTTAACGCTACACAGAAAAATGTCTTTATAGTAAACAATCACTTTTGGTAAGTATTTCAATTTTATTGTATTACCAAAGATATTATTTAAAGAGCTATATAAGATGCGTAAAATTAGAATGGGTATGGTTGGTGGTGGAAAAGGTGCATTTATTGGTGCTATTCACCGTATCGCCGCACAGCTAGATAATCAAATTGAGCTAGTTTGTGGCGCCTTTAGTTCTGATCCTGATAATGCGATTGCATCTGGTAAAGCCCTTTATTTAGAAGAAGCTAGGTGTTATCGCTCTTATCAAGAAATGTTCGCACAAGAAGCTAAACTTGGTGATGATAAACGCATGGATATGGTGGCTATTGTTACCCCAAATCACTTGCATTTCCCTGTAGCTAAAATGGCGCTAGAACACGGCTTTCATGTCATGTCTGATAAGCCAGCAACAGTTGATTTAGCTGAAACATTGGCGTTGAAAGATATTATTGAGCAAACAGGATTGCTGTACGGCTTAACCCACACTTACACTGGCTACCCTATGGTGAAGGAAGCTAAAGCACGTATTGAGCAAGGACAATTAGGAAAAATTAAAAAAATTGTTGTTGAATACCCACAAGGCTGGTTAGCCCATAAAAGTGATGAAGACAGTAAACAAGCAACATGGCGTTTAGATCCTAAAAAATCAGGTATTAGTTGTTGCATGGGCGATATTGGTATTCACGCCGCCAACCTCGCAGAATACGTGACTGGCCTTGCTATCACAGATGTTTGCGCTGATTTATCTAGCAGTGTCGCAGGACGATTACTGGACGACGACGGTACAGTATTACTTCGTTTTAATTCTGGCGCACAAGGCACTTTACAAGCGAGTCAAATATCAATAGGTGAAGAAAATAGCCTTAAATTACGTGTGTATGGCGAAACTGCAAGTATTGAATGGTCACAACTTGAACCAAACAGTATTTGGATGAGACATTCTGATAAGCCTAGTCAGCTGATTCGCGCTGGTGTCGGTGAAATGAATGCAATAACGCAAGCCAACATGAGAACACCAGCAGGCCATCCTGAAGGATACTTAGAAGCTTTTGCCAATATATATACCCAGTTTTCATATCAAATACGTAATAGAATTTTTGCTAACACTAGCGACATTAATGCTATTAGTGAAGCTGCGATGAATGATGTGCCTGGTATAGAGTCAGCTATTAGAGGCATGGCCTTTATTGAGAATGTTGTGGCTGCAAGTCAGTCTGAATTTAAGTGGCACAAGTTTTCGTTAGAACCGCAAAGCATAGCTATACCACCTAGTAGTACCAACTAATAATTCAGTGAAGTAAATAAGGCATAAAGAAACATTTCATGAAAAATAGGATGAAGAAGAAAATGGAAAAAATTAAAGGCCCTGCAATTTTTCTTGCTCAATTTATTGCAGAAGAAGCCCCATTTAATGATCTCCCTTCATTATGTCGTTGGGCGGCTAGTTTAGGTTACAAAGGCATTCAGTTACCTACAGATCCGAGGCTTATTGACTTAACCAAAGCAGCTCAAAGTCAAAGTTATTGTGATGAAATAACGGCCATTGTTGCTGGTACTGGTTTAGTGATCACCGAGCTTTCAACTCATCTTCAAGGTCAATTAGTAGCCGTACATCCCGCTTATGATCAAATGTTTGATGGTTTTGCACCAGAGGAACTTCGTAATAATCCAACAGCAAGAACCGAATGGGCGATTGAACAATTAAAATGTGCAGCTAAGGCTAGTGCTCGCTTAGGCTTAAAAGCACATGCGACTTTTTCAGGGGCACTATTATGGCACACATTTTACCCTTGGCCGCAACGTCCATCAGGTTTAGTTGAATTAGGCTTTGAAGAATTAGCCAATCGTTGGTTGCCTATATTAGATGCATTTGATGAAGCGGGTGTTGATGTTTGTTATGAACTACATCCAGGAGAAGATTTACACGACGGTGCAAGTTTTGAACGCTTCCTTGAAGCAGTAGACAACCACCCTCGCGCTAATATTTTATATGATCCTAGTCACTTTGTATTACAGCAGCTCGACTATCTTGCCTTTATCGATATATACCATTGTCGTATCAAAGCTTTTCATGTTAAAGATGCTGAATTTAATCCTTCAGGTCGCAGTGGCGTATATGGCGGTTATCAATCTTGGCAAGATCGTCCTGGACGTTTTCGCTCTTTAGGCGATGGACAAATTAATTTTAAAGCAATTTTTAGCAAACTTACTCAATATGGTTTTAGTGGCTGGGCAGTGCTTGAATGGGAATGCTGTATAAAACATCCTGAAGATGGTGCCAAAGAAGGCGCTAAGTTTATTGCCAATCACATCATTAATCCCACAGAAAAAGCGTTTGATGATTTTGCTTCGGTAGCCACAGATAAAAATAATAACAAACGCCTATTAGGGCTTTTACCAAATGGATTAAATAAGGAACGAGAAAATGACAGTGAATAAAACCATTAACGAAAAAGCTTCATCACGCATATTTATCATTTGTTGCTTAGCTTTATTAGTCACTTCAATGACCTTTGCCATTCGTGCTGGAATTTTAAGCCAATTAGGTCAAGAGTTTGCGCTTACTGATGGTCAATTAGGCTGGGTAAATGCCATGGCATTTCTTGGTTTTCCTGTGGCAATGATGATCGGCGGAGCCTTATACAACACCCTTGGTGCTAAAAAATTACTACTTATTGCTTTTATCTGTCATTTAATAGGGCTATTACTTACCATGACTGCTGGCGGGTTTTGGGGCTTACTTATCTCGACTTTCTTTATTGGCTTTGCTAATGGTGCAGTTGAAGCAGGTTGTAATCCGTTAATCGCAGAAACATACCCAGAGAATAAAACCACTATGCTTAACCGTTTCCATGTCTGGTTTCCTGGAGGAATAGTCGTTGGTGCTCTTATTTCAAAAGCGATGACTGATGCAAGTTTAGGCTGGCAGTTACAAATTTCTGTAATGCTAATTCCTGCCATTTTATATGGCGTGATGGCGTTAAAACAAGAATTTCCAAAGTCTGCCATTCTTAAAGCTTCCACCCGTGACAATGTAAAAGCTTTATTTTCACCACTGTTTATTTTCATGGCTATTTGCATGACATTAACGACTACAGCCGAATTAGGGACACAGCAATGGATTGAGCGAATTTTAGGTGCTTCTGGTGCTTCCCCCATGTTAATTATGGCGTTAATTACTGGGTTAATGGCTGTAGGTCGCTACTTTGCAGGCCCCGTAATTCATCGTTTAAATCCTGTTGGTGTACTGTTGTTTTCTGCAGTGGTAGCAACCGCAGGTATCTATGCGATGAGCGTTGCAACAGGTTCAATGGTGTATATTGCCGCAATATTATTTGCGATTGGCGTGATGTACTTTTGGCCAACCATGGTTGGCTTTGTTGCTGAAAACATTCCAGAAAGTGGCGCTTTAGGAATGTCGATGATCGGCGCTGCAGGCATGTTTGCCTTAAGTTTATGGAACCCTGTTATCGGTGGCTGGATTGATAATGCGCGTGAAAAAGCCAATGCCGCAGCCGTATCTGGTGTTAATCCTGAACTTGTTGCCGGACAAAGTGTTCTTGCCAATTTAGCACTATTTCCCATGGTGCTTATTGTCGCTTTTACTTTCTTGTATGTTTATATGAATAAGAAAAAAGCAAATAAATCATCCGCAGAAACCGTTACCGAGCTTAGTTAAGGCTTTATTCAATACTAATGAATAGGAAAATTGTTATGAAAAATAATCAGACTTCAGCTCATAGTTTAAATAACGAGTCAGGCTCTTCAATGGAAAAACAAGAGAAGTCAAGGCGAAACTTTTTAAAGGGTATATCAACGTTGTTAGGTGGTGCTGCTATCGGTTCGATGTTAACCAGTAATGCCATTTCTGTTGCGATGGCTTATGTGCCAAGTAGTGACAGTATTTTATCCGATGGAAAAGTTTTTAAGAAAGCTCAATTAATGCTACTAAAACAAATATGCGCCATCGTTATTCCTAAAACGGAAACCCTAGGTGCTGCTGAAGTTGATACCCATGGCTTTATTGATAATCAACTCTTTCATTGTCATACACAACAGGAACAAGAAAAAACACTTGAAATACTAAACTTGATTGACTATGTCGCTGAAGAGGCCTTATCAGTCGTGTTCATTAAGTTAAGTGCTGACCAACAATTTCAATTGTTAACTGAACTTGATCTGGGTGAAAAGCGCTTTGATCAAACTCAACGACAGTCATTTAAAGTGTTAAAACAATTTATTTGTTTTGGTTATTACACTTCAGAAGTGGGTGCAACTCAAGAGTTACGTTATGACGCTGTACCGGGTGGCTTTAAAGGCTCTATTCCTTATAAAAGCTCTGATCCTACATGGGCTACTAGAGGCTTGTTTAATTAATAAGTGTTCGCTAAAGAAATAGCTCAATAGGTAGCTTGAAGTATAGAAAGACACCTTGATCAGTTTATTTGATATGAGATAAAAATAATGAAAGAACAAGTTTATGTAAATAAAACCAGTGAAGTTTATGACGCAATAGTTATAGGCTCTGGTATTTCAGGTGGTTGGGCTGCAAAAGAACTTTGTGAACGAGGTCAGAAAACTTTGATGATAGAACGTGGTGGTGTTGTTGAACACCGTAAGGATTACACCGGTGAAAATACGCCAATGTGGAAGCAAGAGCATCGCGGCCGAGTAGAAAATATTTTAGTCGATCAACAACATCATATTCAAAAGCAATGTTACGCTTTTGGTAATACCACAAAACAATTTTTTGGTAATGATCGCGACTTACCTTACACCACTAAACCTGGAACTGAATTTTCTTGGATACGTGGGAATATGTTAGGCGGAAAATCATTATTGTGGCATCGACAAACCTACCGTTTAGGTGAGTATGACTTCAATGCCAATAAACTTGATGGTTACGGGAATGACTGGCCAATTCGCAGTAAAGATATTGAAAAATGGTATTCACACGTTGAAATACACGCTGGAATAAGTGGCTCTAAAGAAAATCTCCCCAATTTACCCGACAGCGAGTTTTTACCGCCGTTTGAAATGATGGCACCAGAAAAAGCAATACAAGCAAAGTTTGCCGAATTATATCCTGAACGACCTTTGATTATGGGACGTACAGCTCATTTAACTCAACCTACTCAATTACATGTTGATCAAGGACGTGTGAAGTGTCAGGCAAGAAATGAATGTCATGCGGGTTGCTCTTTCGGTGGATATTTCTCTACCCAAAGCTCAACCTTACCTGCTGCGGCTAAAACAGGAAACCTGCATATCGCGCCAAATAGTGTTGTACACAGCCTAATTTATGATGAAGTCACCAACCGTGTTAAAGGTGTACGAGTTATCGATAATGATGATTTAAGTGAGCGAGAGTACTTTGCTAAAGTAGTTTTTGTTTGTGCATCAACCATTGGTTCAACACAAATACTGATGAACTCAATCTCGAAAAAGTTTCCCAACGGTATTGCTAATAGTTCAGGTGTGCTTGGTCATTATTTAATGGACCATAATTACAATTCAGTCGCTTCTGGAGATGTTGAAGGTTTTGAAGACGAGTATTATTCAGGCCGCAGGCCTTCAGGCTTAATAATACCCAATTTCTATTATAAGCCAAATCCTAAGCGTGGATTTTTGAGAGGTTATGCTTTAAGTGCTAGTGCATATCGAGAAGGATGGGATTCACAACAGCATCAGGATGGTTTAGGCGTTGACTATAAAAACAAAATTAAACAGGCGGGAAAATGGCGCTTTGGCTTATCTGCACAAGGTGAAATGCTACCAAGGTTTGAAAACCAAATGCGCCTACATCCAACATTGAAAGATAAATGGGACATTCCTCAAATAGAATTTGATGTGAGATTTTCAGAGAATGAAAAGTTAATGATGGAGGATGCCGCAGAGCAATCAATTAACATGTTGAAAGCTGCTGGGTTGAAAAATGTTTCGGGCCATGCAAAGCATGGTCCTCCAGGCTTAGCCATTCATGAACTAGGCACAGCACGAATGGGGCGTGACCCTAAAACATCAATACTGAATGGTTTTAACCAAAGCCATGATATTCCCAATTTATTTGTTACTGATGGAGCAAGTTTTTGTTCATCAGCAGTACAAAACCCCAGTTTAACTTTTATGGCGTTAACTGCCAGAGCTGTTGATTTTGCAGTGAAAGAACTAGCGGCTAAAAGAATATAATTTTTAAAACAACAGGATTAATAATGAAAATATTAAAATATATAACACTGGTAACCCTTATGTGCGCATCTTGTTTTGGTCTTGCGCACGACGAATCACATAAAAATAGCAGTGCACAACAATATAAAAACAAAGCAATCCCTAAAATTAGCGTGCAGTTATGGTCAGTAAAAGATGAACTAAAAAGTGATTTTAAAGGCACATTAACTAAAATTGCTAATATGGGCTTTGACGGTGTTGAATTTGCTGGTGATTTTGGCCCTTACGCAAATGATGCTAAAGGACTAAAAAACTTTTTAGACGGTTTAGGATTAAAAGTAAGTGCGGCGCATGTTAAGTTCACCGCCTTCAATGCTGAAAGCTTTGCGCAATCCGTTGCATATTATAAAGCTCTAGGGACAGATACGTTGATTGTGGCATGGGATGACAGAGCTTGGGATGCACAAAGAGTTGATAGTTTGATAAGTGATCTAACATCGCTATTTACCAAACTAAAAGCTGAAGGCTTTCATTTTGGCTATCATAATCACGACCAAGAATTTGATGAGCATAACGGCGCAACATTTTGGGATCATATTGCACAATCAACACCAAAAGACTTTGTGTTACAAATGGATGTCGGCTGGGTAACGCTTGCTGAAAAAGATCCTGTTGAATATATTAATCGTTATCCGGGTCGTACATTAACTACACATATCAAAGCGAAATTACCTAAAGCCGTAGCAGCAAAAGTTGCAACCAATGGTAAGCGCCCTATTGTTGGCGACGATGTTACCGATTGGTCCGCGGTATTAAAAGCAGATATTACCGTTGGGGGCACAAAATGGTTTGTAATTGAGCAAGAAGAATATCCAGACGGATTAACACCTTTACAAGCAGTTGAGTTATCAAAGAAAGGATTAGATAAAGCAATTAGAAGTTTATAATGTTATTTGAACAAAGCCCTCTGATAGAATCAAAGGGCTTTGTTTGACAGAACTAGCTAATAAAGTCAATCGACTTCAATAATGTAATTTCAACAGATTCTGCCGCACTTAATGTCAGTAACTCAATGTTTTCAACGATCTTTTCATTAATAGGTTCCATAGACGAAATTTGACTACTTAACAATTTTGGTGACATAAAATGCCCTGCTCTATCGGCCAAGCGCTGCGCAATTAATACTTGGTCAGCATTAAGTAAAATCCCCACAGCACGATGGTACGAACCGAATATTAACTGCCTGTGCTGCTGTTTTAATCCAGAATATGCGAGCACACAGCATTGATTTTGTAATTCGTAATTAGTTAACTGTCTACAAATACGCGCGATCCAAGGCGCTCTTTGTTCATCAGTTAAAGGGAGCCCTTGTGACATTTGTTTAATCGCGTCATCACTATGAAAAGAGTCTGCATCTAAAAAAATATAATCAAAATGACGCGCTATTTCTTGGGCTAGGGTTGTTTTTCCACATCCAGAAACGCCCATAACAACCACCAAGATAGGTGCTTTTTTACTTTCTGTCTTACTATTTAATAACAATATTAACCCTTGCCCAAAATGATGGCGCAACCAATAAGTACAAACCATCAATTTATTGATGAATAACATGAATAAACATAGGTGTTTACATATTATTACGGTTGCAATAAAGCATATCATTACATAGAATGGTTGCGCTAACAACTAGTGTTATTAATAATAAAAGTAATAACTGAATGTCAGTAATGACCTGTTATTTTATACAAATTATCAATCGATATTATTTATAAACTACCCACAAGGGAACTAATGCAAGATATTATGCACAACGCAAGTCCATTTTTTTTACTCAGTGTCGCCGCACTCTCTATTGTTGCACTACTATTACTGATCATAAAATATCGAGTTCATGCCTTTGTTGCACTAGTCTTGGTAAGTTTTTGTACCGCAGTTATTGCCGGTATTCCTAGTGAAGATGTCGTGCCAACATTAATGAATGGCTTTGGTGGAACGCTTGCCTCTGTAGCCTTGTTAGTTGGACTTGGCGCCATGATAGGGAAACTACTAGAAGTTTCTGGTGGTGCTCAAGTTCTAGCAGATAAACTGATCGGTAAATTTGGTGAAAAAAAAGCTCCCTTAGCACTTGGCGTAGCCTCATTGATATTCGGATTCCCGATATTTTTCGATGCCGGTTTAATGGTGATGATGCCAATAATTTTCAGTGTGGCTAAACGATTCGGTGGCTCTTTACTCATTTATGCATTACCAGCTGCAGGCGCATTTGCAGTAATGCACGCATTTGTACCGCCTCACCCTGGTCCGGTTGCCGCCGCAGGTTTTCTTGGCGCGGATATTGGTCTTTTGTTGTTGGTGGGGTTATTGGTTGCTGCGCCAACATGGTATCTGGGCTCCTATCTGTTTGGACTATATGCTGGCAACAAATTCAACATTCCCCTGTCAAATCTGCTTTTTACCACAGAGTCAAAGTCACAAGCTTTAAAACTACCCAAATTTGCCACAGTAATGTCGTTACTCCTGTTACCCATGTTGCTTATTTTCCTTGATACAGGCCTCAACACACTAACTGCCGCTGGCATCATCGATGGCTCTAATCCAGTCACTAAAATTTTGAGAATGATTGGTAAAACCCCGATTGCGTTACTTATAACGCTGTTAGCTTGTTTGTTTGTTTTTGCAAAAGATTACGGAATGAAAAAATTAGAAAAGCTTTGCAATGAATCACTTGCACCAATATGTGGTGTTATTTTAATTACCGGTGCAGGAGGAATGTACGGTGGCGTATTACGTTCCAGCGGTATTGGCGACGCCCTTGCTGGGTTGCTTAACGACACTGGCATGCCGGTTATTGTAGCTGCGTTTGTTATTGCTACTTGCCTTAGAGTCGCCCAAGGCTCAGCTACTGTAGCGCTTACTACCACAGCAGCCCTCATATCCCCTATGGTGGCCGCGACAGTTGGCCTATCAGCGCTAGATCTTTGTTTTATTGTTATTGCAATAGCGGGTGGTGCAACCGTACTGTCTCATTTTAACGATTCAGGCTTTTGGCTGGTGAGTCGCTTACTTTCAATGGACGAGAAAACCACGCTAAAAACCTGGACTGTTATGGAAACACTATTGGGGACTATCGCCTTTTTAATAGTGTTGGTTTTAAGTTTGGTGTTTTAGTAGTTAACACGTTTTTAAAATAAGATTTATTTAAGGTTTTCTATGTCTAGCAAAACATCAAGTACAAACGCAAACTCAGTAGCTAAATCACGAAATGCTAATAGAATCACAATGAAAGACGTTGCTAACAAAGCCGGTGTGAGCGCCATTACGGTTTCTAGAGTAGTCAATGATTATACTGGTGTACGTGAAAATATCCGCAAAAAAGTGACCGAAGCAATCGCGACACTTGGCTATATTCCTAACCATTCAGCGAGTGTGTTAGCTTCATCCCGTTCAAAATTAATTGGTGTTTTAATTCCCTCATTATCCAATGTGGTATTTAACGATGTATTACGCGGAATTTATGACATAGCTGGACCCGCTAATTATCAGGTGTTATTAGCAGACACTCATTATTCTCCCATGGAAGAAGAACGATCAATTCGCACTTTGCTTGGTCAATCTCCTGAAGGCTTAATTATTACTGGTGGCGAACAAACCGATGCTGCCAAAGCCATGCTGAAAGCTTCTGGTATACCTGTGGTGCAAATCATGGATAAAGTGAAATCACCAATTGATATCAACGTGGGGTTTTCTCACTTTGAAGCAGGTGCTGCAGTCGCTCAGTCTTTATTAGATAATTCATACCGTAAAATAGGTTTCATTGGTGCGAGAATGGATCCAAGGACCTGTGATCGACTAGCAGGTTTTGAGTCCGTACTTTCTACCGCTGGCTGCCTAGATCCAAAGCGGATAATCACCAATCCTCAGCCTTCTTCTGTTGCCATAGGTGCTACCTTATTTAGGGAGTTAATGGCTGTTGCCGAAGGTGAATGCGATGCGATTTTTTGTTGTAACGACGATTTAGCTTTAGGTGCATTACACGAATGCAAAAAAATGCACATTCAAGTTCCAAGTAAATTTGGCGTATGTGGATTTAATGACATTGAAATGGCGACATACGCCGAGCCGTCATTATCAAGTGTAAGTGTTAATCGATACCAAATGGGCAAGTGCGCAATTGAACTTATTCTTCAGCGTTTAAAGCATCAAGAAGAAAACATCAACAGACAACCAAGCTATATTAATACGGGATTTGAGCTATTTATGCGTGACTCAACACGTTAACTATTCCAATAGTTGATAGTTTAAGCAATATATAATATGACAAACAAAACCAAGGTGTAACATGTTCTTTAAACAAAATCAGTCCAAAAAACTCAAGTTTATCACTATTATAGGTAGCAGTTTATTAGTTGCTTCGTGTACTAATGACACTACAACTCAAGTAAAAAACAATATCAACACTGCCTCTACTGATACAGTAAATACCGCTGCTAACGCCAACACCTTGTATTGTCCAAAAGGCTCAGAGAATGTACAACTGGATTTAACCAATATAAAACTGACTCGCGAACAAAACATTCCATTAATGTACCAAGGTTATAACAATATTGAAGGCCCCGTTTGGCACGATGGAGCTTTATATTATTCAAATATGGGTTCACATCAACCTGATGAAAATGGATTTGAATTAAGTAATCAAACCACCATTTGGCGTTGGGTTCCGGGTAACAAACCGCAAGTGTGGATGACAGACACAAAAGCAGGCACTAATGGCTTGGCATTAGACAGTAAAGGCAATTTAGTGGCAACGCGTCAGCTAGACGGCACACTTTCAACTATTGATTGGCAAACAAAACAAGTAACACCGATTGTAAGCACTTTCAAAAATAAACGTTTTAACTCCCCAAATGATTTAACCGTAGGTAATGACGATACCATTTATTTCACTGATCCAAATTGGAATATTCCATCGAACATTAATATTGCAGATACTCAAGGAGGGGGGCAACCGGGATCAATTGAACCTGGACAACGAATTTATCGAGTAACAACCGATGGTAAAGTAAATGCTACTAAGGTTACTGAACTTGTACCTGCTTTACGTGACAAACCAAATGGTATTATTTTATCTCTTGATCAACAGCAATTAATTGTCGGCGGCTTGAAAGGGTTATGGGCATTTGATTTAACTTCAGGCGAAATTTCAAACCCACAACAACTTCTAGACACACCAATTGACGGACTAGGTAAAGACTGCAGCGGTAATATTTATATTACCACCACCCGAGAATTACCTGAAAGAAAAGATGGTCAAGTTGTGGTGATACTAGACAAACTACACCAAGAAATTGGTACGTTAAACGTACCAGGGATTCATATTGTCACTAATATTGCCTTTGGTGGCGACGACGGAAAAACGTTATTTGTAACAGGGCTAACGGCACCAATGGATGGCAATAAGCTTCGCCAATGTGGTAATAAACCTTGTTTAAAAGCTGGTATTTACACAACAAAACTTAATGTACAAGGCTTTCCATTTTAAATAAAGTGATTTTAATTCAAACAGATAAATGTAAAAGGTTAACGATAAAGCATTAACCTAGCTTTATTTATCAATTACACTTCACTAGAACAATGCTCTTGACGAAAAGCAGAAGGGCTTTGTTTAAATAATTTTTGAAACTGGCGACTAAAATAACTATGATCAGCAAAACCAGTGTCATTGGCAATAGTTGCGATAGCAATGTTAGTTTCAATTAATAACCGTCGAGCGTTCTCTAAGCGTACTTCATTAATGAATTGTTTAGGGGTTTTGCCTAAATATTTTTTAAAACGGCGCTCTAATGCACTAATAGACAAATGAGTGACGTCGGCAAGCTCTTTCAAACAAATATTCTGCATATAATTTTTTCGTACATAGGCAACAGGCTCCTTTAAAGCATCCATTCCTGATAGTACGAGTGAAGTTTTCTCTAAATGTCTTGAAATACCATAAGATCCAATAGCTTTTCCCTGTTCATCAAACAAAGGGCGTTTAGATGTAGTAAACCAAGCGATATCACCTGATTTGGTATTATTCATTTCTAAGCGGTTATTTACAACTTCACCCTTCATTACTTTTTGATCATCAACAGTAAACTGCTTAGCAAGATGATCAGGGGAAAAATCAAAGTCACTCAAGCCTATTATTTGAGCGAGTGATGTTACACCAATATGCTCTAAAAAAAATTGATTCGCATAAACAAAACAACCTTTCTCATCTTTTACCCAAAAAATCACATCAGGCATAAGATCAAACATTTCAATAATTTGTTTAACACTAAACTGATTAATAAAATTATCTACACAACTTGGCGACATGGTCATTTGTTCATATTCCATACTAAAGTATAGCTTAAAGCAACGATTTAAAATCTAAACTAAAAATAGTATATGAGTTTAGCAAAAAACATACAACGCCGATTTTGTTGTACAAAAAACCGATTTACTCTTAACACTTCACAGAAAAACATCTTTATAGTAAATAATCACTTTGGGTGAATATTTATACAATTAGACTTAACGTACAAAGTGTGCAACTTAAATTGGAAGTCGACTAGAGGAAAAATAATCGTCAATCGTTTATATGTATGAGAAAAAGAAAAATAGGCATAGAACACATAGCAAAAAACTAGAAAGGTTTAGCTATAGACGAATGAACATGCTGTATCGTTTTTACTCAACCTTACATTATAAAAATAGATAAAAGGAATGAAACATGATCCACAAACCACATAAAAAGTTTAATAAATCACTCATTGCTAAGAGCATAAGTTTAATGCTTGGCACAACAGTGATGACACCAGTTATTGCTGAGGAGACAAAAAAAGACGAAGCTGAAGTTGAAGTTATTCAAGTGACAGGTATGCGAGGTAGTTTATCTGCTTCTATGAATGTTAAGCGTCAATCTTCAGGTGTTGTTGATGCTATTTCTGCAGTAGATATGGGTAAATTCCCAGATACTAACCTTGCTGAATCTTTACAGCGTATTACCGGTGTATCAATTAACCGCGTTAACGGAGAAGGTTCAGAAGTAACTGTACGTGGCTTTGGCGGTAACTTTAACTTAGTTACTTTAAATGGTCGTCAAATGCCTGCTGCAAACGTAGGTACTATCACTGGCAACCCGCAAGATAAAGGCGCAGCAGGTACTAGTCGCTCATTTGATTTTTCAAATATTGCTTCAGAAGGTGTAAGCGGCATAGAAGTATATAAAACTGGTCGCGCGGCAGGTGCTTCTGGTGGTATTGGTGCAACGATAAACATTAATACACTTAAGCCATTAGAAACAGGTGAAAATAGTGGCTCTATTGGGGCAAAATTAGTTAATGATGAAAGCGGTGATGAAGTAACTCCAGAAGTAAGTGGTTTAGCTAATTGGGTGAATGAAGATTCAACTTTTGGTGTATCAGTATTTGGTTCATTCCAAAAACGTAACTCTGGCAGTCGCCATATGAGTGTAGAAGTATATGAATTACGAACATATAATGGTGCAGAGGATTTAAACTCTCTTACTATTCCTGGTGCTACAGTGGTAAATGAACCTGATATTGGGCAAATCATATCCATCCCTAGTAACATTGGCGTAGGTACTAGCCAAGATGAACGTGAACGTACTAATGCGATGTTAACGTTACAATTTGAACCCATTGAAGATCTTAGATTCACTTTTGATGCAACTTATGCAAAAAATGAGAAAGAATCAACGTCACTTATTGACGGTATCTGGTTTGCTCGACAATTTAGCTCTGTTGAATTTGACGGTAACCCAGTAGTGTCTACACCGGTTAAGTTTTCTGAGACAGGTGGCGCTAATAATGCAGTTATCGGTAAAGATTTCTTTTATCAAAACTTAGCACAAGCAACTGAAGATGAAATGAAATCTTTTGGCTTCAATGCTGATTACTGGGTGAATGACTCATTAAACCTGCGTTTTGATGTTGCGTCATCAGAATCTACTAGTGGTGGAGCTGGTCCTGAAGGACTTAACACTGTTCGCTTTAACCTCGCGGGTGCAACGGCTGGTTGGCAAACAGTTGACTTTACTCAACGAATTCCTGCAGCAAGTATCTTAGTTGAAGATACTTTAAAAGGTGGTAACGGAAACGGAATTTTTGATAAAGCTGATATTGGCTCTCAAGTAACTCAAACTGATAAGTCTAATCAATATTCAGATGTTGACCAAGTTCGTTTTGAAGGTCAATGGGTTGGTGAAGATGTTACTGTTGATTTTGGTGTTGGGTATATTTCAACAGAAATGAGACAAACACGTCAAGCTTCAACTGACGCTTTAGGTGATTGGGGTGTAACCAATCCTGGTGATATTCCAGAAGGTTTATTTGAACAAAGCTGTACCTCTTGTGCATTTGAAGATCATAACCTATCTGGTGTTGAAGGTGCTGATTCTATGTCACCAGGTGGCGCAACAGTACCACTAGGTAGTGTTTCATTTGGTGGAGACCCAGTTGCTCTTCTAAACGCAGTTGGTCCTGCATATGGAGTATCTTTAGCTAATAGATCAATTAATACAGATGATGACAATACGGTTGAAGAAGATATTCTATCCGCTTATGTTCAAGCGAGCATGGATTATGATATTGCTGATATGAGATTAAACATAGTTGCAGGTTTACGTTATGAGCAAACTGATGTCACTTCATCGTCGAATCAATTTTTGCCTTCACAAATAATTTGGGAAGCTGACAACGACTTTTTAATTCAGTTAGGTTCGTCAATGGAAACTATTTCGGACAAAAATGACTACTCTAACTTTTTACCGAGTATTGATTTTACCCTTGATGTAACTGAGGATATTAAGGCCCGTGCTTCATTCAGTCAAACATTGGCTCGACCTTCTTATGATCAACTGTTCCAAGCTACTACAATATCACCTCAACCACGCTTAACTCATTTGGGTGGTCAAGCTTCGGGTACACAAGGTAATGCACAACTAGATCCGCTTGAATCAACAAACATTGATTTGTCTTTTGAATACTATTACAGCGACTCAAGTGTTATTTCATTGGGCTACTATAGAAAAGACGTTGATAACTTCGTCGGTATCGCACAAAGTCAAAAAACATTGTTTGGTTTATTAGATCAGACTTCAGGTGATGCGGGTACAATTTCGGGTGACGCTATAGCAGCATTAAATGAGGGAGGCTATGATGTAAATGAAGTTAACTTATTTACTATGTCGGCAGTTTTGCAAAACCCACAAGATTTTCCTAATGGCGCAGCAGATTTCCAAGATCCTGTTGCTAATCCAACCTTTGAAGGTCAAGTGTTTGCTGCTTATGATGTTTTTGCAGAGCCAGGTGATCCAGAATTACAATTTCAGGTAACAGGTCCTGTTAATGATAAAAGTGCTGTGATTGACGGTTTTGAGTTTGCATGGCAGCATTTCTTTGGAGAAACAGGTTTTGGTTACCAATTAAACTACACTACCGTAAATGGTGATATTGGTTATGATAATGGTGGTGCTATCAATGTTGACCAATTTGCCTTGGTCGGTTTAAGTGATACCGCTAACGCAGTTTTAATTTATGAGAAAGACAGATTTTCTTCTCGTATTGCCTATAACTGGCGAGATGAATTTTTAGCTTCTACTAACCGTGGTAAAGGTCCGCGTAATCCAGTATATATAGCTGAAACGTCGCAAGTTGATATCAATATTAGTTATAATATATTGGACGAATTATCGGTCAGTTTAGATATTATTAACTTAACTGATGAAGGTCTGCGTAAGTTTGGTCGTAGTAAAAACAATGTTTTCTTTATTCAAGAAGCGAATAGACGTTATGTCTTAAGTGCTAATTATAAATTTTAAATATTGAATAACTTCCTCAGTTGAATACCTAAACTGAGGAAGTTTATACTACCTAAGAGTGAAGCATGGTAATTAATGTTTCCTCTTTTCTTTTTGCGTAATTATTTCTAGAGGTTTATGTGAATAAGACGCAATTTTATTTCAATTGGTATAAAAACAATAAAGCGAAATATATTTATGAGTAAGGCAATAGTCTTAAATAATGTAGACCACAAAAACGTCAAGGTTGATACTCGACCTGAAGCTAATTTAAATGTAAACCGCGCTTTAGTATACGCTACTGAAATAAGCGAATTACATAAAGAATTTCCACTGGTATTTCACAAAGATCCTGAAACAGGACTAACCCAATTACACGCGATATTGGGGTTGGAAAAAGATGAAAATCTGTTTATTGGTGACAAAGGTTGGGAAACTCGATTTGTACCTGCTTTACTCGCCAGAGGCCCTTTTAGTTTGGGTTATAAAAAAGCGAATAAAGAAGATAATGAACCACAAGATCCCGTTATTTGTATTGATATGGACGACTCTCGTGTAAACACAGAAAATGGAGAGGATATTTTTCTTCAATTTGGTGGCGAAGCACCTTATCTCAATTATGTAAAAAAAGCACTACAAACAATTGATAGTGGTATGCAATTTGAAAAAACACTTTACATGCTTGTTGAATCAATGGATTTGTTAGAACCCGTGTCGATAAACATTAAGCTTAGTAATGTAGAAGAAGTAACTTTCAACGATTATTATACCGTTAACCAAGAAAAATTATCAAAACTGCCTGGCGATAATCTTGCTAAGTTAAGCGAATATGGCGTGCTGAGTTTATTGTATTTTGTACTATCATCAATGGGCAATTTTCAATCGTTAATGGATTTGAAAAATGAAAAATCCGCAATGTGTTAATACTTTCTGAAATAAGGAAGAACGTGCATGAAATGTGTTAAAAATAAAGTAAAAACACTCGAAGGGATCACGCCTCAGACCATCCCTTTTGAAGAGCTATTTTCACAAGAACAACCTGTCATATTAAAAGGGTTGGTCAAAGACTGGCCTTTAGTAAAAGCTGGTCAACAATCCCATAATCACATTATGGAAGAGTTAGAACGACATTATAGTAAGCAACCAATGCTCGTTTATAAAGCTCCCCCTGAAATCAAAGCACGTTTTGGCTATAACAAGACCTGTACTGGTTTCAACTATACCAGTGAGCGATCCACAGTTCCTGAAGTATTTGATGTTATCCGTCGTCAATTGGCTCAAGATGAACATGATTACCTCTATATCAATTCACTCAGATTTGATGAAGGATTTCCAGAGCTTAACCGGAGTAATCAGTTAGCCTTTGATCACCCCGAATTTAACAATAATCACCCCGTTTCAAAAATTTGGTTAGGCACAGAATCCGTTGCTGCTGCACATTATGATCAACCAAAAAATATTGCCTGTTGTGTTGCTGGTAAACGACGCTTTACCTTATTTCCACCAGATCAAGTAACTAATTTATATCCGGGGCCACTCAGCCCTACACCTGGAGGGCAAGTGGTCACGCTTGCAAACCTTAGTAAACCTGACTTCACCCGTTTTCCTCGCTTAAAAAATGCGTTAGAAAACGCTTATATCGTCGATCTTGAGCCAGGTGATGCTTTATATTATCCAAGCATGTGGTGGCACGAGGTACAGGCTTTCGATCGCTTCAATGCAATGGTCAATTTTTGGTGGATGGAAGCAGAGCCTTATTTGGGTAACCCGATGGATGTACTAATGCATGCCATGATGAGCGTAAGAGACCGCCCTGCGACAGAAAAAGAAGCATGGAAAGCGTTATTCAATTACTATATTTTTGAAGATACTGACAAGGTGCATGATCATATTCCACCTGAAAGTCATGGTGCTTTAGCGACTATGGATGAAGATAAAACAAGACGTATACGCGCAATGTTACGCAACAATCTAAATCGCTAACATAAAAGATAGAAAACAAAAATAAAGAACAGAGACAAAATATAATGACCGAATCAAAAACTAAAGTAGTCATCGCAGGAGGCGGAACAGCTGGCTGGCTTTCAGCCTATAGCTTGGTCACTCGTTTGGGTAATGTACTCGACATCACTTTAGTAGAGTCTGATCAAATTGGAACTATTGGAGTTGGTGAGGCAACAATTCCTACTATGCGAGCCTTTCACCGTTTGATCGGTATTGATGAACAAGAATTTATGTCGGCTACCCAAGCGACCTTTAAATTAGGCATTCAGTTTGATAATTGGGGGCAGCAAGGAGATAGCTATTTTCACTCTTTTGGCGAGGTTGGTCAGCGCTCTTGGATGGCCGAGTTTCATGAATTTTGGATGGAAGCTAAAGCAAACGGTTTTGGTGGCAACCTTGAAGATTATTGTTTAGAACTAAAAGCAGCCAAAGCCAATAAATTTGCAACTCAAGCAGGTAAAAAGCCGGTTAACTTTGCCTATCACTTAAATGCCACTGCGTATGCTGGTTTTTTACGTACAAAAAGTGAATCGGCAGGAGTTAAGCGTAAAGAAGGTTTGATAGAGCAAGTAGAAAAAGATGATAGTGGAAATATTTCATCACTTACACTCAGTAATGGTGAAAAAATATTAGGTGATTTTTTTATAGATTGCACTGGCTTTCGAGCATTACTCATTGGTGAACATTTAGGTGTTGGCTTTGAGGACTGGAGTCATTATTTAGCAGCCGATAGTGCTATTGCAGTACAAACAGAAGAAGTTAAAGACCCACATCCTTACACTCGATCTATAGCACACCCTGCAGGTTGGCAATGGCGAATTCCTCTTCAAGGGCGCGTGGGTAATGGAATAGTCTACAGTAGTAAATTCTTATCTGATGACGAAGCTCAGAGTGCATTAATGGAAAACCTTACTGGAAAACCCATTACAGAGCCAAAAAAACTTCGATTTACGACTGGACGACGTAAAAAATCTTGGCATAAAAACTGTGTTGCTATCGGCCTTTCAAGTGGCTTTTTAGAGCCTTTAGAATCAACCAGTATTCATCTAGTTACCACTGCATTGCTACGACTAATGAAGTTGTTTCCCTTTGGCGGAAATACCGCCCTATTGGCCAAGCAGTATAATCGCGAGGTTGAATTAGAAGCTGAAACTATTCGCGATTTCATAATTTTGCATTATCACTTAACTGAACGTGATGACAGTCCATTCTGGGATCATTATCGAACAATGGAAATTCCTGAATCACTGGCTCATCGAATGGCTATCTTTAGAGAAAATGGTTATGTATGGCTTGACGATGTAGGGTTATTTAGGGTTGATTCATGGGTGCAAGTGATGATGGGACAAGGTTTGATGCCTAAGCAACATCATAAAGGCAGCCAAGTTATACCTACAGAAGGCTTAAAAGAACAGATGAACGCTTTAAAAAGAATGATAGAAAATTCTGTCTCTCAATTACCTAAACATTCAGACTTTATTAATAAGTACTGCCCTGCCAATAATGGCTAATTTATCAATAGGTTAATCTATGGATATAAAAAATAGAGTCATTATTGTTGGCGGCGGTACTGCGGGTTGGTTAACAGCTGGTATTATTGCTGCCAAACATTGCTCAAAAAGTGCGTCAGCACAAGGAACACAGCATACTGAAGTTATCCTAGTAGAGTCTCCTGACGTTAAAAATTTAGGCGTAGGCGAAGGAACTTGGCCAACAATGAGGGATACGCTACGTCAAATAGGACTATCTGAACGAACATTTCTCTCTTGCTGTGATGCTAGTTTTAAACAAGCTTCTAAATTTGTCGGTTGGTCTGCTGGTCAAAATGAGCATTATTATCACCCTTTTACCGCACCGTCTGGTTATGGTGCAGTAAGCATGGCAGACCACTGGTCTGCTTCCACTAAAGACATGAATTTTGAAAGCTGGGTTTGTACACAAGGTGCTATTTGCGATAACAATCTAGCACCTAAATTACCACAGATGCCTGAATATGCTTTTAGTTTAAACTATGGTTATCATCTAAACGCTGGAAAATTTGTTCAAATACTTCACCAGCATTGTGTCGATAACCTTAGCGTAAAATATATCCAAGGACATGTAGAGCAAGTGCTTTCTGCTGAAAATGGTGATATCTCTGAAATCGTTCTATCAGATGGCGACCACATATCGGGAAATTTATTCATCGATTGTAGTGGTTTTTCTGCGATATTAATTGGTGAACATTACCAGATCCCATTTGAATCAAAGCGTGATATTTTATTTAACGATACCGCGCTTGCTCTTCAAGTTGAACATGCATCAAGTGACACGCCAATCGCTTCATGTACAGTGGCAACAGCACAGGACAACGGTTGGATTTGGGATATTTCACTGCAAAGCCGACGAGGAATTGGACATGTATTCTCTAGTGAATTTACTAGTGTAGAGTCAGCAGAAGACGCGTTGTTTAAGTACGTTAAAAATGATCCTTTGCTTGCTTCACAAGAGCTTACATCTCGCACCATTAAATTCAACCCGGGTCACAGAGAAAAGTTCTGGCACAAAAACTGTGTCGCTATAGGTGTCTCTGCAGGCTTTGTAGAACCGTTAGAAGCAACCGCATTAGTATTGATTGAAAAATCTGCCGAATGGATCAGCCAACAGCTTACTAGTGATCGTAGTGCAATGTCAGTATTGGCTAAAAGGTTCAATGCGCTAACTTTACAAAGATGGCAAGAAATCATTGATTTTCTTAAGTTACATTACATACTGTCAAACCGTACAGACAGTGAGTATTGGCGAGCACATCAACAAATGAATTCTATTCCCGAAAGTTTACAAGAGGCATTGCAGTTATGGCGTAGCCAAGCGCCGGGACTTTATGAAACTAATCAACGTTTTGAGTTGTTTTCGTCGGCCAGTAAGCAATATGTATTATATGGTATGGGTTTTAATATCGGGCAAAAACAATTAGATCAGCTATGCCCAAAAGAAGCCTCACTAATAAAACGATTTCGAAATGAAACCCTTCACACCACAGAAAAATTACTTAATGGATTACCTACTAATAGACAATTTTTGAGTAGGATGTTAGAAAAATAAAAGCGGGCTATAAGTCATAATAGTCATACTGCATCAGAACTTTAACATAAAGACTCGAAGGGTCTGATAATCTACCTTGTCTGATATTTAGGCTCTTCTGAAGACTCTAACTGTTTCACTATAATTTGCTCTACATCTAATAAGAGTTCAAGGATATCGGAAACGCCAAGAAAGTGCCCAAAGCAATGATGCCCATAAAGCGGGTTGCTTTCACCTTTAAGATGTTGTTCGATAACGGCATTGCGCCAACATGCTGGGTTGGCCGGCTCTTTATGATTAAACTGGAATGTATTTAGATGCGACGAGGCATTTCGAATATGACGAAAAAATTCGAACGTTTCAGAGCCGTCATTGAAATGCCTTACTGATTCATACGCCGTATTTGCCAACATTATGCAGCACGATACAATATGCTCGCTGCTACTAATATCGCCACTATCTGCCTTCGATCGCAAAGAATGTGGTGACATGAATTTGTTTGGTACAAATCTTCCCGGAAAACTTAGGCTACGATCGGGCGGTAAAAACATTTCGATCCGTTTATCAAAAATGACAGGACTTCCGCACAGTGAAACTGAAAAACAGGACACTAAGTTAAAGAAATATAAATCCTTTCTAAATTCGATACTTTCGACACCTGAATTCACCAATTTAGCTTTACTGGTCATTTCTCAATCCTATTTACTCTAAAGCCTATAGCGACTATAGATTTAAAATCCAATTTATTTAAACTTTTCTCTACTCAAAGCTACATTAGCAAACTTAACCCCATTGGGCTAACATATTGTTTTACTTAAAGTCGCATTACGTGCCATGTTGTCTAATTTTATTCAGTAGCCCATAATTCCTTAGCAAAATTAGACTTTATAATTAAGATTAAACATTGTGCTTCCAACTTGTTTGAGTTTCCAATGATTATTGGTCAATAACGGACACAAAAAAACCTAAAACCCTTGTTTTGTAAGGATTTCAGGTTTTAGTAGGTTCTTTTCGAACCTTGAAATGGCGGTGAGGGAGGGATTCGAACCCTCGAAGGCTTGCGCCTTACACACTTTCCAGGCGTGCTCCTTCGGCCACTCGGACACCTCACCATTTTAGAACTATTGATATTTTAACGTGTTATCGACACTTTAGTGATGGCCTATGAGCACGCTATGCGTGTCAATTCAACCTTGGCGGCCACTCGG
>Ga0209184_1000199_pt1 | contig 78212 bp, 77 predicted proteins | sample EN8Hudsemesocosm_2_FD_184627 | JGI IMG/M metagenome (GOLD analysis project Ga0209184, IMG submission 184627) | Methane-oxidizing microbial communities from mesocosms in the Hudson Canyon - EN8C Hudson Canyon (SPAdes) (version 2) | ecosystem: Environmental > Aquatic > Marine > Cold seeps | place... | reverse complement strand
ATGCGCACCAAGAAGTCATGCGAGCCACGAACTATAAATATAATCTATACTTATTTACATCCAAAATAATATTACATAGCATTACAACTAAGTTGGTCTTAATATTGTTGATGATTTTATGACAAATAATTTAGCCATTAATAAATGACATTTAATTACTAGTTAGAAATAAATCTTCCAACCATAATTACACCTTCGCTAATGCGCAGCTAAGTATCGATTTCTATTGAACAATCGACTGTTATTCCTTAGTATGGATCTAGACAATAATTAACAAGGAATAACAAAAATGAATAAAGGTGAATTGGTAGCAAAAATCTCTGAAGGTGCTGACATTACTAAAGCTTCTGCTGGCCGCGCGTTAGATAGTATAATTGGCTCTGTAACTGAAGAGTTATCTAATGGTGGTGAAGTCGCATTAGTTGGTTTTGGTACTTACAAAGTTAATGACCGTGCTGCACGTAAAGGACGTAACCCTCAAACTGGTGCAGAAATTCAAATTTCTGCTGCTAAAGTGCCAGCTTTTAAAGCAGGCAAAGCATTAAAAGATGCTGTGAACTCTTAATTTATCTTTTATTGATAGCTTAGCAGAGTGCACTTAAATTAGTATTACAGTGCACTCTTTATTGTTAATAATCTCAATTCACAATTACCAAAATTAACTCAACTAATTCCGCAAACATTCACTTTTCCAGCGAAAAATAATTCACTTTGACAGTATCATTATGATTAACTTGCTGTGCGCTATCGTAAAATCAAATTAACAATTTCATGCTCACTGCCTGACAAAGAAAGTGATTCATCCAGCGTATTCCTATGAGGTAGATAACCTTTTTTTTAGAATTAGGGGTTATTTCTTTGATGAAAAGAGGTAGCAAGATGCCATTTGATTATAGAAAGTAGACGATATTTTTACTAATAAGCACCAAATATTTAACATCAGCATAAATTTAGATGGAAATATTTTGTAACACATCAAAACTGAAGTTTCATGAAATTTACTTTAGGGTTAAATAGTTAATCTAAATTGTTCGTATTTATATTACGTTCACACACTAGACTGTATTCAAGGAAGAAAACTGATGAGATTAAAGCATAAACTTCTTGCCATTTTTTTGGCTGTAGCCCTACTCCCTACTCTACTGATCGGATTTATTTCAAGTTATATCGCCAGTGACTCACTTGAGCAACAAGCATTCTCACAATTGGTCGCAGTGCGCGAAATAAAAAAATCACAGATCCTTAGTTATTTTGCTGAACGAAAGGGTGATCTAGAAATATTGACAGAAACTGTAGCAAAAGTAGTGGATTTCAGTAGTTCTGACAACATGACCATTTCAGCTCATGAATTACATGACTATTTTGAAAAGTTCACCAAATCGTATGATTATTATGATCTGTTTTTAATCGACAATAGGGGCGAGATATTCTATACCGTTACCAAAGAAGCGGATTACCAAACCAATCTAAGCCACGGTATTTATAGTGACTCAGGATTAGGTGAATTATATCGAAAAGTAACCAGTAACAAAACCTTTTCAATAGTAGACTTTAGCCGTTATGCCCCCAGTAATAACGAACCGGCCAGCTTTATCGCTCTGCCATTGACTATTAATGACACCTCTATTGTCGTGGCTTTACAACTGTCTATTGAAAAATTAAATGCCATTATGCAACAAAGAGATGGCATGGGTGAAAGTGGCGAAAGTTATCTGGTTGGCGCCGATCACTTGATGCGCTCTGATTCATTTCTCGATCCCAAGGGGCATTCGGTCAAGGCATCTTTTGCCGGTAATGCCCAACAAAATGGCGTTCTCACAGAAGCCGTTAAACAAGGACTAAATGGCCGTACAGACCAAGCTATTATTATTGATTACAACGGTAACCCTGTACTCTCGGCATATACCCCTTTATCCATTAGTGGTATGAATTGGGTCTTATTGTCAGAAATCGATGTCGCCGAAGCTTTTAATCCGATATATGAAATGTACTGGTCTATAAGTATCTTGATGCTTTTATGTATTTTGGCAATTTTTGTGATTGCAATGATAACCTCTCGCTCGATTTTGAAACCTCTTGGCGGAGAGCCAAAAGACATGCAACAAATATCAGAAACCATAGCGCAAGGCGATTTAACCGTTGTTTTTAATGATGGACATGAGCATTACAGTGTCTATGGCGCAATGAAACGGATGTCTGATGGCTTGTTATCTATGATTGGCGATATTATCGATACCAGTAACAATCTGGCAAGTGCAGCCGAACAAACCAGTGCATCAAGCATGCTATCTTCAACCAGTTTACAGCAACAGCAATTAAGCATTGAACTTGTGGCAACAGCTATTCAGGAAATGTCTGTGAGTATCAACGATGTTGCTAACAATGCTACAGATGTCGCTGACTCTACTAAATCAGCAAAACAGCAATCCGTTGAGGCCAACGATAAGTTAAATGATACCATTGAAGACCTTACTAGCTTGGGAGAAGAAATTGATCATGCCAAATCTGTTATTCAGACGTTAGAGAACGATTCTCATGCTATAGGTGGTGTTTTGGAGGCTATAAGAGGAATTGCTGAACAAACTAACTTGCTCGCACTTAATGCAGCAATAGAAGCTGCCAGAGCTGGTGATCAAGGTCGAGGATTTGCCGTAGTAGCCGATGAAGTTCGTAATTTGGCACAACAAACGCAAGACTCAACTAAAAACATTGAACAAATGATCGACAGCTTACAGCAAGCTTCCAAGGATGCTGTTAATGTCATGGCCTCTAGCAGTAAAATAGCAGAGTCGACTATAGGTGACGCCAAGAAAACAGCAATCGCGATTAAAAGTGTCAACCAAGAAATTGAATGCATAAGCCAAATGACGGAATTGATCGCCACAGCTGTAGAAGAACAGTCTTGTGTTTCCGATGATATCAGCCAAAACATTACTCAAATTAGTGATGCAGCAGGAGAAAATTCTGCTAGTGCTGTGCAAGTTTCTACGGCGAGTCTGCAAATTAGTGAAGTAGCCGATACGTTGAATAAACTAAGTTTGAATTTCAGGGTATCCTGATCATTTAATGAATAAATCTTTTGCAAAGAAATGATCACTTGTAGGTCAGCGGTTCTGCTGGCCTACAACAAAATCAAGTCGTTGGACAATTATGATTTTAGTAAAATACCTCTACTAAGACGACAAAATTAACTATGCCACTACAGTTTACATTCCACGGTACAATCAGAGTGATAGGTTAAAACTGGCCCTATCAATATAAGTAATCTGGTGCTGCTGCTTGGTTTTTTATTATTTATAATATCAACTAGTCTCATGATGATGCCCATAATTTATAGCCGCTATTCATGTTAGTTAATTTATGCTTAGGTGATTTTATGAGTATCTTAAACTCTTTTTTAATGTGGCTGATGACTCTATTCCTCTTTTCTTGCAACAGCAGCAGTGCTCCAGAAAATATAATGACATCATCCGTTGTGCTACTCACTCGTAGCCAAGCAGATTATGATTATTTAATGGCTGAACAGGATAAAACCTTTAGTACATTGGCTTTTTTGCCTGATGTTAATACCAAACCTATGCTAGCTAATAATGTATTTGAAGGTAAATTAACTATTTCAGGTAATCCTACTTTTTCATTGAATTATGGTGCTTTAAATGATTTACCCTTAGGTTATCAGCAATGGCCTGATTTTTCTTATGAATTCATTCAGGATAATGGTCGATTAATTCCAGTAGACCGTGGACATGGTTTTGTTGGTGACGGTGCTTGGTCGATAACCGCTGGTGTAGGTGCTGTTTGGGATGAAGTGACTGATGATGGCTACAGCCGAGCGGCATTTCCCTATACGATAAAAGAAAATAATGCCAATTGTGAAGTTAATGGATTAGCAACATTTCTGTTTAAAAACGATGGTTCTATTTCAAAGGTGCATATTCAAAATGTTGCTGAAACGTGTAAATTCTATGGCTTTGAGTTTTATGGCACACTAAACGCTCAATACGAAAAACACAACATTAGTAATAAAACCCAAGTTATAACACGAAGAAATAAAGAAGAAGCCGGCCACTTTCCAACCAAGCCTTTAACTGAATTAGCCATTGATTATCCAGGTGTTGAACTAGCTAACTATGCTTATGCTATTGCGCCTGAAGATCTTAATGGATATAGCGTATTGGTCAATGGTACAAGTTATATTGCCGGTTGTACTACACGTTATGGTAATCATCCTTATTGCTCTGAGAAAACCATAGGTTTGTATTCTTTTACTAAAAGTATTCATGGCTTTATGGTCGTTGCCGCAATAGAAAAACAATACCCGGGTTTCAAATCTCAACTAATTAAAGGCTTAGTGCCAGAATGTTCAGATAGTCGCTGGGATAAGGTAACGGTTGAGCATGCACTCGATATGGCCACAGGTAATTACCAGTCACCCATATTTCAATTAGATGAAGCCAGTAAAGAAATTGTGCAACACTATTTTTTGCCCACATCTCGAAAAGTACGTGCTAATTTTGCCTGCAATGGCTGGCCTAAACAAGTTTCTCCTGGCACCTATAGTGTTTACCACACTACGGATACTGAGTTAGTAGGTTATGCGGCAACCGCCTATGTTAAGTTGAAATTAGGTGATGACGCTGAAGCCTTTAATGATATTTTAGTCCCCCTTTATGATGAACTAAACTTAAGTCATTATCTTCGTGGCATACAACGAACATCTGATACTAACGATGCGTGGGGAGGTTATGGTTTATCAGCAACCGTAAATGATGTCATACGTATAGCACAATATATTCGCGATGAAGCAATTGACGGTGAGTTGTTAGACGCAACAATGGTGAGCGAGTCACTCACTCCACAGCCACAAGGCTTACCCTTAAATGGTGATTACTTAAGTTACAACAATGGTTTTTGGCGGTTGCATGTAGGTACAACAACAAAGATGAGTGTTTGCGGTGCGAAGACCCAAATCCCGATGATGTCTGGGTTTGGTGGACATGCGTTATTAATATTACCTGAAGTCATTGTCACTCAATTCACCGACAGTGGTGCTCTAGGCATGATAGAAACAGTTAATGATATATTTAGTCATATCAGCAATAGTTGTCCATAACATAAGGAGATGGTTAAGCTTTTTTATAAACCTCAATTCTTTATATTGTCAGATAATACAACTACCCCTGATTAGTTATATGAACTAAAAAAGGGAGCCCCTTTCAAGAGGCTCCCTTTTTTGTCACTAATCTTATCTAAAATAAACTAACTAAGTTTAAATAGCAGCAGCAACAATAGTACCCTGTTTAATTGCTCGTTTGGCATCTAATTCAGCGGCAACATCAGCACCACCAATTAAAGTCACTTTAACGTTTTTAGCTTCAAGACTCGCTTGTAATTCACGTTGTGAATTTTGACCTGCACAAATAATAATGTTATCAACGGCCAATAACTGCGATTTATCATCAACAGTGATGTGTAAACCGCTATCATCAATTTTATTATATTGAGCGCCTTTGATCATTTTCACGCCTTTGTTCTTTAAAACAGTACGGTGGATCCAACCTGTACTCTTGCCAAGGCCGTCACCAACCTTAGTTTCTTTACGCTGAATTAAGAATACTTCTCGTGGCGAAGCTTCTACTTCAGGCTTAATCAATCCGCCCGGAGTTGAATAAGTTAAATCAATGCCCCACTCTTTCATAAAAGCATTTTTATCTAAACTTGTTGATTGTCCTTGATGAGATAAAAATTCCCCGACATCAAAGCCAATACCACCGGCCCCAATAATGGCAACTCGTTTCCCTACCGCTTTTTTATCGCGTAATACATCTAAATAGGTCATTACTTTCGCATTATCAATACCCGGAATATCAGGTAAGCGAGGAGAAATCCCTGTAGCAAGAATAACTTCATCAAATGCCATTAAATCTGTCGTAGTGGCTTTGGTGTTTAATTTCAATTCAACACCAGTAAGTTCTACTTGTCGCTTGAAGTAACGAATAGTTTCACCAAACTCTTCTTTGCCCGGTACTTGTCTGGCAATATTAAATTGACCACCCACTTTATCGTCAGCTTCAAACAACGTAACCTTGTGACCTCGTTTCGCTGCGGTTGTTGCTGCAGCAAGACCAGCTGGGCCAGCACCCACAACGGCAATTGATTTTAAATCTATAGCATCTTTTATTACCAGTTTTGTTTCATGACAAGCTCTAGGGTTAACCAAACAAGAGACTAATTTCATTTCAAAGATATGGTCTAAACACGCTTGATTACAACCAATACAACTATTGATTTCATCCGATTTACCTGCTTTGGCTTTATTAATGAAATGTGAATCAGCCAAGAATGGTCTTGCCATTGAAACCATATCAGCATTTCCTTCTGCAAGAATTTGATCGGCCACTTCAGGGGTATTAATTCGATTTGTAGTACAAAGAGGGATATTGACTTCACTCTTCATACGTTTGGTTATTTCAACAAATGCACCACGGGGAACACTAGTTGAAATAGTGGGTACGCGCGCTTCATGCCAGCCAATGCCGGTATTAATGATAGTAGCACCCGCTTTTTCAATTTCCTTCGCTAGTTCAACAACTTCTTGCCATGTACTTCCACCTTCAACAAGGTCTAGCATCGATAAACGATAGATAATAATGAAATCTTTACCGACGGCTTCTCGAATGCGGCGAACAATTTCTATAGGTAAACGAATGCGATTTTGATAACTACCACCCCAACTGTCTGTTCTATGGTTAGTTCGCTTACAAATAAACTGGTTAATGAAATACCCTTCAGAGCCCATAATTTCGACGCCATCGTAAGCAGCTTCTTTGGTATTTATTGCACAGCTTACAAAATCTTGAATTTGTTTTTCAATGCCTGCTTCATCAAGCTCTTTTGGTTTAAACGGCGTGATAGGTGATTGAAGTGGCGAACAGCTTACAGAATGAGGATGGTATGCATAACGACCGGTATGTAGTATTTGCATACAAATAACGCCATCCTCTTTATGGACAGCGTCAGTAATAAGGCGATGTTTCTCAATATCTTCTGGCGAATCTATCATGGTGGCATTAGGCATACCGCCGCCTTCAATATTTGGTGCAAAACCACCCGTGACGATAATACCAACACCACCAGCAGCACGTTCGGCAAAATAGGCAGCCATTCGTTCAAAACCTTCAGGGGCTTCTTCTAAATGGGTATGCATAGATCCCATTAAACTACGATTTTTAATGGTGCGGAAACCTAAATCAAGCGGTTTTAATAAATTTGGAAAAGGTGTTGTCATTAGATGCTCAGTAAATTATTTTTTATGTTTCCCACAATAAAGGGATTAACACATTCTTCCAATAACCAAAGTTAACAAATTAATGATTATAGTTAGCTTTTAGTTTAATATATTAGTATTAATTTTATTGTTTAGGGTGCTTATGAAGCTTGGTGACGTATCTGTTTCTTACATTAATATCATGATCAAAGCGATGGATTATCTTGGTTACAATAGTGATGATATTTTAAAAAAGTTCTTATTAAGTAATGAAAGTTTATCTTCTCCAGATGCGCGGGTAAGCATTGCTAAATTTATGCGACTGGGACATGCATGTATTAGTAAATCAAATGCTCCTTGGTTTGGCTTGATAATGGGGAAATTGACTAGCCCTACCCACATTGGTTTTGCAGGTTTATTAGCCGATTCATCAGAAAATATTGAACAAGCATGCCAACACTTAGTAAAATATGAAGTACTCAATAAATACAATATTAGAGGACAATCGCAGTTTAACCTTCCACTTTTAGGTAGTGTTGAGCAAAACCAACAGCGAGGCGTTTTACAGTTTTACTCAATAACCCCTTACAATGATTATAATTATTTCGTTGTCGATTCTATTATTTCTGGCTGGTATAAAATTATTACCAGTTTGTGTAATCGAAATGATGCAATTGAAAAAGTATGCTTCGAATTTCCAGCACCAAAGTATGAGCATAAATACCGAGAATATTTCAATTGTGATGTAATGTTCAATCAACCCAATAACTATCTTGTTGTTAAACCCGAAGCGCTAAATTGGCCTTGCAATAATTCATGTAGCTCAACCTTAACTTTATTAAAGCGTTATGCTGATGCCGAGTTAAATAAATTTCAATTAGGACAGAGTTTTCAAGAAAAAGTTAGTCGTGCTATAGGGCCATTACTTAATGGTAGCACGCCAACATTAGAGCAAGTTTCAGTGCAGTTAAATATGGCACCTTGGACTGTAAGGCGTAAACTCATTGATGATGGCAGTAGCTTCCAACGTACCTTAAATGAAACACGAAAAGATCTCGCCATAAGCTACGTATGTGACACTGCGTTAACCTTAGGTGAAATAGCCTATTTGCTTGGTTTTGGCTCGCCAACAGCTTTTCAGCGAGCCTTTAAACGATGGACAAGTATTGCCCCAGGTCAATTTAGGCAATCATACAAAGGATAGAGTATATACCAATCAGATAGCTGCGCTCTAAAACGCTTCTTCTGACATATTCATCATATTTTTTGGATCTTTCATCATGGTTGCAGATAATGACTTTACACGTGGAAATATGCGTTCAAAATAGAATTGTGCGGTATCAAGTTTGCTTTGATTAAATGCTGAATCTCCATTTCCTTTCGCAATATTTTCATGCGCAGTTTTTGCCATCATTACCCACATATAGCCCATAAAGATATATCCTGAATACATTAGATATTCAACGGATGCAGAGCCAACTGCATCTCTTGTTTTGCTTGCTTTGAACATTAATTTAAAAGTGTGCTTCTGCCATCGCAAAACTTCTTTCGCTAATGGCCAAACCATTTTATGCATTTTTTTGCCGTGTCGACTGCTTGAAACTACACTGTTTTTACGGCAAAAATTTAGAATTTCAGCACAAAAACTTCGTAACTCTTTTCCTTTATTCATCAATACTTTACGACCAAGAAGATCTAAAGCCTGAATAGCCGTAGCCCCTTCGTATATAGTAGAAATTCTAACATCTCTAACAATTTGCTCTATTCCAGTTTCTTTTATATAACCATGGCCACCAAATATTTGCATACCTAAGTTTGTTGACTCACAGCCCGTTTCGGTTAAAAACGCTTTTAAAATAGGGGTTAACAGTCCAAGCTTTTCATCAGCCTGCTTGCGAATAGACTCATCATTGTGATAATCAATTTTATCGGTGAGTTTACAAGCATAGTAGACCATAGCAAGACCACCTTCACTAATCGCTTTTTGCGTTAACAACATGCGGCGAACATCAGGATGAACAATTAATGGGTCTGCAGGCTTATCAGGGTGTTTTTTACCCGTAAGTGAACGCATCGATAAACGTTCTTTAGCGTAGGTTAAAGATAAACCATAAGCAGCTTCTGCAGCGCCGACCCCTTGTAATGATGTTCCAATACGTATGGTGTTCATAAAGGTAAACATACACTCTAAACCTTTATTAACTTCGCCGAGCAAGAAGCCTTTTGCACCATCAAAATTAATCACAGCTGTTGCAGAGCCTTTGATCCCCATTTTCTCTTCTATAGAACCACAGGTTACATTGTTTTGCTCTAAAACATTTCCGTCTTGGTCAACGTTCATTTTTGGAACAATAAACAATGAGATTCCACGAGTTCCCTTAGGGGAACCCGAAATACGCGCCAAAACGATATGAATAATATTGTCTGTTAAGTCATGCTCTCCCGCTGAAATAAAGATTTTACTACCCGATATTGCATAACTTCCATCGTCATTAATAATCGCTTTTGTTTGTATTTGTCCTAAATCTGTACCGCAATGTGCTTCGGTTAAACACATGGTACCGCTCCAACTACCGGAGCTCATTTTAGGTAAAAACTGCTGCTTTTGATTATCAGTACCATGGGCAACTATAGTATTAACAGCACCGATAGTTAACCCAGGATACATATTGAAAGACCAATTTGATGCGCTCAGCATGCCACTTCGAATGAAGCCAAGTGACTGTGGTAAACCCTGCCCGCCAAACTCTTCTGGATATGAAAGAGAATTCCAACCCGCCTGCGTATACTTATCATAAGCCTGCTTAAAACCTTTTGGGGTTGTCACTTGGCCATTATCAAAATGACAACCTTCATGATCACCACTTTGATAAATTGGAGATAGCTCTTTTTCACAAAACTTACCACACTCTTGAACAATGGCTTCGACTAAATCTGGCGTAACTTCATTAAGTTGTTCAAAGCTTGCATAGTGACTAGGGTAATCAAAAACATCATTTATAAGAAAACGAATATTGTCTAAAGGGGTAATGTAAGCGGTCATTTAGCATTATTTCAATTGGAAAATTAAGAGCCCACAAGATACCAAGCAAGCGCTTGGTTTGCAAATACTAATTTGCTATGTTAATTTTCTCCTATAAAATAAGCACTCTTACCGTATTAAAATTCATTTAAAATAAGAAAATAAATGCACAATATTGAACTCACTGATTTAAACTCTCCCCGTGGCCGATTACAGCAGGCTTCAGCAAAGTTATTTAAAGAAAAAGGCTTTGCTAAAACAACAGTAAGAGACATTGCTGCATCTATAGGCATTCAAAGTGGTAGTATTTTTCACCACTTTAAGAATAAAGAACAAATTTTAAAAACAGTCATTATTGACGCCATATTAAGAGTATTGGCACCAATGAAAGAAGTTTTATCCACTACAAATAATATTGAAGAACAATTTAATAGTCTTATTCTATGTGAATTAAATGCGATTCATGATGAGCAGTTAGATGGTTTTCGCTTAATGCTGTCAGAATGGCGTTCGCTAAATGAGGAAAATCGTAATGAAATACTTATTCTGCGTGATGAATATGAGAAAATTTGGCTTGAGATATTAACGTTAGCATTTGAAAAAGGTCTTGTTAACATTGAAGGTTTTTATCTACGAGGCTTTATTCGTGGCGCACTAATTGAAACAAGTAATTGGTATAAGCCTGACGGTAATTTAAGTCTAGACGACTTAGCAGCAAAGTTATCGGCAGCTTTTTTGAATAAAACTAATTTAAACAAATAGATGTAACTATATTTTTAAATATTAATTATAACCTAGCGGTACAAGCGCTTAGGTTTTGTATCACCAATACCATAGTCATTTATTATCTGTTATTTTCAATAGATTTTATCTGCTTTTTTTCTGATTCAGTTAAAGCCTTATACCATCTAGGATAAGACCAACCATAACCCCATCTAAATGACGTTGGGAAGTACGGACTCCCCCCAACACGAACACCCGCTAGCATAAGGTTGGCGATTTGAGGCTCCCCGACTTTAACAACACATTGACGAAGTTCTTTATCCGCAACAAGTCGCTCCTCAAAGGTGCCACCTTGCCAATAAGCATAATCATGAGCAGTACAACAAGATAACCACAACTCTTTTTGCTCAAATGTTCCATCAGGAAAAACACTGCAACCGTCTGAAGTGAAAGGTTTAATATTTTCTGCATTCACTGTAGCTGAAACGCAGAAAAAAATAAAAACAAAAACTATACGCATACATATACTCCTACCGACGTGTAACTGTTCGGCCGCTATTTAATAAAAATATCATCAAGACGAAACAATTCTATTGACCGCCCTGCTTGCTGACTCACCAGAACCATTTTCGATGCTACTTGCTCCCCGGTTATTGGTCGGAAGCGTCGTAGCCACGGAACAATACATAGAGCATTCATCATCCAGCTACCAACTTTTTCACCTAAGCGAAAGTCGACACGTTGACCAAGCAGCAGTGAAGGTTGAAATATGCTAATACGCTTAAAAGGCAGTGATTTAATTTTTTGCTCCAACTCACCTTTCATTTTTAGATAGGCACTATTACTTTGTTCATTAGCCGCGCTAGAAGAAACGAGCAGATAATGTTCTACGCCATTGTTTGATGCTAGCTCAGCAGCTTTAAACTGGTAATCAAGATCAACTTTACGTTGGGCTGCAATAGAGCCAGCCTGTTTAGCTGTTGTTCCAAGACACGAGAACATCAAGTGAGCATTAAACGATTCGGCGTAATCATCTAAATGATCGAAATCCACTACTTGATTGAAAACTTTTGAAGATGGGTGCTTGGCAGAACGGCGAGTAAGCGTGATTATTTTGCCTATATGATCCGCATCTGCCAGCTGGTCAACTAACGCCCGACCAACCAAACCAGTAGCTCCTATAACTATGGCTATTTTGTCCATAACGATCTCTTTATATAATACTTTGAAATAACAAAAATATTTAACTAAACTGTTTGCAGTTTGTTTGAGCAATTTGTTAGGTGAAATTAAGCCATCCCATTGAATCAGAGTACTTTATTAACATGCCACTACACATAAGAACGACAATTACTCTTAAATATGCTGGGTTTATTTTGAATAAACAGTGTGAACCAAGCCATGCACCTAACATTTGACCAAGCATCATGGCTATGCCAATACCCCATACAATGTGCCCTGCAATTAAAAATACAATTAAAGACGCTATATTAGTAGCAAAATTTAATGGCTTAGCAACAATAGTAGATGTTATTAAATCATGCCCTCGACAAGAAACACCAGACAAAGCGAAAAAAGACCCTGTTCCAGGACCAAACATACCATCATAATAACCAATAAAAGGGACGACTATATTTTTATATTTCCTATTTGATAGTTTGGGTTTCCCCTGAGCTTTAGTCGGGTTTGGCGAGATGAGAAAATATATTGCTATAAACAAAAGAACGATTGGGATTACAAACGACAGTACTTCTATATTTACAAACTGCACGGCTATAGTTCCAAGTATGGCGCCAACAAAGGCCTTTAACATTAAGTACTTAACACTGTCCCAGCTTATTCTTTTACTCCTAAGCATTATATAGGTCGCTGTTGCAGTTCCTATACTCCCTTGTAATTTATTTGTACCAAGAGCAGCTAAAGGTGGGACTCCACTCAAAATTAGGGCAGGTAGTGATATTAGTCCGCCACCTCCAGCTAATGTATCAAGTAGCCCCGCGACTACAGCAACTAAAAATAAAAGTGATAACAATTCAATAGAAAAATTCGCTAATTCCAATTAGATATTCCTTTCGCCTAATGTTCCAACAAAGGGCTGATAATAGTTTACTAAAATTTAAAAAGAAGCGGGACCGAGCAAACAGCTACGAAGTCGACGTTTAATTTTCTGGTTACTTTTTCAAATGCTTGTGCATTATAAAAGAATCAATAAAGCCAAGCTTTTTGTGTTTATATGCTTTGGGAATAGTACCAATAATTTTATATCCGAGCTTTATCCATAAATTGATTGCAATTTCATTTGATGAAACAACTGAATTAAATTGCATTGCACTATAGCCAAGCTCTATTGCAATTTGTTGTGAATGCAAACATAACTTACGAGCAATACCTTTACCCCTGCTCTCTAGACTAACCATGTAACCACAATTAGCTATATGAGAACTAGGCCCAGATGCGTTCGGTTTAATGTAATACGAACCAAGTATTAAACCATTATCCTTTATAACATAAGCTTTCTGAGGAGATAAACACCATAAGTTATATGCTGATTCAAAATCAATCTCGGGATCAAATGCGTAGGTCTCTTGAGCAGACACAACTTCTTTGAAAACAGGCCAAAATGATTCGAAATCACTCTTTGTTACTTCACTAATTTGCACGACACCTCCGACAACATGATACACGTTTTATTGGTACAGTTTCTCTGTTGAATCCTTAAGTCCTGCATTGGGAAGAAATTGATCCGAAATAGTTAAAATTGAATGCAAATTATTTTTTAATTTATCAAGTTCGATTTCACCTGAGTTTAATGCTGTTTGCAATAAATGAAGTGCCATGTCTGCCAACAGGACTCTTTGCTTTTCTAACCACTCATCATCGCCTTGAGTGGCATTGAGGTTTAGATAAGCGGCTTCCACTATACTGTGAATTTCCCAGCTTGTTTCGATTAATTTTTGACGTTCGACATCATTCACGTGAGACTACTCCTAAACCATAAAACCCAAATAATGAGCAAAAAATTATTAACTAAAATATTGAAAGGCGAAAACAGAAAACTAATAGCTGTCCCGCTTGAAATTCTTATAGGTTACACTTCGTTATAAGCTTGTCCACTGCTGCTTTAAACCAATAAAGTGAACAATAGCCAAACATAAACAAATAATTGAACTCCACGCCCAAAACACAGAAGAACGTCCCATCGGGGAGCGAATCAAAAATAAACCAGCAACACCGCGAACTAAATAAATTATAGTAATTAAAATAAGCGCTACACGAGTTAAGGGTAAGCGAAAAATAACACCTGCCCCAGAAAATGCGTAAAGTGACCAAATAGAAAGAACAAGCACAATACCACTCGTGATTAATGTTGGTTTAATGCTACCTTGTTCAGCAAGTAATGCCATTTTCTCACCCGCACCAAAGAAGCGATACCAAGGAGCACCGAAGTAAATACAACCAATATGTATAATTGCCGCAACGGCACTTAAAACACCTGCAATAATTAAAAAGATATTCATACTTGGATAAACCTTCGAAAAACTTGATGCTACATTAAGTGGCTAAATATAGTTAGTTATAATTGTGCAGTAAAGCGAAACGGGGCTAACTATTGCATGTCCGCTATTTAATTACCTTGTAATATTTTATCTTCACACTCCATTTCTTTTCACTTAAGAATAGAATATGTTGCGTTGATCGTTTGAATTCACACCACTTAGCAGAAGTAAGCGTGTTTAACCAATATAGTGAATAGGATTATATTATGTATCAAAATAATTTACTAACATGTGCGGCGAGGCTAGACCTAGTCACTGTTAGAAAACAGCTCTTTATTTACTTTATGATGCGTTTAAATTCAAGCGAAAAAAAAACTAATTATTAAAATTTGTTTTATCCAAACTATCTAATTCTTCTAGAACTTCCCATTCATCCAAAAGAAGGAGATACTCCTTTAACTCATCAGGTGTGATATTTTTATTAAATGCTTTTTCTGAAAGCATGTTTATGCGCTTTGTCCGTTGATTGTCCATTATTAGCTTTCCTTATTTCATATGCTAAACCAATCGAACATAACACCTTGATTTAAGATGAAACATCATCAATAGAGGTAAGCATGTTTTTTTACAGTCTCTTTATATTCTTTATCTAGACCTTTGCAGGCATCCAAGCCTGCAATCTGTTGGTAAATTACCATGTTAGCGGTACAGTTAGCTACTTTTCCGAATAATTCATCCTATTAGTCATCATGACTATGGTAGCTATCCTTAACGACCTCCATTAACGACTTCCTATCAACATCTCCTAGAATCTAACTTTTAATCACAATTCCTTAATGACAAATTTTATCCGATTGTTTATTCCTTGTAATGAGAGTTGTCCGCAACTCCTAATCATCACTATTCCTTAACTGCAAAATTTCATCCTAGTGTTCATTCCTTGTAGCTAGAGTTATCCTCACACCCTATTCACTATTCCTTGACGGTAAACATTTCATTTAAGTGATTACTCCTTGTAATTTGAGTTATCCATAACTCAATGCCATCCTGACAATAATAATATTAGCCCCATATAGAATAATAACAACCATAAAACTGAAACAAAAGACAACCGTAATGATTGACCAAATAGAATCAGAAAAGCATAACCAGAAAAATTAATCACTTACAATATAATGGTGCATGCTTATATGAACTTAGTTACGACATGTAGTACAAAGAAGTAGGACATGTCGTACATGGAACGTATGATATTTCTCACAAGGGAACGTATGCTTGACCGTCATTATAAATTATGCAAAATATAAGCTGACCAGTGCACACGTTGAGGCCGGAAATGTTTCCATAGGCATGATTAGAAGGCGCGCAAGAGGAATAAGAGATACTGAATACTTCAAACTAAAAATTAGGCAAACGTCGATTACAGAAATATATTCTACCTTTTAACCAAAAATCAACCTCACATAACCGGAGAAGAGCCGGTTATGTATGGATAACGCTTAAATCACCCGTTGCTGAAGGTTTGCCGCTTTTTAGCCGCAGCTTCAGCAATCTGAGTACATTTATTTGTTATATTTTACCCCCTCTGACTCGTGAAATAATTCCATATACTGAAATTTTTTACTAGCTAAGGGTATCCCAATAAATTCATTTGTTTGAATTAGAACGCCTTTTTCAACGCAGACACTAAATTCAATTGTTAATGGATCACAATTTGGGTCTTAGATTCTCAATAATTTCTGTGCTCACCCAATAAAAATTTGATAATTCACCTTCCTCGTTATATCGGCTGAAAAATAAATATTTGCCATCTGGAGTGATACTCGGAACTGTTTCATCAAAATTAGAGTTTACTGTATTTCCAAGGTTAATTGGTTTTGACCATGCTCCGTCTCTCTCCTTGAAATAGACATAAATATCGTCGTCTTTTCTTCCTTCACCATCATTGTTTCGAGCATTTACCAATAAATAATCTTGAGAGGGGGCAATAAAACCGTGAATACCAAATTCAATTTCAAGTTCCTGTACTTCGGGATATTTGCCATTTTGATTGGCTGCATAATTCATTTTAAATTTTGATATATTGGTATAAAAAAGATCGCCGTTTTTTGCTTGATTTGCATAAAAAACTTGATCATCATTGATAGGTGAATCAAGTTTTATGGCATTGCTCCAGGATTTACCCAAACGGTTTACATACCAAATTTTAGTGTCTGTAAGGTCCGAGCTAAGACCTGTGAAATATATTTTTTTGCCACTAAAACTGACAAATGGATGCATTTCTTCATCTTTTTTACCTTTGGTAAATTTTGCTTTTTTAATCTGTTTCCATTTTCCGCCTTCGAGTTTTGAGAAATATATATCTGTAACTCCGTCTTTTTTATTGGCAGAAAAATATATTTCATCTAATTCAGGGGAAAACGAAATACCGTGTTCATACCTTCCATTGATTGAAACAATACCTGGCGCAAAAACTTCAGCAATTGAGCCTGGTGGTTTTTGGCCCAGATAAGGGCCTTTGAGGACTGGAAATTCATTTTGACTATAACTTTTGCTACTGAAAGCTAGAATAGAAAACAGCAGAAAAATTGAAATATAAATATGCTTCATAATTTACCTTTATTTTAAAATTAACGAGTTATTTAACTTCGCGTAAATGTGATTGAACAAGCCGTCAGTTTAATCAAACCGACTCTAAAACACCTGACTTCCGTATGATTTTTAGATGATTTTTTTCTGACGGCGATGATTAACTTATTAGATGCGTATAACGCTTATTATAGAAACTTCTAAGTAATATGATAAAAGTGATTCATTAGGAAATATATGGAAAAACTTTTAAAGTTAATGTCAATAATTTAATGGGAGTGATCTTAATTCATTAATGCTTAAACGGCTGTTCATCAGTCTAAGAAGACATTAAGCTTTTCAATTCGTTACGTCAACTAAGTACTTAATCCCCTTAATGAAATTGGAGGATAAAATGAACCAAGAACTCCCGCCATGGGCACTAGTCAAATCATGGTTAAATATCCTGCAAAAAGACACTCCTCAGCATGTAAAAGATAAACGCCTTAAGATGTTAATCTATTACTTTGGCTCAACTAAATCAGCAATAAGTTATGTTGAAGAAAATGATGATTATCAACGAGCTTCGTAAATTGAAATAACTAAATATCATTCCTGTTTTTGAATATGACTCCCCTATAAGTGATTGATTAAGGGACTTAGCTCAAAAGCAAAGGCTTTCTGAATATATCGACAGAATAACTACCTTCCTCAACCACTAAGTAGTAATAAAACAACAAAAAAACATAATACAAAGAAATATACTTGCATAACCACAACAAATAACGTAATAATATTACAGCGTGATTTTAAATCATAAACAGTTAACACTATTAATTGACCAAAAGAGAGAGCAAAAATGGAAGATAAAAGCGTAACTTTAAAAGAAAACAAATCGGTAGAATTAACAGAATTTGATTATGACAATACTAAATTGCCGCGTGATTTTGACATACGAATTGAAGTAGCTGAGCAGCGTGAAATACTAGAGAGCCAATAATTCACTTTTTTAAGTATAACTAAAACTTGTTAATTTATACGCTTTATTGATTCTACGGTTTTTTATTCTTGAGTTATTTGCTATTGATAAATATTTTGTAAAAACCATATCTTTTATTAATGCTCTAAAGCAGTTCATTAATACCACTTTTTTGTATCTGATTTATGTCATATAAGACTCTAAGAAGACAGTAAGCTTTCAGTTCGTTACTTCATCAGTGCTAACAAAGTAAACATATTTCATATGGCGTTATGTACCACTTTGAATAGGGTTAGCCGTCACTATCGTCACATAGGGATCATTGGCACTAACAAATATAAATTCAAAAAAATCAGCATTTTGATGTACTCTAACTAGCCTTGTAAACATTAATCATTTCATTGTTCACATGCTCGATGAGCTGAACTACTTGTTCAACATTTGAATCAAACCAATGCTCTTTATACGCCGGCAATATTAGCTCGGGCATGCGTTTTTGATACTCGGTGCATTTAGCATTAGTAGTATAGTAAACTTGGATACGTTTATAGCAGCACCAGTAAAAATATTCTATGGCGCTAAGTGCTGTGATTTCAAATGGTCAGATATTTAATAGAAATAAGATATTTAAGATAGTCACTATATAGTCAATATTCCATACAGACAACCATCATAAACCTAAAGAAGGCAACGCAAACGATAGCCATTTTCTCGGTTGCATTTAAACTCAGTGTTTTTATTTGTGGAAGTATCTCACCTGATAGAGATTTTCTATTTGTAAAGATATTCCTTACATTCACTATTTAGTCAATAATCCACACAAGCAATCGTCATTCATCTAAAGAGGCCAACTCAAATTAGATATCTCAAAAGATTATAGGAGATTGCTCATATAATGACTGTCTGCAATTACTTGTTTTATTTTATTTTAGTACCAGCTTGCCAAATACCGACTATATTTTCTATATCCTTAATATTTAGTGTGGGATTGCCATCAATTAATAGAAAATCGGCTCTTTTTCCACTCTGTAAAACACCTCTATCTTCTAACTGATAATGGCTAGCGATATTTGACGTCGCCGCTTTAATAGTTTCTAAAGGAGAGAGTCCTGCTTCGACCAACAGATATAATTCCTGATAGAAGTCTGTACCATGATTAATTCCAAAATTGGGCGCATCCGTACCTGCAAGTATCGTTACTCCTTTTTCATGCAAGCGCTTAATATCTGACAAGGTGTTTTTCATCGTTGCAAATGTTTCACCACGTAACTTCTCTTTTGGTATTTGAGAAAATTTATTATTGATCAGTAATGTTGGCGTAACAAAAAACTTTTTACTGGCAAGCTTTTCTAAATCAAGTTCGCCGATTTTGTTTGAAGCACGAAACCACGAATGTGCTATTCCATTAGCTCCAGCATTGAATGCAATCATCGCATTTTCTACGGTTGAGGTATGTACAACACTCACTAATCCCGCTTTTTTGCTTTCTCGAACCAGTGCACTGACTGTTTCGCTACTTAGATGAGGAATTCTTCCCCCAGCATCCTCAAGAATGATCTTAAGTACGTCAGATTTTTCCGATATTCGGTCTTTAACAAAAGCGGCCGCTTCGCCAGGCTCTTTAAGTGTAGGGGTAGCAAAACCATACTGTGTGCCATGACCTCCAGGTGGAGTGGCGACAGGGCCGGATGAATAAAAATAAGCATAGCCTGGACGATCTCTATACGCCCTCATCTTTGAACCGGTTTCGGCCTTGCTAAAAAGATCGATAACCGACAGTATGCCAGCCTCTGCAGATACTTTTAGCTTTTCTTCATTTTTGTTACTGATATGAACATGTGCATTAATTAAGCCCGGAATGATTGTTTTTCCTGACGCATCTATGACGAAATCAACATCCTTATCTGCGGGTTTATTCTCAGTAAATACTCCAGCGATTTTATCGCCACTAATGAGTAAATCGACAGAATCATGAAGAACAACCCCATCGAAAAGTTTTACATTTTTAAATAGTAGCGTTTCGCTTTCTTTAGCCGTTATAGATAGAGCCAAAAACGTTCCAAACAAAACAAGTATCAACTTTGTATAGCGAGAAATATTAGTCATTTTTGCAGTCCTTTTTCGGTTGAATATTATGTTAGTTGTTATACCAATATAACGACTCTCAACAGACAGGCCGCTACTCAACATTATCTCACAAGTTTAAGCAGTAATAACCTGCAGCTCAGAGAAAATGGGTCATGTACATTGAAAACAAAGGATATTTCAGACAGTAACATAAATAGTCACTACCTCTATTTCAGTAATATTGATATCTAAAGTATGCATGCCATCAGGTTGATCTGCCCCCCTTGTTTTTACCATCGAAACCTATTTTATTGACTGGTAGAAATGGGTCATTATCCACCCATGATAAGTTTATATTCAACGACCACTGATAGCTCACAGCAGTCTTTTACCCCTGAATTAGACCATACTTGTTTAGTTTAGGTCATGTGCCTGCTTCATGCGAATAACTCGCTCAAAACAACTCATATGTTTACCGTTTTGCTTTCGATGTTGTAGGTATTCCCTAAGAGCTTTACCTCATAAGACGTGACTTGGCAGAGAATAATAATACAACAGAGTAAATCTTATGGAACCAAGATAGAGCATGAAAACCGAAACCAAACGAAGAACCACCTACTTTGAGGTTTTTTATAGGGACAACCGCAGATCCAAAATACAATCGTGTTTGAGTGTCATTTTCGCCCTCTGCATGTTCAATCATCAGCCATGATCTCGTTCGTTTTTGATAATCACATAATAACAATTGATTTTCACATCGGTTTTCTACGCTCCATGCAGCAAATGTATCAATTTCCCCTTCTGCTAACAAAACAACCTGCGCATCTGATGATGGTTTTGATACTACCCACTTTAAAATTGATCGTTCTAGCTTAAAAACTGATGTGGTGTAAAAGGCATGCACATATTGTGAATGAGTTACAGCGCTTGAAATTTGGGTACAGTAACAATCGGTGTAAGCCCCATTTTGTTGGTAGGTATTCAGTAATGCATTCTCTGGAAGCGGGCATGACTCTATCGAAAACATGGTTTATCGCCTTTCTGAACAAGGCTCACTGTTTGGAATTAAACCAAAACATTAGCAATGCCTCTTGTTGCATGTAGCCCAATTAAGGGGCTTATAATAGTTGGCTAAAATGTTATGCGGAGCGAAACTGAGCAAACCGCTAGCTGTCCCGCTTTAAATTCTTATATAACCGATTTACACAAACCATAAACGTAATCATCAACAAATTTACTATTTATCTGGGTGTTTTTAGATAAAAAACTTTCACGGGAAAAGCCTACTTTTTCAAGTAATTTATATGAACCAGAGTTTTCAGTTGAACAAATTGCCGAAATTTTGTTTAAATTTAAAGTATGGAAAACAAATTCTGTTACCAAGTTAAGAGCCTCCGTAGCATACCCCTTACCTTGTGCTTCTCCCTTTAACATAAAGCCAACTTCGACCGTCTTTTCTTCTACATCTGTAACTTTCAAGCCGATATTACCTAGTTTTTCACCTGTAGTAGATTCATTAATACTAAAACACCAGCTATCACTATTTTCAGTTATTGGTTGAATACGGCTTTTGAAAACAGTTTTGATTTGATCCAATGATAAACGATCATAAACGTGCTCCATGATTTTAGGACATTGATTTAATTCTTTAAATAACTCCCAATCGGATTGTTCTAATGGATGAAGTTTTATTCTACTACCCGTGATTTTCATTTACTTCCTTAGGTTATATAAGCTGATTAATGATACCTTGTAAGAATATAGGATTTCAACGACCGTTTATCGCTATTTACAGACCATAGCAATAATTAGGCTGTTACGTCAAAATAGTGCCATGAGTAGTTATTAATATATGGATTTTTTTCTACCACTCACATTATGAATGTGACTTGAGCCAATTGATTGCACTAGTTATATCTGTGAAATCTATTTGAGTTTTGTAATTATAGCTTAGGAGCTAATTACACTTTTTTGCGTGATGAGTTTTTTATTAAGATATTATACGCATTAAAAAGAAAAGGAGCATAACAAAGCCTTTTATCAACTTTGGGAATATATGCTCCCAAACTACCATCAATTAGAATTAAACCTATGAACTTACCTGTCATAGTTAAAATTATTTGGTGGTATTTATAATTAGACGTGAATTAACTTTATTTTCTTTTCTGATAATATTTAATCACTCGTAAATAATCTTTAAATATTTCTTCGCTGTCAAAAGCAGTCATTCCCAGCTCAGTTACTTCAGGTAAAAAAACCGCTTGTAGTTCAGCATCTGGATTAATTAAATATATTGCCAGACCATGACTGACCTGATAATTAGAAGAATTTGAATCGCCATTAACCAATTCAACGCCTTCGCCTCCTTCAGCTCTGTTAATATCGATATCAACTTTTATGCCTAAACTTTGCTGAAAAATTTCAGCATCAACGGTCGTATCTGCCCTAACAGCTACAAACTGTTTGGAAAAATAATTAATATACTGAGCCAAAACTTTTTGCGAGTCACGGTTAGGATCAACGCTATAGAAAATAAACATGGTGTTATGGTTATGATTTGCTGTTGTTATCAGGTCAGCAACTTGGCTTAAAGTAAATAAAGTTGTAGGGCAAATGTCTGGACAGTGGGTATATCCATAAGCAATGAAATGCCACTGCCCTAAAAAGTACTTACGTCTAACAGGATGTCCAAGATGATCTGTTAATAAAAAATTTGCTAATATTTTGGAGTTTTTTAACGTAATCCCCTGTATTTTAGGAACCTTTATCTGGATAGGTGCCATATAAAAAAATAGTAAAAATGAAACCATTACCGCAATTACAACTGAAAAGAGTAAAACACGCTGTTTAATAGTTAACGCCATGATGTGTTTTTACCACCAGTTAATGACAAGGTGATCTGCCAATAAAGCAATGAATAGACCAATCAAATAATAAATTGAAACATGAAATGTTTTCAGCGCTAAATGGCTATTTAAAGCCATTTTTAATTGGATGGCATAAAAGCAAAACCATCCACCAAGCATTATAGCTATTGATAAATATAGCTCGCCAGAATAGCTCAAAAAGAAAGGTAATAAACTGGCTATTACCGTTGCTAGCGTATAAATCACAATACAACTCTTGGTATAATCAATGCCTTTAATTACTGGCAACATAGGTACATTAGCTTGACGGTAATCTTCCAATCTATTTATTGCCAATGGCCAAAAATGTGCGGGCGTCCAAAGGAAAATAATCAAAGTCAATAACAAAGGTTGAACATCAATACTGTTGGTTATACTAGTCCAACCAAGTAAGGGAGGTATTGCTCCAGCAAAGCCGCCATAAACAATATTTTGTGGTGTTTTGTGTTTCAAAAAACAGGTGTAAAGCCAGGCATAACCAATAAACCCCGTTAAAGTAAGTAACGCGGTCAACACATTAATGTAAACCAATAGTAAGTACATTGACAATATGGCTAAACCACCAGAAAATAACAACGCTTGTTTATGACTAATACGTTGATTAACCAATGGTCGCCACTTGGTTCTTTGCATTTTGGCGTCAATTTTGACGTCCATAACATGATTTATAACAGCGGCAGAACTCGCAGCAAACCCTATAGCGATGCTTGATATTAATATCAATTGTATATCAAGCGCTTGCTCACTAGCTAAATACATACCAACCATAGCCGTAATCAATAACATTAACACCACTTTAGGTTTGCATAATGCAAGGTAATCTCGCCACGTACTCAGCTGAGACTGTTCTACTGACGAACTAATACTGCCTTTCATCTTGCCTCCCTATCTGTAAAACGGCTTTATCAAGGATTAATTAACGTAGCAATTCGATTGAGAAAAACATAATAAGCCTCGCTCGACATCAATAAAATAAAAATCAAAATTGCAATTGGTGGTAGGAATAATAACAATTTTACCGCCATACGTTCCCATGCTAGATGCATAAAAACCATGATAATCAAACCAGCTTTTAAAAACATAAACAGCAATATGAGTACCCACCTGATCATGCCTTGAAATTGAAAATAATCGACCAAATATGAACATGCACTTAACACAAAAAGTAATAACCATACTTTTAAATACATACTGATAGGATGTTGTTGTTTCTCTGAATGTGCTGCGGTGTTTTGTTTCATCATATTCGCCTCACCATAAATAGAAAAATGCAAAAATAAATACCCAAACTAAATCTACAAAATGCCAATATAGCCCTGTAATTTCAACTATTTGATATCCTTTGCCTTCATATTTCCCTTGTTTTACTCGCTTGGCAATCACGCCAAGATAAATAACACCTGCGCTAACATGTAGGCCATGAAAACCGGTGATCATAAAAAATGCCGCACCAAACTGGTTTGCCCCAATAGGGTTTCCCCAAGGGCGAATGCCTTCTTCAACGATGAGTTTTGTCCATTCAAATGCTTGCATGCCGACAAAGCTAGCGCCCAACAGCGCAGTAGCAATCATTAAATAAACAGTTTTTTTCTTATCACCTTGGTAGGCATAATTAACCGCCATCGCCATTGTGCCGCTACTGGTGATTAAGATGAAAGTCATAATGGCAATTAATACTAAGGGTATATGATGGCCGGCAATGGTAAGTGCAAACACCTCACTTGGACTTGGCCAGACAGCCGTGGCCGAAATGCGCACATTCATATAGCCGGTAAGAAAAATACTAAATACAAAAGTATCGCTCAATAAAAACAACCACATCATCAACTTGCCCCATGGCATATCAAATGATTGCTTATCCGCCGTCCAATCACTTACCACACTTTGCCATGACGAATTCTTACTTTTTCCGTCAGTATCTTGGTGTTCATTTTTTGACATAAAACCTCCTTAGAAGCCACAAATCAAAGCAATGGTTTTAAAAGTATCAGCACTACTGGTTAATAAGAAAAATAGAAACATCCAAAGAAAAAATAAATAGTGCCAATAAAGACCACAAAACTTAAGACGAGTAGCTAAAATCTGACAAGAGAGTCCCATGCCGAAGTGCCAAATACAACGGAGCAAGACCAATACACCACCAACAATGTGCAAACCATGAACACCGGTTAGTAGAAAATAATAGCTATTAGCTGGGTTGGCAGAAATATTAAAGCCTGCTTGATTAAGCTGTTGCCAAGCCTGCCATTGCCCAAAGATAAACAATAAAGTAAATAATGCGGTCGCGGCCAATGAAAAGATAATTAAATAAATATGTTCTTTTTCAGCAACATATTTCGCTAAAACAATGCTAAGGCTTGCCAGCAATAAATATGCACTGTTTTGCCATAACAGCTTAGCATTGCTAAACGGTAACCAAGGCTCTCCTGATAACGCCTGAAAATCAAATGATTGCGTCCGTTGTAAAAAAGTGATGGTAAACAAGAAAAATATTACCGTGATCACCGCTAAGAAAAATTTCAAAGCTGTAATTACTTTTTCTTCATTACTCTGCTCCAAAGATACCATTGTAACTGCTTGTTCATAATCCTGTTGTAGCCAAGGTTTCATTCTCAAGGTTTTGAAAAACTGCATTAATTTTCTCCTTGATTATTATTTTCGTAGCTATCTTCATCGCTGTCTTGCTCACTAACGAGGTATTCAACTTCTTCCGGGGAAACGTTTTGCGGAATAAAATCATCTATAACCTTAGGCACACTATAATCATAGGCCCAACGATGAACAGCGGGTAATTCCTTTCCCCAATTTCCATGTGCAGGAGGAACTTGTGCAGTTTGCCATTCTAATGAGGTGGCCTGCCAAGGGTTACGCCCCGCCTTTTTACCTTTAAATGTACTCCAAATCAGATTGGCAATAAAAACCAATTGGATTAAGCCAACGATAATTGCCGAGACCGTTATGCTGGCATTAAGCGTCTCGGCTGACTGGGGAATAAATTCAGTTGAGCCCAAGGCAAAGTAACGTCTAGGCACACCTAAGAATCCGAGATAGTGCATAGGTAAATAAATGGCATAGGTACCTAAAAATGTGCCCCAGAAATGTAGTTTACCCAATTTATTATTTAAATAACGTCCGGTTAATAGTGGAAACCAATGATAAATTGCAGCAAATAACACCATTACCGGCGACACTCCCATTACCATATGAAAATGAGCAACAACAAAGTAAGTATCAGACAAGGGTAAATCTATCACTACATTGCCCAACATGAGTCCGGTTAAGCCGCCATGAGTGAAGGTAAAAATAAAACCAATAGCAAATAGCATAGGCAGGGTAAGGTGAATATTGCCGCGCCATAAGGTTAGCAACCAATTATAAACTTTCAACGCCGTAGGAATAGCGATAATCAAGGTAGTGGTAGCAAAGAAAAAACCAAAATATGGATTCATGCCGCTAACATACATATGATGTGCCCAGACAACAAAACTCAAACCACCAATAGCGACAATAGCCCAAACCATCATACGGTAACCAAAAATATTTTTTCTTGCATGAGTGGCTATAACATCCGAAACCATACCAAAGGCAGGTAAAGCAACTATGTAGACTTCAGGGTGACCAAAAAACCAAAATAAGTGCTGAAATAATATCGGGCTGCCACCAGTATGATCCAATGTTTCCCCTAGTGATAAAATTGCCGGCATAAAGAAACTAGTGCCAAGTACTTTATCAAAAATCATCATTATGGCGCTAACTAATAAGGCAGGAAAGGCTAATAAGCCCAGAATTGTTGCGACAAAAATCCCCCAAATGGTTAACGGCATGCGCATTAACGTCATCCCCCTAGTTCGAGCCTGCAAAATTGTGGTGACGTAATTTAATCCCCCCATGGTAAAGGCGACAATAAATATCGCCAGTGATGCCAGCATCAACAAAATACCAGCATGCTCACCGGGCGTTCCACTTAAAATCGCTTGCGGTGGATACAAAGTCCAACCGGCTCCTGTTGGACCACCACTAACAAAAAAGCTGGATAACAAGACGATTACCGCCAGTAGATAAGTCCAGTAACTGAGCATGTTTAAATAAGGAAAAACCATATCTCTGGCGCCAATCATCAAGGGAATTAAATAATTACCAAAACCACCGAGTAATAAAGCCGTCAATAAATAGATCACCATAATCATGCCGTGCATGGTGACAAACTGCAGATAAGCAGATGGATCGATAAATGAAAATTCGTTAGGAAAGCCAAGCTGTAAGCGCATCATTCCAGACAATACCAACGCCACAAGACCGACAGCTATTGCGGTGATTGAATATTGAATGGCGATCACTTTATGATCTTGACTCCAAACATACTTAGTCAAAAAAGACTGTGGATGATTTGATTGATCCACTTGATCGGCAATCGCTACATGTTCCATATTTGTCACATCATGCTCCTAAAGTATTCGTTGGCTTACTCACCTTAAGTTACCTAATGAATTGATATAACTAACAACATCATTAACAGCATGCTCATCAGATAATGTTTTTGACATCAAGATCATTTGTTTACCATAAAGATCAGCAGGATGGCTGCCCCTAATACCCTGTTGATAATGACTGATTTGTCGCTTTAAATACCAAGTATGTTGTCCTGCTAATTTTGGCGCGTTCATGGAAAAATTTCCTTGAGCACCGTCACCATGACAATATGCACAGTTTTTATAAAACGTTTTTCCTTTGCTTAAATCACCCGAGCCCTTTGAAGTTTTATCGAGTTCTGGCAATGAATTAAGATAGGCACTAACGTCTTCAATCGCTTTATCATCAGGTAATAATGCCGCCATGGCTGACATTTGTTGACCATATAAGTCATCATTACTTTGTCCTCTGACTTGTTTTTTGAAATAACTTAATTGCCGGTGAAGATACCAACGACTCATGCCCGCAAGCTTAGGGGCATTCATTGCCTCAAGACCCTGTGCATCAGCTCCGTGACACGAGATGCACTTTGCAAAATGTTGCTTTCCTAATTCAACATTTGCAATTTTTTTGTTTAAGGTCTGGGCAAATGTTGGTAATGAATTCAGCCAAATTTGATACTCTGTAGCAGAGTCTACTTTGATAAAACCTCGCATGGTAAAATGAGCAATACCGCATAATTCTTCACAGAGCATTTCGTAACGACCAAGTTTGGTTGGAGTAAACCAAACATAAGTAGAGATGCCTGGTACTAAATCCATTTTCACTCTAAATTGTGGTACGGCAAAGTTATGCAAAACGTCTTTTGAACGCAACAATGCCTTCACAGGTTGATCTATAAGTAGATGCAATTCATTACTTTTTACTAATAAATCATCCATAGCATTAACATCATTGGTATCGATACCAAAGGGGTTATTTTCACTGACTAGCCTTATTGCCGTATTTCCTAATTTGCCATCTTTACCCGGTAATCGATAACTCCAATGCCATTGTTGCCCTACCACTTCAACTAATACACTATTCTCTGGTACTGACACAAACTGTCCCCAGACAAAAAGTCCTGGCGTCAGCATTGCAGCCACACCAAGCGTGGTAACTAAGGTCAGCCAACCTTCTAGTTTAGGATTTTCCGGTTCATAATCAGAACGTCTGTTTTTACTATGACGGTATTTAAAAATAACAAAGGCAAGGAATAGACTTACGGCAACAAAAACAGCTCCTACAATCCAAAGAGAGATATTAATGGTATCGTCAATAGCTTGCCAATTTGACGCCAAAGGGGTGAACCACCATGGGCTGATAAAATGAAAAATTAATGTTGCTATAACTAATAAAATAATAACAATTGCTATCGTCATAACGCATCCTAAATAAGAAGTTCCAGTGGCCGATTCATTTGACTTTATTGATAATTGGCTAAGCCGAATAAGTGTTGAAAAACAAAATAATGAATCGAGTACTCTGTTATTAACATAGACTACTTTGTTTGAAGTCGCTAAATGTAAGCCTAGAAAAAGTGACGTATGATTAAGAAACTTAGAAGAAAAACTGAAGAGATAATGATGATAACAAGCATAACGATAACCTAATGCACAAAATGCAAAAGGTTCTCGTTATTTAGATTCAACCAAAAACAGTGCCAGCTAAGGCATTACTTTCATAAACCGTTTGAACTTGTCTTGTGCCTGAATAACCCAAGAAGGGGTTGATTCACCAAAACCTGAGATGCCAATATTAGGGTGTGTATTCATTATTTCAGCTAACGCTAATTCTTGGTCTGGTTCAACATCAACAAATAAAACATGCTTACCTTTGTGTAACACTTCCTGAAAGCGTTTAAAATTAACGTTGGGTTGCTGAATGCCAATAAAGCCACCTTCCCAAGTGCAAAAACCTAAAATAATGATAGCGAGAAATATAAACGGCATCCAACCAGCTGCAGATTGATGCCAGTTGAAAAGGTAAGTAATAAGCAATAATGCACCAGCAGCTACCACACCAACGACAGCACCTATTTCAGTAGAATGCACCACATCTTGTTTCAATACAGAGGCAACTTCGTGTAAATGATGATTTTCAACATCTGTATCATTTTCGCTAAGTACATGAATCTGAGGCTCCGTAAATCCTTTTTGTTCTAATTCACTTTCAACTTGTTCTAATTCATCCAAGTCATTAGCAACGTAATAATGTCTCAACATAATAATCTCCACTTGAGTTAAAAATAACCTTAGATCTATGCTCAAATATCTTATCCAGTAGATCAAAGATATAGCTATTGATACTTAGTATAGCAAAGATTTTAATGATTCCTATTCTCATAGAGAATTCGTAATTAGATGCTTATCTACTGAAGCTACCCCTTCTTGGGGATTGAATATAACTAAAATGGTTTACCATTTAGGCTTTTCACTGATTTGCTGCATTTGCAATTGGTACGCTACTAGCCATTTTACGCTTGAAAGATAAATCTTTGGTATTAGAAATCATTACTCATTCATTTGTTAAACCTTCGATTATAAAATCCAAACTTTTAAAAGAAAAAAGCCATTAAACTAAACCTTTTGGAAACTAAGGCCCTACTCCAATTTTTTTAGTAAGAATATGATATTATCCTTACTAAATATGTGTGACTGTGCATGTTATTTGGATAACTTATCATCAACTGAGATCGGTTGTGACTTAGTAGGTTCTAGGAGGTAACAAGCAAATGATTATTCACTGATTACAGTCATTTCATTTAACGTAAACTCAGCAACCGCCCCCTGGGTTGCAGCCATGTAATCAGCTAAATGCTGATTGGCCATATGTATTTGCCATAATTCACGTGTAGCCCAATTTTCATAAAACATGAAATTAGCAGGATTTTCATTATCTTGATGTAAATCGTAATTGATACAACCTTCTTCACCGCGGGTAATTTCAATCAGTTTTAAAAGCTCTGCTTTCACTAAATCGATTTTGTCAGCGTTTGCTTTGATATTTGCTACGATTGTTAAATTTGTCATGTTAGTTTTCTCTCTAGTTTTAAATTAGTTATGATTTTGTGAATTTAGTTTAGTGGACTCGTTTAAAATCCTTGTAAAACTATTTTTCCGATTGATTTTCCTGATTCAAGCGCTTCATGAGCAGCTCTTAAATTTTTGGCATTAATTGTTCCTAAATTTTTACCAATGGTAGTTTTGATATAACCTTGGTCAATCAAATCGCTAACTTTGTTGAGTAAATGATGCTGTTCGCTGATATCTGTCGCTTTAAACATTGAACGAGTAAACATGAACTCCCAGTGTAATGACAAGCTTTTAAGCTTAAGCTTGCTGATATCTAGCGATTTAGGCTCATCAATTAAGGCAATTTTTCCCATTGGAGTTAATAGTTCTACATAGCTATCTAAGTATGAATCGGTGTGAGTTAAACTAGCAACATGCGTTACTTGTCCTATATCTAATTGTACAATTTGTTCCGCTAATGGTTTGGAGTGATCGATAACAAAATCAGCACCAAGGTTTTTTACCCACTTTGCAGAGCTATCGCGAGAGGCTGTAGCGATAACTGTTGCACCCGTTAATACACTTGCCAATTGAACTAAGATAGAGCCAACACCACCCGCAGCACCAACAATCAAAATTATATCGTTGCATGGTTTTTTTAAGTCAGGATGCTGTTGTTTGATTGCTAAACGCTCAAACAATAATTCCCAAGCGGTAATAGTTGTTAGTGGTAATGCAGCGGCTTCACTATCCGATAAGCTTTTTGGTTTATGACCGACAATACGTTCATCAACTAATTGAAACTCTGCATTACCACCTTGACGGTTTAAATCTCCGGCATAAAACACCGTGTCGCCAGGTTTAAAGTTGCTCACTGAGTCACCTATTGCGACAACCTCGCCAACAGCGTCCCAACCAAGTACTTTGTATTTATCACCCTGTGGTTCAACATTTTGACGGATTTTGTAATCGACTGGATTAACAGCGATTGACTTAACTTGTACTAATAAGTCATACCCTGCAGCTGTAGGCTGTGGCAGTTCAATGTCAATTAAAGACTCTGGCGAGCTAATTGGTAGTGATTGCATATAGCCAATTGCTTTCATCATTATTCTCCTGTGTGTTTTGAAGTTATTAATTAAGGCTGTTAGTTAACTTGAAAGTAATGATAGAGCTTGATTTATTAAAGAGTAACAGCATAATGTTTGAATCTTTATCAAATGATATTTGACAATCATGCTATTAGAAGATCTTAATGTTATTTTAAAAGTCGCCGAATTTCGGAGTATTACAGCAGCGGCTGAGAGTTTAGATATGCGTACAGCAACTGCTAGTGCAGCAATTAAACGGGTTGAACGCGCTCTAGGGGTCGAGTTGTTTATACGAACGACTCGACATTTAAGGCTTTCAGTTGCTGGTGAAAAATACATCCCCAATTGTGAACAAGCGTTGCAAATGCTCGACCTAGCTCAGCAAAATGTTAAAGATGACTTAGATATTATTGATGGTGAGTTAAGAATTTCAGTCCCTTCAGATTTAGGTCGAAATTTGGTTTTACCTTGGCTTGATGAATTCATGCAGGCACATTCAGGAATTAGTGTGAAACTGCATATCAGTGATAGTAATATCGACTTCTATCGGGATCCCGTTGATATCGCTCTGCGATATGGCTCACCCAGTGATGCTAATCTATATGGTTTTAAAATTTGTAACGTACCACGTGTGGTTTGTGCAACAACAGAGTACTTAGAAAATAGTGGCTTACCAAAGCACCCTAATGATTTGACCTCTCATAACGGCCTTTTATATCAGTTACATGACATTATTCATGATGTCTGGGAGTTCTCCCACCTAGGTGAGTCAATTAAGGTAAAAATGCAAAGTAATCGTGCTTCAAATGATGCCGAGCTTGTTAGGCGTTGGTGTGTGAGCGGTAAAGGAATTGCAGCGAAATCAAGTTTAGATATGTCGCATGATTTGCTTAGTGAGCAAGTCGTGTCACTACTAACCGAGTTTGCACCTAAATCGACTGAGCTATGGCTTATTTGCCCAAGTAGACAAACAATTACCCCAGCAGTTCGACTGCTTAGAGAACATTTAAAAATTAAGTGCACTGAGGTCTTTACTCAACTTATTAATAAAGGAGTTTTGACTAAGACTGATATTGAGTAGTTATTTGGAAGCCCAATAGCTATTTGAACTCTACGTCGAAGGTGCTGCGCTACAAACCTTTTATGACTCAAATCATAGAAAGCAAAAATCCGCAAACCTTTCGATTATCGGATTCTTTAATGTGGCGGTGAAATAGAGGTTTGAATTCTATTATCAGATTTAGCACTACAAACCCCAAAGGGTCTGTTACAACAATGCCGATTTGGAAAGCAAAAAGCCCGTTACTTTCGTAACGGGCTTTTCTAAATGTGGCGGTGAGATAGAGATTTGAACTCTAGAAGGGCTACAAACCCTTGCCGGTTTTCAAGACCGGTGCTTTCGACCACTCAGCCATCTCACCTGAAGTTAACAAGAAGCTAAAAACAATGCTTGCTTGAGAACGAGGCGAATATTAAAGTCTCCCTTAGCTGTTGTAAAGTACTATTTAACAAATTACGGTAGTTTTAAGTTTATTTGCTAAAAAATTAATCAGCTTGCCTTTATTTCAAACAAATAGTGTAAAACCAAAGGAGTAAGACTATGGAAGAAGAACAAAATGATATTGATCAATGTCGCTGCCCATGGCTCGATACTTCAAAACCAGATTACGTAGAATATCATGATAAAGAATGGGGTGAGCCAGTTTATGATGATCAGAAACTATTTGAGTTTTTAACACTTGAATCTGCTCAAGCGGGTTTAAGTTGGTACACTATTTTAAAGCGCAGACAAGGTTATCTTGATGCATTTGCAAATTTTGATGTAAACATTGTTTCAAAATACGATCAGGACAAAGTTGAACAACTTATGTTAAACCCAGCGATTATTCGAAATCGTGGAAAAATTAATGCCGCGATTAATAATGCAAAATTGTTTATTGAAATTCAGCAAGAATTCGGTAGTTTCAGTGATTATATGTGGGGGTTTGTCGGTAACAAAACTATTGTTAATGAATATAAAGAGTTAAGTGATTACCCTGCAACAAGCACCGAATCTGATGCGTGGAGTAAAGATTTAAAAAAACGTGGTTTTAAGTTTGTTGGTTCAACTATTTGTTATGCTCATATGCAAGCCTGTGGAATGGTTAATGACCACAGCATTGGATGTTACAAAAGGAAACAAATTATTGATCGGTATCAGCAGTCCTAAGCTAGCTATTTAAAAAACAGCATGTCATAATATGTCACAAGGTCGTTAGTTAACGTTAAAAAAATAACTTGAACTTTACTAAAGCGCCCTTATCTTAGTTATAACATGTAGAAAATTAAAGTTATTATAATTAGACCTTAAAGGAAGTTTTATGCAAACTAATACGAATTTTCAAACAGCAAGTAAAAGCTCAGCTATTGAAATTAACAAAGTATTAAAAAATACTTATATGCTTTTATCTATGACACTAGCATTTAGTGCGGTAACTGCTGGCGTTTCAATGGCGATGAACTTGTCGCACATGGCAGCGCTTGTAATGATGTTAGTTGCTTTTGGTTTAATGTTTGTTGTTAACAAAAAAGCCGACTCTGCTAGCGGTGTTTATTGGATTTTTGGTTTTACCGGTTTAATGGGTGCCTCGTTAGGCCCTATGCTTAATGCCTATGCTGCTATGCCTGGTGGTCCAGCAATGATTATGCAAGCACTTGGCGGTACAGCATTAATATTTTTCGCTTTATCAGGTTACGCATTAACAACTAAGAAAGACTTCTCTTTTATGGGTGGCTTCTTAATGACCGGTTTAATTGTAGTTCTAGTGGCTATGGTTGCAAATATATTTTTCCAAATTCCGGCATTGTCATTAGCAATTAGTGCTGGTGTTATTATGATTATGTCTGGTTTAATTTTGTTCGATACTAGTCGCATTATCAATGGTGGAGAGCGTAACTATATTCGAGCAACTGTTTCATTATATTTAAATATTTATAATATATTTGTTCACCTACTTCACCTTCTAGGTGTATTTGGTGGCGATGATTAACATTGTGTTAATTAGCTTTTAGTCTCAAAAAAAAGCGTTATAATATCAAGCCTCGCAGTTGCGGGGCTTTTTTATGCACAGGATGTGCGGTATTTCGCAGTGATAGGATGTCAAAGAGCGATTATGCTTGTTAGAGATTAAAACCGTGAATAAACTTGCCGTGGTTATTACCACTCCACCTTTTAGTAATTTAAGTGTCACAGCGCTTGATTATATTGAAACTGCGCTTAAAGCTGAAGTTGAGCTTGTGGGTGTTTTCTTTTATCAAGATGGCGTTATGCATGCTAATACAAATGTTCAAATTGCCAGTGATGAGTTTCAAGCAATATCGCACTGGCAGAGGTTGCACCAAGCTTATAAGTTACCTTTGCACTTATGTATTACTGCGGCAGAAAAACGTGGTATTAGTGATGAGCATGCTCAGAATATCCATTCAATATTTACTGTGTCTGGTTTGGGTGAGTTAGTTGAACTATCATCAATGGCTGATCGTATGGTGCAATTTTAATGGCTAACAGTTCTATAAAAACATTAGCCATACTCAATGCTAAAGCACCTTATGCTAATTTAGCTGGTAAAGATGCTTTAGATATCGCCTTGATTTTTGGATCTTTTGAACAAACAGTATCGTTGTTTTTTCAAGGCGATGGTGTGTGGCAGTTAATTCAAGGGCAAAATGGCTCAATAATTTCAATTAAGGACTATCTTAAAACTTTCGCAGCTTTTGAGTTTTACGATATTGAAGATGTTTATGTTTGCCAAGCTTCATTAGCAATGCGTAACTTACCTGCTAAGTTTCATATTGAAGAAGTTCAAGTGTTAAACCAACAAGAATTTGCACATAAATTAACATCACATAAAACAATCTTAAGATTTTAGCGCATTACTTTAGCACGAAAATATGAAAGGAATAACGTAAATGGCTACGCTACACATTGTTCGTCAAAGTGCATTTAACACCAATGATTTTTTCCAATGCTTGCAAGTACTTGGCGATGAAGATGTTATCGTTTTTATTGATGATGGCTGTTATAACTTACAGCACAATTTAATCAACAGCATTGATAGTAATATTAACATTAAATTAAAAGTGATAGAGCAACATGCAAATGCCAGAGCTATTACCATAAACGAAGAAGTTTTCACCAAAATCACTATGAACGATTTAGTTTCACTTACTTTTGAAAATGACAGAGTAATTACATGGCAATAGATTTTAAAGGTGAGAAAATTGCTACAGACGAGCAAGGTTACTTGTTAGATTATACTCAATGGCAAGAAGATTTAGCTGTAGAAATGGCAAAGAATGACGTTTTTGAGTTAACAACCGCTCATTGGGAAGTGATTAACTTTGTTCGCCAATTTTACCTAATTTATAACACATCTCCAGCCATTCGTGCACTAACCAAAGCAATGAAGGCTGAATTTGGTGAAGAGAAAGCAAACAGTCGTTATCTTTTTCGTTTATTCCCAGATGGGCCGGCCAAACAAGCAACTAAATATGCGGGTTTACCCAAACCAAAGCGTTGTTTGTAACCAGATTTTTTGAAACTTAAACAAAAAGGCGCCTACATTAAATGTAGGCGCCTTTTTATTTGGTGTTTTAAGTGCTACTTGCAGTTAATAACTATTTTGCAGGCAACGTTGGTACTGTAATACCAGCCATTTCTAGCATAACGCGAACAACCTGACAGCTATAACCAAATTCATTGTCATACCATACATATAATACAGCTCTGTCACCATCAACAATCGTTGCTTGTGAATCGACAACACCCGCATAACGTGAACCAACCAAATCGGTTGAAACAATTTCATTTGAAGCCGTGTAATCAACTTGGTTTTGCAAGTCAGACTTCAATGAAATATTACGCAAATAATCATTTAGAGCATCTTTATCAGTGGCTTTGTTTAAGTTCAAGTTCATGATTGCCATAGAAACATTTGGCGTAGGAACACGAATTGCGTTACCTGTTAATAAACCCTTTAACTCAGGTAAAGCTTTAGCAACCGCTTTTGCAGCGCCTGTAGTACTAATAACCATGTTTAATGGTGCACTTCGACCACGACGCGGCGCTTTATGGTAGTTATCGATTAAGTTTTGATCGTTGGTGTAAGAGTGAATAGTTTCAACATGACCGTTGCGAATACCAAATTCATCATTTAATGCTTTAAGCACTGGCGTAATGGCATTGGTAGTACAGCTAGCCGCAGAAACAATTTTATCTTCAGGTAAGATCATATCTTGGTTAACACCATAAACGATATTTTTGATGTCACCTTTTGCTGGCGCTGTTAATAGTACTTTAGCAACACCTTTTGATTGTAAATGCTGACCTAAACCCTCTTCATCGCTCCAAATACCAGTATTATCAACAACAAGCGCATTGTTTATACCATACGCAGTGTAGTCTACTTCTGATGGTGATTTGGCATAGATGACTTTGATAAAAGCACCATTAGCTTTAATAACATTATTTTCTTTATCAATGGTAATGCTGCCATTAAAAGCACCATGAACTGAGTCACGACGTAATAAACTAGCGCGCTTTTCCAAATCATCGCCGCCTTTACTAGGGCGTAAAACAATGGCACGAAGATTTAACTTTGCATTAGGACCTGTTTGCTCTATTAACAATCGAGCTAATAAACGGCCAATACGACCAAAGCCATACAAAACAACATCTTTGCTTCTACCTTCATCACATTCCGTGGCAACAGCTGTTAATTCTTTTTCTAAGTATTGTTCAATTGACAGATCGTTAGACTGCCCTTGAAATAAATAACGGTAAGCTAATTTACCTACATCAATACGAGCAGGGGCTAGTGTCATTTTATTTAAGGCTTCAACAAATGGAAAACTTTCACGCAAACGTAGTTTGCTCTCTTCATGCAAAGCTACTGATTTATGAGCTTTTATAATATCAATAGGAGAAGCATTTAATAATGGCCGACCATAAACAGATATTTCGATACCTTTGTTTCTAAATAGCTGGCCGATAATAGGTTGCATGTTTTCTGCGAAAGTTTGGCGTTCTTGCCAACTTCTTTGATATTCTTCCTCAAGATGAGACGTCATTAGTTAAGCCTTATATTTCAATCAATTGAACGAGAGTTTACTATAATCATAATAGTCTAATTTTGAAAAAATAAAAACTAGACTATGGTGTGAGGTTATTGCGCGCATATTGTAATGCAAGCTGTAATAATTCTCCATAGGTTACATAATTATTTAATGAAAAAAATAAGATCTAACCGTATATGAATGAAATTATCCTTATCCAAATAATTCCGTAATAAATTGTGGGTAATGCAGTTTGAAGGGCTATATATGGGATACGACTTTAATAAAGTTATTAAGCGTTTTTAAAGGTTAAACTTAATGAGTTAACACAGTATCTTTTGCCTGTTGGCTTAGGGCCATCGTCAAATACATGCCCAAGATGCGACTGACAGTGCTGACATTGAATTTCAGTACGGCTCATGTGGTGAGTTGAGTCCTCAAAATAAGCGACATTTCCTTCAATTGCCGAAAAAAAACTAGGCCAACCACAACCTGCATCAAATTTACTTTTGCTTTCAAACAAAGGTTTATCACAACATGCACACAAGTAAGAGCCTGATAGCCAATGATCATTATAAATGCCAGTAAAAGGTTGTTCAGTAGCCGCTAATCGACAAACTTTGAAAGCCGCTTCACTGAGTTTTTCTTTATAATGATCATTCATTAGATATTTACCACACTCTATAACTTTCCATTAATCTATAATAATAGTTTCACGTTCGGGTGTAGACCATTGTACGTGATACTTTTTTCCATCTGCTTTATCAATGCGCTCAAAAGTATGGGCACCAAAAAAGTCACGTTGCCCTTGTAACAAGTTCGCAGGTAGGATTTCACTGCGCATAGAGTCATAATAAGATAGAGCAGATGAAAGTGCACCATTAGGAATACCAAACATTGTAGCCCCACATACAGCTTTTCGCCAATTTAGCTGACGTTCACTTAATTGCTTAGCAAAAAAGCCATCAAGTAATAAATTGTCTAAATCTTCGTTACGATCAAATGCTTGAGTAATTGACTGCAAAAAAGTCGCTCGAATAATACACCCTGCTCGCCAAATTTTAGCTATGTTAGCAAAATTCAATGTCCAACCATGTTCTTTAGCTGCTAATTTCATTAACTGAAAGCCTTGTGCATAGGCACACATTTTAGCGCAATAAATCGCATCATGAAGTTGATTTATGTAATCTTGCTTTTCTTGATTTGATAAATGGCCACTTTCAGGGCCACTTAATGTAGAAGATGCCTGAATTCGTAACTCTTTAAATGAAGAAATAGAACGTGCATACACTGCTTGCGCAATAGTAGGAGCCGGACAACCTACTTCTAAACTACTTATAGCAGTCCACAAACCAGTGCCCTTTTGTCCTGCTTTGTCTAAAATTAAATCAACTAAAGTAGTGCCGGTATCAACTGATTTATGACGTAAAACTTCAACACTAATTTCCATCAAATAACTATCGAGTAAACCATTATTCCATTGTTCAAAGATATCAGCAATTTCATTAGCGCATAAACCTAAGCCAGAATTAAGAATATGATAGGCTTCACAGATAATCTGCATATCCGCATACTCAATACCATTATGTACCATTTTCACATAATGCCCAGCTCCTGCTGGCCCTATATAAGCAGCGCAAGGCTCTCCTTCTGAGATTATTTGTCCAGGTTTAGTACGCTCAATGGGTTTGCCTGTTTTAACATCAACTTTAGCTGCAATTGCTTCCCAAATAGGTTTAACACGTGTCCACGCATAGGGAGGGCCACTTGGCATTAATGACGGTCCAAAACGCGCGCCAACTTCACCACCAGAAACAGCGGAAGAGAATAATAAAAAATTATTCTTGTATTTTTTCTCTCTAGCAACCGTATCAACCCAAAGACTGTTACCCGTATCAATAACAATATCATCTGGTTGAATACCTGCTCCAATTAAACTTTCACATACTTGATCTACGGGAGAGCCAGCAGGAACACTCAAAACAATAAGATGTGGTGTTTTTAATTGTGATAATAATTCTGTATACGATGAGCAACCATAAACACGCGGCAAACATGTCGTATTCTCAATTTTATCTTGTTCAATAACCCCTTGAACCTTTTCATCACTTAAATCAAAAGCGGCGATATTAAAACCATTATCGGCAAGGTTTAGTACTAGGTTTTTACCCATAACGCCTAAACCTATGAAACCAATGTCACACAAAACTTTATCTTGTGTCATAAAATAATCTTCCTAAATTAGCGCACTTCACTGAGTGCTGCCTTTATATTTCAAGCTAAACTTATAAAAGGGGTTAGACGGGATTTACTATTATTAACTTTCGAACCGAAAGGTAAAAGCTGCATACCGAAATTTTTTGCATTCTAACATGCAACTAAAGCTAAATCATGTAAATAGCGAATAAAACCACAAAATCTGTGAGAATTTATCAAAACATCTATTGGTTTAGTAAAAATACGTAAAATAGTTGCTTTAATCAGGGTTTTTACTCATATAACTAAAGTTTAACTTGAAATATCCTCAAAATGGTGTAATTTTACTACATAATGAGTTTTAGGAGGTTTCCATGAAAATTAAAGTTGGCATTAACGGGTTTGGCCGTATTGGTCGTTTTGTGTTTCGAGCTGCTGCAGCAAGAGATGATATAGAAGTTGTCGGTATTAATGATTTAATTGATATTGATTACATGGCATACATGTTGAAATACGACTCAACGCATGGCCGTTTCAACGGAACTGTTGATGTAGTTGACGGACAACTTATAGTAAATGGTAAAACAGTCCGTGTATCAGCAGAGCGTAACCCAGCAGATTTAAAATGGAATGAAATTGATGTTGATGTTGTTGTTGAATCAACAGGCTTATTCTTAACAGATGAAACAGCGCGTAAACACATTGAAGCAGGCGCTAAACAAGTTGTTCTTTCTGCACCATCTAAAGATGACACCCCTATGTTTGTTTGCGGTGTAAACTTAAGCGAATATGCTGGTCAGGATGTTGTATCAAACGCTTCATGTACCACTAACTGTTTAGCTCCAATTGCCAAAGTATTAAATGATAACTGGGGTATTGAGAATGGTTTAATGACAACCGTTCATGCAACTACCGCAACACAAAAAACAGTGGATAGCCCTTCTGCAAAAGATTGGCGCGGTGGTCGAGGTGCTGGACAAAACATTATTCCATCATCAACTGGCGCAGCTAAAGCAGTTGGTAAAGTTATTCCAGAGCTTAATGGTAAGTTAACAGGTATGGCATTTCGTGTACCAACGCCAGATGTTTCAGTTGTTGATTTAACCGTTAACTTGAAAAAACCTGCTAGCTATGACGAAATATGTCAGGCAATGAGCGCTGCAGCAGAAAGTGATTTAAAAGGTATATTAGGTTACACAGAAGATGCTGTAGTTTCTAATGACTTTGTCGGTGAAGTTTGTACTTCAGTGTTCGATGCTAAAGCAGGCATAGCCTTAACTGATACTTTTGTAAAAGTTGTTTCTTGGTACGATAATGAAATTGGTTATTCAAACAAGGTTCTAGACTTAGTTAATTATATTCATAATTATAAAAACTAAACTATAAAGATAGTTTTTTGTAATTTTTAGATCAAAAAAGGCTAAGTGGTGACACTTAGCCTTTTTACTATCTTTAAGTTTACACAAGCTATTAACCTGTTTACTTTAGCTTATTGACGCATTAATTTGCTCTAACACTAACTGTGGATCAGCCGCTTTAGTAATTGGACGTCCGATCACCAAATAATCAACACCAACATTGATTGCTTGCTCTGGTGTCATAATACGTTGTTGATCATCTTTCGCAGAGCCTGCCGGCCTAATACCTGGTGTGATCAATTTAAACTCTTTACCAAGAGATAGTTTTAACTGCTCTGCTTCCCAAGCAGAGCATACAACACCATCTAAGCCACTTTGCTTAGTTAAGTGAGCAAGAAAATCTACTTGTTCGGCAGGCGTTTTAGTAATACCCAAACCACGCAAATCGCTTTCTGACATACTCGTTAGTACAGTTACCGCAATCAATAATGGTGCATCATCGCCATAATTGATTAAAGCTTCTTTGGCTTTAGTCATCATTTGGCTTCCGCCACTGGCATGAACATTCACCATCCATACGCCAAGGTCAGCCGCAGCAGTGACGGCTTTTGCTACCGTATTAGGAATATCGTGAAATTTTAAATCAAGAAAAACATCAAAGCCCTTCCCTGTTAAGGTTTTAACAAACTCAGGACCAAAGTAGGTAAACATTTCTTTACCTACTTTTAGCTTACAATCACTTGGAGAAATTCTATCTACAAACGATAAAGCATCATTTTTTTTATCAAAGTCTAAGGCAACAACAACTTTTGGATCTAACATTGGATTTCCTATTTTCAATTTTTTTCGCGACCTAAGTCGTTCTTATAATATAAATTACATTAATAAATGTTAGATTCAAAGCTAGTTTCTTCAAGATTAAGGAAAGCGCACGGAGCTGACGGTAGTCAGTGAGTACGGTTGACAAAAATATTGATGAAAATTGCAAAGAAGCTATTATTTATTCGCCTTCGAGGCCTCTCACTGGTTTTAGCTGTTCCCATTCGTGACAGGATGGACAAGACCAATAATGAGTTGAACTATTAAAACCACAATTGCGACAACTGTATCTATGTTTAACTTTTAAATATTCACTAATCAGCTCTTTTATCAAATCTAAACTAGTATTATTATCCATCTCATCAGCTTGATTCATTTGCATTTTAACAAAATGCTTAAAACCACGAATCGTAGGCCTGCGCTTAAGTGCCGACAACATAAACTCTTTCGCTTTCTTTTTACCATGCTTTTTTTCAACGTGGCTTAAATAAGAAATTAACGCGCTAGAGCTAGCAGTTTCATCATAAACTTTTTTAATAAACTTAAAAAATTCATCACTAGCATCAAGATCCAAATAGCATTGGTGCATTTGGTCTATAACATCCGGAAAAAACTCTTGATCTTGCTGATAGATATCTTGGTAACATTTACAGGCTAACTCGCACTGTTTATGGTTTTGATAAATTTTAGCCATTAACCAATTAGCACGACATGAATTAGGATCAAGTTTTAGTGCTTGTTCAAGCAACTCAATAACTTCAATAAATTTATCTTGTTCAAAAGCACTCGTTGCTTGCTCGCAATAGAAATTAGCTAAAGTATGCAATAGGCGTTTATCATTTAATTTAACAATTAGTTTTTGATGGCTAATGCCTTGTTGCCAATCTTTAGTCGATTGAAAAATTTGCAGTAAGTAGTTTAGCGATTTTAATCCATAATCAGCAGATTTTAACAACTTACTAAACATTTTTTCAGCTCGATCATATAAACCTGCACTTAAAAAATCTTTGCCTAACTCAAATACTGCTTGTTGTTTATCTTTAGTTGGTAGATTTCCATGGCGAACTAAATGCTCATGAACTTTTAGTGCCCTATCAAGTTCACCACGTTTACGAAAAAGGTTAGCCATAGCAAAGTGAGCTTCAACACTATCATCTTCAACTTTTAAAGCATCAAGAAGTGAATCTATCGCCTTGTCCTTTTGATTAGATAATAGGTAATTTAAGCCCGTAGAATACTTGATTGACAAGTCTTGCTTAATGGTTTGATCTTTTTGCTTAATACTATTTCTTCCCATAAACCAGCCGTAAGCCATAGCAACAGGAAGTAATAAGAAAAGTAGCTCTATCATTTTATCACTTATACCTAAATTTCAGTTGAGCGATTTTTGGCCAGCGATTTTTTACCTTTACGAATCAACCGCCATACTATTGTGGCTAGTAACCCAAGAAGAAAACCAATAGCAGTAAATAAGCTTACTGCGGCGGCGGTAGAAAGCTCAACTCTCGCAATTAGATAATTTAATGAGATTATTTGTTCATTTTGGCTGCCAAAAACAAAAGCAATAGCGAGTAAAATTAAAACTAAGAAAAGAGTGAAGTAAATTCGCACGTTGGATAATCTCGCTTAAAAATAGTTAAGTAAAAAATGTAGACAAAAAAAAACGACGTACTAATGTACGCCGTTTATTATCTAATTTTTTTGCGTCTTTTACAATAAAGTTGCAATAAGAGTGCAATTAAGCTGCTGAAAGATTAACTCTTTCTCGCAACTCTTTACCTGGCTTAAAGTGAGGTACGTATTTACCACTTAGCTCAACAGATTCACCAGTTTTAGGATTTCTACCAACTCTAGGAGCACGATAATGTAATGAAAAACTACCAAACCCTCTAATTTCAATGCGATCACCTTTGGATAAAGATTGCGCCATTAATTCTAAGATTTCTTTAATCGATTGTTCTACATCTCTAGCTGACAAATGACTTAATTTATCGCCTAGTTTTTCAATGAGTTCTGATTTGGTCATATGACCCTCCAGTATTCATCTAGCTTCGCGCTAATGAGGTTAATATAAGAGGAGAATAACTAAATCCTCCTCCCCTAGTCTCTTTTTAGTTTAATAAAAACTAGAAAAAGTGCAAAGAATTAAAATTAGTATCTTGTTACAAGATATTAATTTTTAGCGTTTTTAAACGCTGCAGCCATTGCACTTAAACCTGTTTCTTCAACTTGGTTTAAGTTATCCATAGCTTCACGCTCGTCAGCTTGGTCTTTCGCTTTGATAGATAAGCTAATAGTACGGTTCTTACGATCCACACCCATAAACTTAGCTTCAACGTCATCACCAACTTTCATAACTGTAGATGCATCTTCAACACGTTCTACAGAAATATCGCTAACACGCAAGTAACCTTCAACACTTTCAGCTAACTCAATAGTAGCGCCTTTAGCGTCAACAGCTGTTACCTTACCAGTAACAATAGCACCTTTTTTCTTATCTGTCAGATACATATTGAACGGATCGTCTTCTGCTTGTTTAACACCAAGAGAGATACGCTCACGCTCAGGGTCAACTTGAAGTACGATTGCATCGATTTCATCGCCTTTCTTATAATCACGAACAGCTTCTTCACCGCCAGCCCATGAAATATCAGATAAGTGAACTAAACCATCTATGCCGCCATCAAGACCGATGAAGATACCAAAGTCAGTGATTGACTTGATCTTACCTGAAACTTTATCGCCTTTGTTGAAGTTTTTAGCAAACTCTTCCCAAGGGTTAGCGATACACTGTTTAAGACCTAAAGAAATACGACGACGTTCTTCGTCAATTTCTAATACTAGAACTTCAACTGTGTCACCTAAGTTAACAACTTTAGATGGGTGGATGTTTTTGTTAGTCCAATCCATTTCAGAAACGTGAACTAAACCTTCAACGCCTTCTTGAATTTCTACAAAACAACCATAGTCAGTTAAGTTTGTTACGCGACCAGAAAGTTTAGAACCTTCTGGGTAACGGTTAGCAATTGCTACCCATGGATCTTCGCCTAACTGCTTCATACCTAGAGATACACGAGTACGCTCACGGTCGAATTTCAATACTTTAACTTGGATTTCATCACCAACATTTACGATTTCACTTGGGTGCTTAACACGTTTCCAAGCCATATCTGTGATGTGAAGTAGGCCGTCAATACCGCCTAAGTCTACGAATGCACCGTAATCAGTAAGGTTCTTAACGATACCTTTAACTTCTTGGCCTTCCGCTAATGACTCTAGTAATTCATCACGTTCTGCACTGCCTTCAGCTTCGATAACAGCACGACGTGAAACAACTACGTTATTACGCTTTTGATCAAGCTTAATAACTTTGAATTCTAAATCTTTACCTTCAAGGTGAGCAGTGTCACGTACTGGACGCACATCAACTAATGAACCCGGTAAGAAAGCGCGAATATTGCTAACTTCAACCGTGAAACCACCTTTAACTTTACCGTTGATAACACCGATAACAGTTTCTTTTTCTTCATAGGCTTTTTCAAGCACTTGCCATGCTTCGTGACGTTTTGCGTCATCGCGAGAAAGAATAGTTTCACCGAAACCATCATCTGTTGCTTTAAGTGATACATCTATTTCATCACCAACAACAGCTTCTACTTCACCAGCAGTGTTTTTGAATTGGTCAATTGAGATAACACTTTCAGATTTAAGGCCAGCATCAACAATTACGTTATCTTTGGTTACTTTAACGATAGTACCTTTGATAATTGAACCTGGGCGAGTTTCGATTTCTTTTAAACTTTCTTCAAAAAGTTGTGCAAAATTTTCAGTCATAACTTGTCTATTAACTCAGTTATTAATCCAATCAACGTCGTTGTTTCATGGGGTTGTTAAGTTAGCCTCGGTACATCCATGACGTAGGCTTTAGTTAAATTTATCTTTACTTAGGCTTTAACCAAAAGTAAGTGATAAGGATTTATGTTAATTTTCCATTCGCAAATGAAAGGACTTTATTAACCACTTCCTGTATGGAAAGGTCAGTAGAATCAACAATTAACGCGCCTTCTGCAGGGACAAGAGGGGCAACTTCTCGGTTGCGATCTCGCTCATCTCTTTGACGTATGTCATCCAAAAGGCGCCCGATTTTAACATCAAAGCCTTTCTCTTTCAACTGATTAAATCTACGTTCAGCTCTTTCCTCTGCACTGGCAGTCAAAAATACTTTTACAGGAGAATTAGAAAAAACAACAGTCCCCATATCTCGTCCATCAGCAACTAAGCCAGGAGCTACGCTAAATGCACGTTGGCGGCGCAATAAAGCTTCACGTACACGTGGAAAAGCGGCAACTTTTGATGCTAATGCGCCAATTTCTTCAGTTCGAATGGTATCGGTGACGTTTTCACCTTCTAAAATAACTTTACTTTCGCCTTGACTGCTTATTTCAAATTGTACATCAAGGTGAGCGGCCATCGGGATCAGAGGCTCTTCATCGTCAACACTAACATGGTGATGTTGCGTTGCTATTGCAAGTACGCGGTAGATAGCACCGCTATCAAGCAGGTGCCACCCGAGTTGTTCAGCAACAATTCTGGCAACAGTTCCTTTGCCTGCCCCGCTAGGGCCATCAATAGTAATTACGGGGATTTGTTCATTCATATGATTTCCTTGTTTACAACACACCTAGTTATTCTCGTTCATTTTTCAATGATAATAATTGACCTAGGATAAAAGTGCGCGCATTGTACAAAATCACGAGAGTATACTCAAGCCACTTCAAGATACGAATTTCAGAGTGACTGAGTATGGTGTTAACTTACGAAAGGAGTGAAAGTTCATTTTTGTGAAATAGATAAACCAAATTCGTTCGCTAACTTAAAACAAAGTTAACAGGAAACTTGCGCTAATATATCAAAGTAGTCAGGAAATGTTTTAGCCGTACATTTAGGATCATTAATTGTGACAGATGTATCACTCAATGCTACCAGAGAAAAACACATTGCAACTCTATGATCATTATATGTATCAATTTCAGCATGCTTCAATAACGTCGGTGGAGTGATCGATATATAATCTTCCCCCTCAACCACCTCAGCCCCCACTTTTCTTAACTCGGTTGCCATTGCTGTTAAACGGTCGGTTTCTTTTACTCGCCAGTTATAGATATTTCGAATAGTTGTAGTACCTTTAGCAAAAAGTGCTGTTGTAGCAATAGTCATCGCGGCATCTGGTATATGATTCATGTCCATATCAACCGCAGTAAGGGCTTTGCCTACAACTGTGATTGACTCATCGCCCCAAGTAACTTCTGCGCCCATTTTTTCAAGCACATCAGCAAAATGTTTATCACCTTGAACACTTAATTTACCAACACCATGTACGGTAATTTCTCCACCTTTAATCGCGCCTGCTGCCAGAAAATATGACGCTGAAGAAGCATCACCTTCCACCATATATTTTTCAACAGATTGGTAGGATTGATTACCTTTTACCGTGAAAGATTGATAGTCATTGTTTTGTACTTCGACACCAAATCTACTCATAATATTAAGTGTTATATCAATATATGGCTTAGATACTAATTCACCTTCAATCTCTATGTTAGTATCGGTTTTCAATAAAGGTGCAATCATCAATATGGCAGTTAAAAACTGGCTAGAAATAGAGCCATCTATGCTCACTTTGCTTCCAGTTAAGGCTTTGCCTTTAATTTTTACTGGTGGATATTCCTGATCTTCCAAATATTCAATATCTGCACTAAGCTGATCTAACGCATTTACTAAATGCCCAATTGGCCTTTCTTTCATTCTTGGTTCGCCAGTTAAGATAAACTCTCCTTCACTCGCAGCAAGAGCGGCACACAATGGGCGCATTGCGGTGCCTGCATTACCAAGAAATAATTCAACAGCTTCTTTAGCATTGAAAAAACCATTATTTCCAACAACGGTACATTCTGTGCCACAATCGCTCAAGGTATATTCAATTCCAAGATTTGTTAACGCAGTTAACATATAATTTATGTCATCACTAACGAGTAAGTTGGTAATTTTGGTCACGCCATTAGCTAACGCGGCAATTAACAATGCGCGATTAGATAGGCTTTTTGAGCCAGGTAAAAAGACTTCACCATTAATTTTATTAATTGGTTTTAATGTTAACTGTTCCATACTATCTAATCTCTTGTTCAAATTTTTTCATAAAGTTCACTAACGTTTGCACACCTTCAAGTGACATAGCGTTATAAATACTTGCTCGCATACCACCAACAATTCGATGACCTTTTAAAGCCATTAAACCTTGTTGTTCAGCCTGGGCTAAAAATTGCTCATTTTTGCTCTCATCTTTGAGCCAAAATGGGATATTCATTTTACTGCGATATTGATGTTCAATATTATTTTGATAAAAACTGCTAGTATCAATTGCTTGATATAGTAACTCTGCTTTTGCTTGGTTTGTCTTTGCAATTGCTTTTACACCACCTAATTCTTTAAGCCATTGAAAAACCAACCCTGCTAAATACCACGCATAGGTTGGTGGTGTGTTATACATAGAATCATTATTAGCTGAGGTTTGATAATTCATAATACAAGGCGTTGCTTTTTGTGCATTGCCTAATAAGTCTTCACGGACAATAACAATAGTTAATCCTGAAGGCCCTATATTTTTTTGCGCACCCGCATAAATTAAACCGAATTTAGTGACATCTATCTCATGGGATAAAATAGTTGATGACATATCTGCAACTAATGGTACGTCGCCTGTGTCGGGAATATCATTGATTTCAATACCGTCAACGGTTTCATTAGGGCAATAATGAACATAAGCAGCATCACCACTTAGTGACCACTTATCACAAGGGACAAGACTAGTTTCGCCATCACTGCGCTCTTCTCGAATATTAATAACGTTAACTTCACCAAAATTTTTAGCTTCTGTAGCTGCCGCTTTTGACCATGAACCGTTAACAATATAATCAGCAGATTTACCTTGCGGCAATAAGTTTAATGGAACTGCTGAGAATTGACCTCGACCACCACCATGACAAAACAACACTTGGTAATTATCTGGAATGGCCATTAGATCGCGTAAATCGGCTTCTGCCTTTGCTGCCATTGTCATATAAATAGAACTGCGATGACTTAGCTCCATTACAGAGCTACCTGTATTGTTCCAATTGATAAACTCTTCCTGCGCTTTTGCCATCACAGCCGTAGGCAACATTGCTGGGCCGGCACAAAAATTATAAACTTCTGACATTATCTTTTTCTCAAATACTGTAAATAAAACTAATAAATAAAAACTAAAAAAGGCGGTTATTAGCCGCCTTTATAATGTGTGCGACGTTTATTCTTGTTCGTCGCTTGGTGTACTTTCGTCATCCACCTGTTGGGCGCTTTGCTCGGGGTTATGTGTTGATGATGCATTATCTGCGGCATCAACATTTTCACCGGCTTCGCCTTCAACACTTTCTCCTTCAAGTATTGCTGGCTCTTCAACTTCATCAATACGTTGTAGCGCAACGACGAGTTCATCATCACCAGTGCGAATTAAACGAACACCTTGGGTATTACGACCAATAACACTCACTTCATTTACGCGAGTTCGTACTAGAGTACCGTTATCAGTAATAACCATAATTTCATCAAGATCTTCTACCTGCACAGCACCAACAACTTTACCGTTACGTTCACTGACCTTGATTGAAACAACACCTTTAGTTGCTCTGCTCTTAGCAGGATATTCATTTAAGTCAGTACGCTTACCAAAGCCATTTTCAGTAATAGTTAACACAGGCCCATCGTTTTTAGGTACGATTAAAGAAACAACTTTTTGGCCATCCTCAAGTTTAATACCACGTACACCTGTACCTGTTCTACCGATAGGTTTTAATGCCCACTGCTCCAAACCTGTTTCAGGATCAATTTTTATTTCACCCGTTTCACTGTCGCGCCTTTTCTCATTAAAACGAACAACTTTACCCGCGTCAGAGAACAACATAATATCATTAGTACCGTCAGTGATATCAACGCCAATTAAGGTATCGTCATCGCGTAGGTTCAAGGCAATTATGCCGTTAGCTCTTTGATTTTTATAGGCTGTTAGCGCAGTTTTCTTAACTGTACCAGACGCTGTAGCCATAATAATATATTTATCTTCTTCATATTCACGCACAGGTAAAATGGCAGTAATACGTTCACCACTTTCTAATGGCAAAATATTAACTATTGGACGACCTCGTGCAGTTCTACTTGCTAATGGAAGCTGATAAACTTTAAGCCAATATAACTTGCCTCGATCAGAGAAGCACAAAATAGTATCATGGGTGTTAGCCACTAATAAGCGCTCAATGAAGTCTTCCTCTTTCATTTTAGTCGCTGCTTTACCTTTGCCACCGCGACGTTGAGCTTCATAGTCACTTAACACTTGATATTTAACATAACCTTCATGAGAAAGGGTTACTACTACATCTTCTTCAGTGATTAAATCTTCTAATGATAAATCAAGAGAGGCATTAGTAATTTCGGTTCTACGTTCATCACCAAACTCTTCTCTAATAGCTTCTAATTCTTCGCAGATAACTTCCATTAAGCGCTCAGGGTTTTCTAGAATATGCATTAATTCAGAAATTAGGTCTAATAACTCTTTATACTCATTTAGAATTTTTTCGTGTTCAAGGCCACTTAATTTGTAAAGTTGAAGTTCAACAATGGCTTTAGCTTGTACTGGTGTTAGATAGTATTTGTTATCACGAATACCAAATTCAGGCTCTAACCATTCAGGTCTTGCTGCATGAGTACCAGCACGCTCTAACATAGCGCTAACATTACCTAAGTCCCAACCTTGTGCGACTAATTTTTCTTCCGCTTCTTTTCTTGATGGGGAGTTTTTTACTAATTCAATGATAGGTTCAATATTAGCTAATGCAATAGATAAACCTTCTAATATGTGAGCTCTATCACGTGCTTTTCTTAATTCGAAAATGGTACGGCGAGTTACCACTTCGCGGCGGTGCAAAACAAACTCTTCAAGCATTTCTTTTATGTTAAATATTTTTGGTTGGCCATTACCTAATGCCACCATATTAAAACCAAAAGACACTTGCATTTGGGTAAGCTTATATAAGTTATTTAAAACAACTTCGCCCACTTCACCACGTTTGATTTCGATAACCATACGCATACCGTCTTTATCAGACTCATCACGTAATGCTGAAATTCCCTCGAGGCGCTTTTCTTTAACAAGCTCTGCCATTTTCTCAATAAGGCGTGCTTTGTTAACTTGATAAGGTAATTCATGTACGATTATCGTTTCTTTACCTGTGCTTTCATTACATTCAATTTCAGCACGGGCTCTAATTTTCATTTTACCACGGCCAGTACGATATGCTTCTTCAATTCCAGCGCGACCACTGATAATGCCTGCGGTTGGGAAGTCAGGACCTGGAATATGAGTCAATAGCTCTTCAAAACTGATATCACTGTTTTCTATTAAAGCTAAACAAGCATTAATAACTTCGGTCAAGTTGTGTGGCGGAATATTTGTTGCCATACCTACAGCGATACCAGAACCACCATTGACTAATAGGGTTGGAATGCGTGTTGGCATAACAGCGGGAATAAATTCAGTCCCGTCGTAGTTAGGAACAAAATCAACGGTTTCTTTATCTAAATCAGCTAAAATTGAATGAGAAATTTTAGCCATTCGAATTTCCGTATAACGCATAGCAGCAGCGCTATCACCATCAACGGAACCAAAGTTACCTTGACCATCAACCAACATGTAACGCATAGAAAAAGGTTGAGCCATACGTACAATAGTATCATATACAGCCGTATCACCATGAGGGTGATATTTACCTATTACATCGCCAACCACACGGGCTGATTTTTTATAAGCTTTATTCCAATCATTACCTAACACTTCCATCGCGAATAATACGCGACGATGTACTGGTTTTAACCCATCACGAACATCAGGCAATGCACGCCCAACAATTACGCTCATGGCATAATCTAGATAGGAGGTTTTTAACTCATCTTCAATATTTACTGGAACTATTTCTCTGGCCAGATCTGACATAAATAGACGTATCCCTTAACTTAAAATGTAACTATAAAAGCCTAAAATTTTTATTATTATTTTTTCACAAAAATATATAAATCAACGCAGCATACTAGCACAATTTTTAGTGATGCCAAACAGCTTTATTCGCCCATTTACACGGAGTTTAAATGTCATAAAAAAAGTGATGATAAAAACAGCAGAATTACAACTTAATTGATCTACTTCATGGCTTTGTGCCTTGTTTGTCCTTTGTTTATTCTTTGCTTAGTTAAAAGTTTCGTTTAGAATCACACCAATCAAAAATTAACTAGACTTAAGCATGACTAATACCATGACAGAAATTAAAGATGCTCCTAATGTAAATGATGCTGAAATTGCAAAATTTGAACAAATAGCAAGCCAGTGGTGGGATTTAACCGGTGATTTTAAGCCATTACATCAAGTTAACCCTTTAAGAGTACAATTTATTAGCCAGCATATTAGTGAACAACAAAGCGAACTTTTTTCTAAAAAGGTCATTGATGTTGGTTGTGGTGGCGGCATTTTGTCAGAATCTTTAGCTAAGTTGGGTGCAAATGTTACAGGTATTGATATGGGAACTGAACCACTTAACGTTGCCAAACTGCATGCACTTGAATCTGGTTTAACCATAAATTATGAAAAAATAACGGCTGAAGATAAAGCACTGCAAGCTTTTGAGAGCTTTGATATGGTGACTTGTATGGAAATGTTAGAGCATGTTCCAGATCCAGCATCAGTTATAAACGCTTGTGCAAATTTAGTTAAGCCCGGTGGTTTAGTTTTTTTCTCAACACTAAATAAAACGGTAAAGTCTTATTTATTAGCTATATTAGCTGCTGAGAAAATATTTAAGTTAGTTCCTGATGGCACACATGAGCATGAAAAATTTATAAAACCTTCTCAACTGATTAGCTGGGCAGAACAGTGTGGATTAAACTGTATTGATGCGAGTGGAATTCATTACAATCCAATTTCTGAAAATCATAAATTATCAACTAGTTTAGACGTTAACTATATTTTATGTTGTCAGAAAATTTAACACCTCCCATCTTTTTGCTTAAAGTTTAGCCGCATATCAACGTATTGTTTTTTATACCATTTTGTTTTTATATTCCAAATAGGAATATAAAAACAAAAAATCAAATAAAAATAATTTTAGCCAAAAAAAACTGTAAAAAAATATTGATTTTTCAAATCACCATGCAAAATAGCACTTCCAGATGAACTTGAATTTAATCAATAAATGTCAACAAAAAAACAAGCTATTTTTAGTGCTTGCAATAAGACTAAAACCTCACTATCTTGTGTCTAGCTTTATAAAAACCCCTAGATGTTGTGCATAAAACAAAAAATAAATATTTAGGTAATAACAAAAACAAAAGGGCTCTTTAGCTATAAATAACGTTTCAACGCTAAAGAAAATAATAACCATTTACACCACAGGTCTTTCATGAATAATAATCTTTTTGTTACCAAGCGTAATGGCGAAAAAGAATCCATCGATTTAGAAAAAATTCACCGTGTTATCGCTTGGGCTGCTGCCAATCTTGATCAAGTTTCTGTTTCTCAAGTAGAATTAAAATCACATATTCAATTTTATGATGGCATTAAAACAGCAGATATTCATGAAACCATCATTAAAGCCGCTGCTGATTTAATATCAGAGGAAACTCCTGATTACCAGTATTTAGCTGCTAGGCTTGCAGTCTTTCATCTGCGTAAAAAAGCCTATGGCCAATTTGAGCCACCAAAGTTATATGATCATGTCGTTAAAATGGTTGAATCTGGAAAGTATGATCAACATCTATTAGTTGATTACGATGAAAGTGATTTTGAGCATATGTCGCTATTTTTAGACCATAGCCGTGATCTAAACTTTAGCTATGCTGCTGTGAAACAGCTTGAAGGGAAATACCTTGTACAGAATCGCGTAAACGGTGAAATTTATGAAAGTGCACAGTTTTTATATATTTTAGTAGCAGCATGTTTATTTGCTAAGTACCCCAAAGAAACTCGATTAAGTTATGTGGAAGGTTTCTATAATGCTATTTCAACGTTTAAGATCTCACTACCTACGCCAATAATGGCAGGTGTTCGCACACCTACTCGTCAATTTTCATCTTGTGTATTAATTGAATGTGACGATTCATTAGACTCTATCAATGCCGCGTCAAGTGCCATTGTGAAATATGTTTCGCAGCGTGCTGGCATAGGTGTTAATGCTGGGCGTATCCGCGCTTTAGGTAGTGCTATTCGAAATGGTGAAGCCTTTCATACGGGTTGCATTCCATTTTACAAACATTTTCAAACAGCCGTTAAAAGTTGTTCGCAAGGTGGTGTTCGCGGTGGTGCCGCTACCCTATTCTATCCACTTTGGCACTTAGAAGTAGAAAGTTTACTGGTACTTAAAAATAACCGTGGTGTTGAAGAAAATCGAGTTCGTCATTTAGATTATGGCGTTCAATTTAACAAAGTAATGTATCAACGCTTGATCAAAGGTGGTCATATCACCTTATTTAGCCCAAGTGATGTCCCTGGCCTATACGATGCGTTCTTTGAAGATCAAGAAAAATTTGAAGAGCTTTATGTTCAATATGAAGATGATGACTCAATTCGTAAAAAACGTATTAAAGCCATAGAATTATTTACTTTATTTGCGCAGGAGCGTGCGAGCACTGGTCGTATATATTTACAAAATGTTGATCACTGTAATACTCATAGTCCGTTTGACCCAAGTAAAGCCCCTATTCGTCAAAGTAACTTGTGTTTAGAAATTGCTTTGCCAACTAAACCAATGAAAGATGTTAATGATGAAGAGGGAGAAATTGCATTATGTACCTTATCAGCGTTCAACTTAGGAGCGATTGAATCTCTTGATGAATTAGAAGGATTAGCTGATTTAGCGGTGCGTGCACTTGATAGTTTACTTGATTATCAAGATTACCCTATTCCTGCTGCACGTAATGCTAGCTTAGCACGCCGAACTTTAGGCATAGGCGTAATTAACTACGCTTATTATTTAGCAAAAAATGGTTTGTATTACTCAAACGGTAGCGCAAATAATTTAACGCATAAAACTTTTGAGGCCATTCAATATTATTTATTAAAAGCCACCAATGGTTTAGCTAAAGAACAAGGTGCTTGCCCTAAATTTGATGAAACTCGTCTTGCTCAAGGTATTTTACCTATTGATACCTATAAAAAGACGATTGATGATATTACAGGGGAGCCATTGCACTTAGATTGGGAATCATTAAGAGCAAGCATTCAAAAGTACGGTGTTCGTAATTCGACTGTTTCAGCATTAATGCCATCTGAAACATCTTCTCAAATATCAAATGCGACTAATGGCATAGAGCCACCACGTGGTTTAATTAGTGTAAAAGCAAGTAAAGATGGTGTACTCAAGCAAGTAGTCCCTGAATACCAAAGACTTAAAGATAACTACGAGCTACTTTGGAATATTCCAAGTAATGATGGTTATTTAGAGATTGTTGGTATCATGCAAAAATTTGTCGACCAAACTATTTCTGCCAATACAAATTATGATCCCGCTAAGTTTGAAGGTGGAAAAGTACCGGTAAAACAAATTCTAAAAGACATTTTAACCGCTTATAAGCTTGGTGTTAAAACCATGTATTATCATAACACCCGTGATGGTGCGAGTGATGACGTAGAATTAGAAGATGACGGCTGTGCTGGCGGTGCTTGTAAAATTTAGTCTTTATCAACACCATTTAGAACCAGCTTTTATTGCCAGACAACAATAATAATCAAATGAGCCTAGTAATTATACTAGGTTCTTTATTGCCACTTTTAAAAAATAACAATGGCAATATATTAAGGAATTACAACTGATGACGTACACCACGTTTAACCAAACTCCCAATAATGCTTTGCTAGAGCCAATGTTTTTAGGCAATAATGTTAATGTTTCTCGCTATGATCAACAGCGTTATATTGCTTTTGAAAAACTAATAGAAAAACAACTCAGTTTTTTTTGGCGACCAGAAGAAGTTGATGTTTCGAAAGACAGAGCTGATTGGCAAAGCCTAACTGAATCTGAAAAACATATTTTCATTTCAAATTTAAAGTATCAAACACTGCTTGATTCTATGGCCGCGCGCTCGGTAAATGCCGTATTATTACCGCTAGTTTCATTGCCAGAAGTTGAAACATGGGTAGAAACATGGGCGTTCAGTGAGACTATTCATTCTCGCTCTTACACCCATATTTTACGTAATTTATTTACCGATCCAAGCGAAGTTTTTGACGACATTGTTGTTAACCCAGCAATATTAAAACGTGCAACAAGTATCGCCAAATATTTTGATGACGTTATCATCACTACACAATTATTACAATCTCAAGGTGAAGGCACCTATGACGTTGAAGGTCGCAGCATAGAAGTTAGCACAAGAAAACTAAAAGAGCGCTTATATCTAGCTGTATGCTCTGTGAACGCCCTTGAAGCAATCCGTTTCTACGTAAGTTTTGCTTGCTCATTTGCTTTTGCTGAGCGTGAGTTATTAGAAGGTAATGCAAAAATAATAAAACTCATTGCTCGTGATGAAGCTCTGCACTTAACTGGCACACAGCACATTTTAAATCTTTGGAAAGACGGCAAAGATGATCCTGAAATGAAAGAAGTTAGTGAAGATATGCGTGGTGCTGGTTTGCAAATATTCTTAGATGTTGTTGAACAAGAAAAAGAATGGGCACAATACCTATTTAAAGATGGATCAATGATCGGCCTAAATGCTGAAATCTTAAATCAATACATTGAATACATATCAAACTCACGTCTAACCGCACTCGGTTTCGATGCGCCTTTTGACATTAAAAGTAACCCGTTACCTTGGATGAATGCTTATTTAGTCAGTGATAATGTTCAAGTTGCTCCGCAAGAGACTGAAATATCAAGTTATTTAGTTGGGCAAGTGGACTCAGCAGTTGAAGCTGATGACTTTGATGATTTCGACTTATAAAAGTTTATCTAAACAATTTATGCCTGCATCAACTAAGCCATCTATACAGCTAACACCACAAATTAGTGTGAAAGGTAAAATAATAGCGTTTACTCAGCAAAAACAAACCTTATTAGAGTGCTTAGAGCAGGCAAATATTGAAGTTCATTATCACTGTAGGGACGGTTTTTGCGGTGCCTGTCGAGTTACCTTAACGGCGGGAGAAATAAACTACCCTAAAGGAGAGCCTTTGGCTTTTGTTGGTGACAATGAGATTCTGCCATGCTGCTGTGTGCCTGTTACTGACATTAGCTTAAAGGTTGAAGATTAATATTTATAACTGAATAACAACATTCTCACCATCTGAAGACGGCAATATGAGCACATAAATGTTATCTCGGAAGATAAATCATCATAACCACACAAAACACCACAATAGCCCAAAAGGCTTTAATGAAAAAATTAATTTTGCTGCGTTTATCTTGAGGATGTTTTTTAGGAAGTGCCATACCACAATGCCGACAGTTACTTTCATTTTCATCATTATCACCCTGACAATAAAGGCATTTTTTACTTTGTTCATTCATACCTATATTCCTTACTGAGAGGTCAATTGATGGTATAGCTGAGGCAAACGTAATGGTAATTGTTCTGGTCTTAAAATAACCGTAAATCCATCAGAGCCAAAAAGGTAAGGTAAGTATTCTTGTGCATCAGTATCAATGGTAATGCAGAAAGGTTTTATACCTAGGCGTTTGGCTTCATTGATAGCATTATGAGTATCTTCAATGCCAAAGCGCCCTTCATAATGGTCAATGTCATTAGGTTTGCCATCAGTTAAAATAAGTAATAATTTTTCACTACTTTTTTGCTCATTAATAACTTGAGTTGCTTGACGAATTGCAGCCCCCATACGGGTATAAAACCCAGGCCTGATTGCTTGAATACGTCCTCGAACATGATCATTATAACTTTCATTAAAGTTCTTAAGCATGGTAAAACGAACATTGTGCCGCTTTACTGAGGAGAAACCATACATCGCAAAGTTATCACCAACTGATTGTAATGCCTCACCAAAGAGCAACATACTGTCTTGAACCACATCGATTACGCGGTTTTCATTATCTAAGTGGGCATCGGTAGACATAGATAAATCGGCCAACAATAAACACGATAAGTCGCGATTGTTTCCCCGAAAAGATTTAAATAAACCTTTTTCAGCACTGGGTGCTATTTTACTTTCAACATGAAAGTCTAACCAAGCACTTAAGTCTAACTCTTCGCCTTGAGGTTGGCCTTTCAACCAGTATCGAACACTGCGTAATTGTTCAAACTGCGCTTGAATGATTTTCGATATTTTTTGTAATCGTACAGGGAGTTTTGCGGCTTGTGCATCTTTGGGTAACATCGGTTGCAATAAACAACGATCTTCTTGAAGACTTTGTTTTTTATAATCCCATTCAGGCAATTTAATACCTTCACCAATGGGTATGTCATCTTCAGACGCTGAAGGCAAATCAAGATCAATTTTAATTTGCGCACTTTTTTGTTGTTCTTGTTGCTTTGCTAACGTAATTTTATCCAGATCTTCTACCGTTCTAGACACATCTTCGTCATCGTCACTATCGTCACTACCGCGATCAAGTTTAGAGAACTCACTCCAAGAGAATAGACTCTCAAGGCGAAAAATCATCATGCCATTACGCTCATCAGGTGAATCAACGCGTTCAGCTTTTTTACGACTTGTTTTCGATTTTTTAGCGGATTTATTTTGCTGTTCCTCGTCCTCTTTATCTTCTTCAAGATCTTGGTACTCGGGAACTAATACCTCATCAGAACAAGCCGACGGATATAACCATAAATATACTGCTTTAGGTGCAAAATTAACCATAGGAAACTCGGTTACCGAACCCGGAGTTAAAACAGCCTTAACAATGGCTCCTTCCATCTCCTGTTCAGCTTTAGGGAGCTTGTCAATTTCAGACCTACTTGCAACAAAAGCTTTAGCTAAACGACAATAACGATTACGAAGGGCCGGGAATTTTTCTAACACATTAACAACTAAGGCTTGATTATCGGTTGCCCAATGAGAAAATCGACCTCCGTGGTGCGAGGCTAATACAGCTAACCATATATATAAATCATAGTTTAATGACTTGTCATCAAATATCGCCAGAGATTCAGGCAAACGTAAGCTTTCTTCATCTTGCCATGCCAAGCTAACAAGTTGAGTATCACCCGAAATTTTTTGTAATAGACTTTTGCGGCTTAAGTATTCTCTCCCTGTTGCAGCTTCAACCCGTTTAACCGTATTTCCGCCTAAAGCACGAAAAACCATTCCTACAGACTTACTCACTTCATCGAATGATACTCGGGCATGATCAAATTCAGGGTTAGCTTTTCTCGTAATATATTTGTGCCATAGACCGCCAACCCACTCTTCCATAACCTTGAAACCGTTTCACTAATAAATAATATTGTGATTGTATCAAAAGATTGGGTTTTGTATGTGATTTGGGTCAAGATTCAATAAAATATAACGTCTGAAAGCTATCGGTTTAATTCAGAACAAAGATTTAAATAAAAGACGCAACAAAGTAATTAAAAGACAGGGAGTTTATGTGCCATAGCTCGAGCTAAGTTAAGCATGCCAAGAAGTACAAAACAGGCGTGCAGAGTAACAAAGTAAAAAACAGTTATCATTACTGAAACACCAAACTGATCGGAAAAGAAAATATAAAAGATAGGAGCAACACCTAACATCAAACCTGCTAATGCTGAAATTTGAATACATCTAATCAAGTGGATTTTGTTAAAGTTTGAAATACTCTTTGGTTGTACTTCGTTAAGTTTGCCTTTGTTAGCTTTCGCTTGATAAAAATAATATACAAGCAGTAAAAAACTGCCTAATGGAATAAGTAGTAAATTAGATAAATAAAGTGATTGGTAAATGATTGCAGGCTTGTTTTGCTGATTTGATTTCATATTCGCTTACCTTGTTAACATACAAATACTTAAATATGCACCTATAGCAAATAAATTAATCCTATTATACTAGGAAGTAAAATAACATAAGCCAATAACAAACGTCGCCATAATTTAGGGGCCTGTTCAAGTTCCATAAAAATATCAATTATTTGCTGTCCCTTTAGAAAGACAATAAATAAAACGACGATGATAAACAAGCTTTTTTGTGTATTAAAGAGCTCAAGGAATTGACCTATGTAGACAGAAATAACGGTTAAGGCAAGTAGCCAAAGCCAGCTTATCGTGTTTTTTTGGTTAGCGTTAGTTGATTGCATTCATTTATCCAAAGTTGGCGCTAAATTACATAGATTAGGGGAAATAAGATAATCCACAGCATATCAACCATATGCCAATAACTAGCACCCGATTCAAACCCTGAAATATTACTCGCGTTATACTCATTTTTAGCTGCTTTGAGCGCAACAAATACAAGAATAACCATACCTAATAAAACATGCATCAAATGAAAAAAAGTAATCAGAAAATAGAGCGTAAAAAAGGTATTGGTTTCAATATCAATGCCCTGCTCAAATAATGATAAGTACTCCCATATTTTCACTCCTATATATATGCAAGCGACCAGCTTGGCAACAACAAGCAATTTCGCTGCCTGCTTACCGTAACCTTGATGCATTTTAATTAAAGCCAAGGCAACAAAATAACTGCTAGTGATTAATGTCAGGGTATTAATCAAACCTGATATTTGATGTAACTTGTTTTTTCCCTGTGCAAATATTTCAGGGCTTAACTGCTCAGAAACGGCAAAGCCAATAAATAAAATAGCAAAAACAGTTAATTCTGCCAAAATAAAAAACCACATTGCTAAATCACCCGGAAGACGTTTTGCTAAAAGAGGTGATTCTTTTTCTTCAAACAGTGCAGTTTGTGCTTCAATACTTATGACGTTATTCATTATTTAAGGCAATACCAATTTTATTCATCAAAATAAATTTTAGCAACATCCATTAATGCTTTAACCGTTTGAGGATCATCAGACAGTGGTTCCGCTAAACAACAGCGACATACATCTAAAGCATTCATACCTGAGCTAATCATACGAGCGGCATAAATTAATAAACGAGTTGAAGCAACTTCATCTAAATCATTTTGTTCTAATTTTCTAAGCGCACTCGCCAATTCAACTAGTTTAAATGCTAGATGTGCATCAACGCCTGTTTCTTTAATCAATATCTGCTGTTCTATTTCTGGTACAGGATAATCAAATCTCAGTGCAACAAAACGTTGTCTGGTACTCGGTTTCATACCTTTTAGCAAGTTCTGGTAACCAGGGTTATATGAAACAACCAACATAAAACCTGGCGCAGCTTCAAGTAACTCGCCTGTTCTTTCTAATGGCAATATGCGTCTATCATCAGCTAGTGGGTGCAATACAACAGTGGTATCTTTTCGCGCTTCTACCACCTCATCTAAATAACAAATCCCACCTTCTCTAACGGCTCTGGTTAATGGTCCGTCTTGCCAATAAGTTCCTTCTGGCCCAATTAAATGGCGACCAACCAAGTCTGCAGCAGTTAAATCATCATGACATGCAACTGTATATAAGGGTTTATTTAACCTTTTAGCCATATGAGCAATAAAACGTGTTTTACCACAGCCCGTTGGACCTTTGATTAAAACAGGTAGTTGATGTTCAAAGGCATGATTAAATAAAGTAACTTCATTGCCTTGTTCTTGATAAAATAGTTCATTTGATGACATGTTATATATTTAACTCGATAAAATTTCTTGTGGGTAAAATACCCTAGCATTAATAAAAGTACAAATCAGATCGAGCGCTTAATTGATAAGGATCATTGAAAAGTAAAAGTTAGCTTATTTCTATAAGATATAAGCTTTAACTTTTAAAGTACGGGAAGTTTCGTTAAAATCAATCTCCCGGCATTTAGCCCCTTTAAAATATAGTTGTAATATGCACGCAGTTTTTGAATACATCCCATTAGTTATATTTTTCATTGTGAATAAGTTTGCCGATATTTATTGGGCTACAGGTTCATTAATAATCACTTCTGCTTTACAGATTCTTTATTATTATATTAAAAAAGAAAAAGTTCCTACACGCAATTGGATATTTTTCGGCTTAATTGCTGTTTTTGGCGGATTGACAATTTTTTTACATGACGATGCTTTCATCAAATGGAAAGTGACCATTATCAATGAGTTTTTTGCACTTGCACTAGTCATTAGCTATTACGTTTTCAACAAAAACATCATTAAGCAGTTTCTATCCGAGTCAATAGCACTACCTGACCCTATTTGGGTTAAGCTAAATCTTGCTTGGGCGGTTTTCTTTTCATTGTGTGGCGTTCTCAACTGGTATGTCGCTTTTAACTTTGATTTAGAAACTTGGGTAAACTTTAAAGTTTTTGGCTTAACAGGCCTGATGTTTGCCTTCTCAATTGTGACTATTTTATCCTTAAGTAAATACATGAAAGATGAAAGTGAAGACATCACCAATGCGATTGAAGACAGTGTTGAAATAACTTCAAATGTGATCAGCAAACCCCAACACAATAAAGATAATGACAAAATATAGGAAAGTTCATGTTCTACTTGATTTACAGTGAAGACGTTACAAACAGTTTAGAAAAAAGATTATCAGTAAGAGACCTTCATTTAGCACGTTTAAGTGCCTTACAAAGTGAAGGCAGATTATTAGTTGCAGGTCCTTGTCCTGCAATTGATAGTAACGATCCCGGTGAAGCGGGCTTTACCGGTTCATTAATTATTGCTGAATTTAGCGATTTAGAACAAGCTCAAACCTGGGCTGATGCTGATCCCTACATTGCTGCAGGTGTGTATGAAAAAGTAACAGTTAAACCCTATAAAAAAGTACTTCCTGCTTAATAATACCCGCTTAACTTTTTAAACACGAAATTATCGACTATGCTGTTAACAAGTTAACAGCAAGAATAAACTACTACTATTTATTTCCAGCATTAAGAATATGACAAAAAAAATATTAATCTTAAGTGTTCTAATTCTCACACAATACTTATTTTCAGCCTCAGTCTACGCCCAACAAACCCTAGACGAATGTGAAAAAATGGAACAAACAACACCGAAACAATCTCGTTGCTTTGATAATGTAAAGGAAGTACTAGATCGTGAATTACAAACTTGGATAAATAATCATGTTTTTAATTTGGAAGAAAAAGCATTAGTGACTGGCCGTTATTCTGCACTGAAAATGTTCAAACGTTCACAAAACGATTTTATTTCTTTTCGAGAGAATGATTGTCGCTGGCAATACCTAGCTATTTCACCCGAAAAAGGAGCGGGTATTGCTTATAAAAAGTGCTATATATTAGTCACTCAAAGTCGTATTAGTGAACTGAGTATGTTGCCGTAATGGTAAATTTTCAACCCACTTTAATATATTCAGTTGAATGTTTCTCAATTTAGAATAATTGAAGTGAGTTAAATTTCTTTACTCTTTTGAGCTTGCTCTACTTCCTGCACAACACTTTCTTCATCACTAAGTAAAACAGCTAACCAGCGCCCTTCAGGTGAGCTTTCAAAGCCAATTTTTAATATCATAGTCAAAGGTACACTAAGCAACATGCCAACAGTGCCTAATAACCAGCCCCAGAAAATTAATGATAAGAAAACCACTAATGTTGATAAGCCTAAACCTTTACCTAAATATCGCGGCTCAACCATATTACCCATGATCATATTAATAGCTACATAACCAAGCCCGATAAAGCCAGCCTCTCCTAAACCTAATTGTAAAGCAGCTAGAGTCACCGCTGGCACTGCCGCAATAATAGAGCCTATATTAGGGATATAATTTAGTAAAAAAGCAAACACTCCCCACAAAAGATAAAAATCTAAACCAAAAATCCAAAGCATTACTGAAACGATAATCCCCGTTGCAATGCTAACCAATGTTTTAATGGCAATATAGTGGTTCACCGACTCTAAAAATCGTTCTATTTGCTTTAAGCGCATCTCTGGATCATCTAACGCAAAATGTAATTTTAGTGGGAATGAAGATGCTTCAAATAACATAAAAACGACAGTAAGTATGATTAAAAAGAGGTTTGCCATTACCGAACCAAAGCCACTAAGCATGTTAGCAGCCATGCCCATTGCGACAGCGGGATCAAAGTACTCTAATAAAATAGCAGAAGATATTTGAATGTTATAACGTGATAAAAAGGCTGTTACCCAAGTAAATTGCTCTTTTAATTGCAGTCGGTATTGGGGAATGAGTTGTGATAACTCATTTAAGGATTTTCCAACCAAACCTGCTAACGATAAAGCAATAGTGACGAAAATACCAATAACTAAAATGACCGAAATAACTTTAGGTATTTTAAACTTGCTGGCCTTTGCTACTAATGGGTTGCAAATAATAGCGATAAATAAAGATAATAAAAAAGGTACTAATATATTTGCTGCTGTTTTTATACCTGCAAAAATGATAAATATGGCGGCAACGGTTACAAAACCTTTGACCATAGAGCTATTCTTAGCCAATGAAACCATGAAAATAAATCCTTATTTTTTTATCACCTAAATATACCTTAAATTCATAATTTTCACTAGCTTAGAAATAGTAGAATATTAAATCTCAACTAAACAAATACTGATGTCTAGAATAATGTTCTCTTTATTAAGAAAGTTTCCTTAATAGACCCTGAGTATTTTGTCGCATTGTCTTAGCAACCATGATGTAACCAATGGTAGCAACGAAAATGGCTCCACTTGCAGGCCCTAGTAACCATACGTATGGATGCAATCGACCATCAATATTAAAAAGCTGCTGTTGGATAATTAATAACGCAACATCACTTACCATTGCTGCGACTAAGCCAGAAATAGCGCCCAGTAATAAGAACTCATAAAGTGTCGCTAGTTTAATCAAGCGCCCTCGCGCACCTAAAGTACGTAATATCACCACTTCCTGCATACGCTCAGCCAAACTGGCTTGAACCTGAGAAACAAGTACTAACGCACCACTAACCAATACAATAGTTAAAACAAACCCTATGGCTAGTGTCACTTGGGAGATAATAGACTGAGCCTGTTCGATCTGCGACTTGACGTCAATCATACTTATTGTTGGGTAGCGCTGTAATAGCAGACTAATATCCTTAGTATGATTATCTTGTAACTGTGCAGCACTAAAATAGGTAACGGGCACTTTACCTGCCATATTAGGACTTAAAATCATAACAAAATTAGGTTTTAGATTTCCCCAATCCACACTTCTAAAACTGGTTACTTTGACATCAAAATTTTGTTCGTTAACTAAAATAGTTAACGTATCTCCCAATTTTAAATCAAGCTCATCTTTCCAACCGTCAAATACCGATACTTCTAATTCATCACCATCACTGAACCACTGCCCCTCAGTTATTTCATTACCTCCAGGTAAGCTATCTAACCAAGTCAAATTAGGTTCACGTCTTACTCCTTTGCGCGCGTCTTTATCTTTTTCTTCACCTTCTTGTTTTGAAATTCTTCGGGCAAATTCTTCACCATTTACAGCATCAACTCTGCCACTAAAAACAGGGTAAAAAGCTTCATGAGGAATATCATTTTCACGAAAGAACAGCTTAATTGGGGCAACTTCTTGCTCAGCAATATTGATGATAAACATATTTGGGGCATCTTCAGGTACTTGCATTTGCCAATCTGAAATCATGTCATTCTTCAAAACCACTAAAAACAACATCAACTTAATAGCCAAGGCAAAACTAATCAGTTGAATAGCATTAGCATTTGCTCTTTTTTGTAAGGTAGCTATTGCCAATGACCAGCTAGAACCTGGTCTAAGCCCTAAACGACGACCAGCGGCAAAGAATAACCTCGAAATACCAAATAAAATGGCAATGACTAACAAAGTTGAGCCAAACAAAATTAAGGTTGTGACAATTTCACCACTAAATAACCACATTAAAACAAAAATAGTCATAAGAGATACAGCAATATGAATACGGCTCAAAGCTAACGTATCACCTAAATTACGGCGTAATACCCTTAATGGTGGAATATCAAATAAATCTAATAGAGGCTTAAGTGAAAACATTAAAGCACAGACCACACCAATAAAAGTTGATAACAGCCAAGGTCGAAAACCCGATGGAGGTAGCTCTGTTCCCATAAATTGAGCCAAATATCCCGCACCAATATGCTGTAAGAGAAAACCAATAGCCAAACCAGCAATAATAGAAAAGATTGTCACTAAACTTAGATGAAGTAAAAAGATATTTCGAATTGTTATACGGCTACCGCCTAACGTTTTCATCATAGCGACGGGGTCGTATTGGCGTTCACAATAACGTTTAGCTGATACAGCCATAGCAACTGCTGCTAACATAATGCCAAATAAACCTGCCAACAGTAAAAATCGCTCGGCACGGTCTAAATTATTCCCCAATGGTGATTGTCTGTCTTTAATGCCTTCCCAGTTTTGATTACTTTTAAGCTGTGGTTTTAACCAAGTATAATAGTTAGCTATTTCCTGTTCAGTGCCAGCAAAAAGTAAACGGTGAAAAACTCGACTCCCCGCTTGTACTGCTTTTGTCGCGGGAATATCTTCATAGCTAAGCAATACACGTTTATTACCTGATAAAGAAAAAAATGGTGCATCAGGCTCACTCACTAATACTTTGCTAATTGAAAAGATACCTGCGCCTAGCTCAACCTCATCACCAACTTTTACACCAAGAGTATAAAATAAGCCTTCACTAAGCCAAACTGAACCAACATCAGGCCCACTCTCAACTTCGTAAGCTTGGCTAATTAAACTATCTTTGATGGTGACTTTTCCTCGAAGAGGATAAGACTTGGTAGTTGCTTTTACCGATCCTAAGACCAATTCGTCATTGGCAAACAACATTGAATCAAAAAATAACATTTGTGCCGCTTCTAGGCCGTACTGTTTGGCATTGTCTAATAATTCGGGCTCAAAAGCATGATTACTCGATAGACGCCTATCTGCGGCAATAAAATCACTGCTTTTTTGCTCAATATTTAAACTTATTCGCTCTGTTATAGACGACAAACTAAAAACAGTTAGCACTGCGAGTGCAATTGCAGCAAAAATTATGGTCAGTTCTCCTCGGCGAAATTCGCGAGAAAACAATTTAAAAGCGAGCTTAACCCACATTAGCAGCTACCCCTTCGCTAATTTTTTCAAGCTGTCCACCTTCAATATGAATGATACGCTGACATTGTTTGGCTAATTGTTCATCGTGGGTAACTAAAACTAAAGTAGTTCCATTTTGCTTGTTTAAATCAAACAGTAGATTTTCAATTAGATGACCATTTTTACTATCAAGATTCGCTGATGGCTCATCCGCAAAGAGGATCTTAGGTGAGCCGATAAATGCTCGGGCAATGGCAACCCGCTGCTGTTCTCCCCCTGATAATTGCGATGGGTAATGCTCTAATCTATGTGAAAGCCCGACTTTATCTAAAAGATCTAAAGCTTGTGCCTTAGCATCATGTTCACCTGCTAGCTCAGCAGGCAACATGACATTTTCAAGGGCTGTTAGGCTTTGTACCAACATAAAAGATTGAAACACAAACCCCACCTTTTCTGCCCTAACGCGAGCTCGTGCTTCTTCATCAAGGGTACTTAAAGCATCACCATCTAAATGTATCTCTCCTTGGCTTGCTACATCTAACCCAGCTAACAAGCTAAGTAAGGTTGATTTACCTGAGCCAGATGCACCTACAATGGCAATAGACTCTCCCGACTTGACAGAAAAGTTAATATCGCTAAGGATAGTGAGGCTTCCTTCAAGAGTGCTAACACATTTGCTTAGCCCTGACACTTGAATAACATTTAACTGAGAAAGTACTGACATGACTCGTTTTTTCCTAAATTCCGCTATTATTACAATGCTGATATTTCAATCATTTTCAACCTTTGCTAAAGACAAAGTATTGCTTATAGGAGACAGCTTAAGCGCTGGCTATGGACTAGAGCAAGCACAAGCTTGGGTTCATTTGTTACAAAATAAATATGATAAAAAAAATAAAGCTATCATATTAATTAATACCGCTATCAGTGGACAAACAACCGACAATGCTTTGCTAAAAATAGATGTGTGGCTCAAAGTACATCAACCTAGTCACGTTCTAATTGAACTAGGTGGCAATGATGGCATTAGAGGTTTTCCTGTTAAGTTACTGCAAAAACATTTAACCGAGCTAGTCGCTAAAAGCCAAGAGCAAGGAGCTAAAGTGGCATTAATGGAAATTCAAATCCCACCTAACTTAGGTCCTAGGTACAGCAAATTGTTTATTGAAAGTTACAGCAAAGTAGCAGACGAAACAGGCGCTTACCTCATGCCCTATTTTATGACTCAAGTTGCTTTTGATTCAAGTCTAATGCAAAACGATAACTTACACCCGAATGCCAAGGCACAACCTATTATTCGAGATTTTATGTATAGTGAAATTGATAAATGGCTACAGAACTAACCTCCTTTCAATTTACCAAAAAGTTAAACTTAATTATTACGATGATATTTCCAACATTTATTCATTTAACTGGTGCAAGAGGTTGTTTTTAAGGTAAACTTCCCTTGCAAAGGCAAGTAAACTTCCGCAACATTTACCAAGACATGATCATAGAAGCTTGCCTGATATATCAAGAGCCAACCCCTTATCATTGTAACGTTATAAGCATAACAACTTAACTAGAGCTAAATTATGGACTTTATTTGGATTTTTTTTGCTTTTATTTGTGGTCTAGCAGCCAAATCGATTTCTTTCCCTCCTTCAATTGGTTACCTTTTGGCTGGTTTTGTTTTAAATTTTCTTGGCTATCAAGCTGACGATAGCCTAACAGTTTTAAGTAATTTAGGCATTACCTTAATGCTCTTTACAATAGGCTTAAAGCTTAATGTTAAAAGTTTATTTAAGAATGAGGTTTGGCTAACTAGCTCACTCCATACTATTACTTGGTTGATACTAACGGTTGTTGTTATCAAATTATTTGCTGTAGCAGCTATTGGCTATTTCGCAGAGCTAGACTTATTAACAGCGACTCTGATTGCTTTTGCCTTAAGTTTCAGTAGTACTGTATGTGTGATAAAACTACTTGAAGAAAATGGTGAAATGCGTACCCGGCATGGAAAGTTAGCCGTAGGTATACTGGTAATTCAAGATATAGTTGCCGTAGCATTTTTAGTTTTCGCTACAGGAAAAACACCATCAATATGGGCTTTAGCATTACTACTATTACTTTTCATAAGACCGGTTATTAACAGGGTTGTTGACCATATTGGTCACGGTGAACTAATTCCCCTAGCAGGTTTTTTTATCGCCTTAGGTAGTTATGAGTTATTTGAATTAGTAAATATTAAGGGTGATTTAGGTGCTTTATTAATTGGAATGTTTCTTTCAACACATTCCAAAGCAAGTGAAATAAACAAATCATTATTAAGTTTTAAAGATATATTTCTCATCGGCTTCTTTTTGTCTATTGGCTTTAGCGCAATCCCTACTTTAGAAATGTTAGGGTTAGCAATATTACTTGTTTTTCTTATCCCATTTAAATTCACACTGTTTTTTAGTTTATTAAATCTATTAAGAATACGTTGTCGAACCTCTTACTTATCTGCATTAGCCTTAAGTAATTTTAGTGAATTTGGTTTGATCGTAGCTGCTATCAGTGTTACTAACGGTTGGTTGAGTAATGAATGGTTGGTAATTTTAGCTCTAGCTGTCGCAATATCTTTTGTCATCACAAATATTTTATACCGTTACGCTCATAGTTTTTTTGGCAAACATAAAGAATTTTTTATCCAGTTTGAACGTGAGAAGTGTTTACCTGAAGATACATTTTGCCAACCTAAACAAGCACCAATTGTCATAATTGGCATGGGTCGTGTAGGCATGGGCGCTTATAACGCTATTTGTGAACATGGTGATAAACTTGCTTGGGGATTAGATGCAGAGCCAGAAAAAGTTGCTTGGTTATCAGAGCAAGGCGTGCAAGCTTATTGCGGTGACGCTGAAGATGCTTTTTTCTGGGAACGTATCAACTTATCTAACCTACAACTTGTTTTACTTGCCTTACCCAATGTTATTGACAGCATGAGCATAACCGATCAATTAAGATCTGCTGGATATCAAGGAAAGATCGCTGCAATTGCACGTTATGATGATGAACGTTCACAATTAGAGGCGTTTGGCATTGATAAAGTATTCAACTTTTACAATGAAGCTGGTGTCGGTTTTGCGGATGAAAGTATGGCACTTATAGAGACAAAATCGAGTTAATACTGACTTCAGAAACGGGTACGAAGCCTGTGAGTATCTTGTGTGAAACCATTTTATAAGCCGTGTTAAACCTGTTATTAAAACAATCCCAACATACTATATAAAAACAAACACGGCCATAAAAAACAACAAATACCTAGTAAAATCAAGAGCATAAAATCAAATAAAAATAATTCGCATTAATGAGAATCTGCACTACACTTAATTAGTACAGGAAACAACACTATGATGGTGGTGTGAATAATTAAGCACAGTGTTTTCTCTTTATGTAATAAATAAATGCTCGCAGCAACCTACATAAATACACTGTATTTATGTAATTATTTATAAGTGTTTTTGAAAGTTAAATAGCGCACGGCTCAAACCCCTTTGAGCCATTCCCTTAAGCCCAAACTGAAACGGTTTGGGCTTTTTTTTGTTCACTTTAAAAAGCGATAAAAACTTACAACTTGAACAGACGATTAAAATTATCAGTTGAGAGCTTAGCAATAGTTTCAACTGATTGACCACGAATACTCGCCATGTGCTTAGCTACTTCAACAACATATGCCGGTTGGTTTTCTTTTCCGCGATGTGGAACTGGCGCAAGATACGGCGCATCGGTTTCAATCAGAAATTTATCATCCGGAACAAGTTTAGCAACTTCTCTTAACGCACTCGCATTTTTAAAAGTAACGATCCCTGAGAAAGAAATATAAAAACCTAAGTCTAGCGCTTGTTTAGCCATATCCCATGACTCTGTAAAACAATGTAGAATTCCGCCAACATCCCCAGCACCTTCAGAACGTAACATCTCTAAGGTATCCTGCTGAGCAGATCGAGTATGAATGATCAAAGGTTTGTTAAGCTCTTTCGCAACTTCTATGTGTTTCTTAAAAGAGTCTAGTTGCAACTCTTTGGTTTGTGGAGCGTAGTGATAATCTAAACCTGTTTCACCCACTGCAATCACAGCAGGATTATCAGCTAGGGTACGTAATTGCTCTATATTTACTTCATCATCTTGATTAAGTGGATGCATGCCACATGAAAGCAATACATTATCAAAGCCTTGAGTTTTCTCTACCATGGCAGGAAAGTCTTTTAAAGTAACGCTAACACATAAAAGCTTATTTACTTTGGCATCGCTTGCCGCTTGTACAACATTCGCTAAATCATCATCATAAAGTGATAAATTCAGACGATCTAAATGGCAATGTGAATCAATAAACAACAGGAAACTCCAACAATTAAAAGTTAAAAATGAAAAAGCCCTAATAGAAAATAAAGGGCTTAATAGAATAGATTATAAGGTTAATAAATTACATCGTTAATGTTGGCTCTGAGGAGCTTAACTGTCGTGCAATTGCTTGTTCAATTTGATACCGTATTTTATCAGGATCATCTGTAAAGCTTACACCTATTCCCGCAGGCGTACCATTTTGTGCACCCGTAGGTGTTAACCAGCATACTTCACCTTTAATCAATGAAGGCTCTAAGGAGTCGGGCAATAAAACATTTAATTCAACTTCTGAGCCTAAATCAAATGGCTCTGCTGTTCTAATAAATAAGCCACCTTCCTTTAAAAATGGCATATAAGAAACATATAAGTCATGCTCTGATTGAAATTCAATATTAATTGGGATCAAACTAGATCTCCTGCTTGTTAAATTTAGTTTGCTCGATCACATCACTTATCGTCATGATAAGCTGCTCGCAAACAAATTGCTTATTTGCCTGCGTATACGATTTTATTACTTTACACCCATTAATGATAACTTTATAGAGCTTATTCAAGAGTTCGGTGTTTAGCACTGGCGTATTTTTAGATTTTTCAACTGCAATGAACCGCTCACGAAGTAAATTGACGGTAATTTGCTCTAACCAACGCAGTCCATGCTCATTATTCAATAACTGTTCAAGTAATTGAGACTCACCTTGTTTACCATCAAGATAATTTAAATAACATGCCTTAAAACTTTGAAACGCTTCATTGATCTTTTTATCTGTTAACTCGGGTAATTGAGTAAGATTAACAAAAGGATTATTTAGCTGAGTGTTTGGCTCGGTACTTAGCCCTTGTTCTGACATGCTCTGCAATAAAGCTTGACCAACATTTGGCCTAATATTCAGCACCCGACACCGACTAACAATAGTTGGTAACAACATTTCAATGTCATTCGTTAATAAAATAATAACGCTATTATCAGATGGCTCTTCTAAGGTTTTTAACAACGCATTTGCTGCTGCTAACGTCATAGTTTGTGCATTTTCAATTAATACTGTTTTAAACTTCCCCAAGTGAGCTGTTTTTTGTAAAAAACGATTAGCATGGCGAATCTCATCTACCCCCAAGCTATTTTTTTCGGCAATAAGATTAAGGTGGTCTGGATAAGTTTTACTCTTTAACAATAAACATGATTTGCAACTACCACAGCTTTGTAATACCACTTCTTGATTATTATTAATTTGTTGTGGTTGCTGACAATTTAATAAATGTATTAACCACTGAGAAAATTCAAGTTTACCGGAGCCTGTAACACCGTTAACTAAAATTGCATGAGGCAATATATTACAGCTAAACTGATTACTGAATATCTTTTGGTGTGAAAGTAGCCAAGATTTCATTTTAAAGGTGCTTACCAAGTAACACATCAATAACGTGAATTACATCTTCTAATACTTTTTCTTTAGATTGAGCGGCATCAATAACTTCAAATTTTTCAGGAGACTGCTCTGCCTGTTTTAAGTAGCCATTTCGAGCTCGGATTAGAAAATCGGCCTTTTCATCTTCTAAACGGTCAAGACCTTCCCCACGGTTTTGTACTCTTTTCAAACCTTCTGCTGGGTCTAAATCTAAAATAATGTTCATATTGGGACTAAAGCCGTTTAATGCTAAATCGTTTATCTTGATAATAGTGTCTAAATCAATGCCCCTAGCAAAATGTTGAAAACTAAAGGTAGCCGCATCAAATCTGTCTGATATGACTATTTTCCCTTCTGACAAGGCTGGAATTATTTTTTCTTGAATATGTTGAGCACGCCCTGCACCAAATAACATTAGCTCTGTCATAAAAGACATTTCAGGTGTAGAGGGATCTAAAATAACTTCTCTAATTTTCTCACCAATAGGTGTTCCACCTGGCTCTCTCGTTAGTAAAACATCAAAACCCTTTGAAAGTAGGTGTTTTTCAACGCTTTTAATTACTGTCGTTTTGCCAGCACCGTTACTGCCGTCAAAAACAACCATAAAACCTTTCTTCATATCTTTCTCATTTAATTAGATTTTGTTTCACAAACATACAACGAACAATGATATATAGCTTTTAAACTAACAACAACTCTAAGTAATATTAGAAATGATTTAAGTCACAATCTCTATTAGAATTTTAGTTTTCATTGTTTTACTTTAAGTAGATAAACTACTTAATTTTATATCTTGTCGTAATAGATTTAAATGCTCTTTATAACCAAGCCGATCAAAATTACTGGAGTGAGTATTCATAAAACCATGTAAATAATCAACCCGTATTGTTCTAACTTTTTTTTTCTTCGCAAGAATTTTCTGTAGCGCTAATACATCAAAATGAGACTCCATTTTAGGGAAAACGAGCTTCATCTCAAACATCGGTGATAACTTAGTTAAATGCCTGATTTGCGAGCCATAATAGCAAACAGCCCACTTAACTCTTTCATTCAAGTGTATTGGTGTTGATTCAGAATACTTCCAAATAACAGAAGCACCGACACTAAAGCCAATTAATACGCATTCACCAGAACATTCGTTAATTGTTTTTGACAACATTTCTAGGTATGCCTCAAGACCAATATTTTCGATGAAATAACTATATGCTTGAACTTCATTTTCAAAGTTCATATATTTACCATCATAAGGGTCGACAATTACATCAGCTTTAATAGCCTTACCAAGGGTTATTAAAGCTGGCGTTTTACCAAAGACATCTGCAACTATAATATTATTCATAAATTCAATTATACAAGTTCAGCTATTCAGGCATGTAGATTCAAGGCTTTCACATTCACTATTTTTTATTTCTCTGTTTTGCCAAATATTCTCTAACCGCAACATTGTGCTCTGTAAGTGTTTGACTAAAAACGTGCTTACCATCTCCTTGACTAACAAAATAGTAATAATCGCTGGAAGCAGGATTAAGAGCAGCTTTAATAGCCGTTAAACCAGGCATTGCAATGGGGGTTGGAGGCAAGCCATTTATCCTATAGGTATTATAAGCTGTTTTCTCTTTTAAATGAGCACGAGTTATATCCCCTTGATAACGCTCACCTAAGCCATAAATTACAGTTGGATCAGTTTGTAAGCGCATTTTTTTTGCTAAGCGATTTATAAATACTGATGCGATCAGAGGTTGCTCTGGTATATAACTCGTTTCTTTTTCAATTATCGATGCCATAATCAAAGCTTGATAGGGTGTTTCAAAAGGTAAGCCGACATCTCTTTCCTGCCAAAGTTTTGTTAATGTAGTTTGCATTGATACATGAGCACGCTTTAATACTTTAAAATCTTCAGCGCCCTGAGTAAATGCATAAGTTTCAGGGAAAAACCACCCTTCTGGATTAATTTGTTTAATCCCTAACTGTTTCGATATTTGCTCTACACTTAATGACTTTAAACTATGCGTTAACTGAGGCTGCTTCTGTAATTGAATTATTAATTGCTTAAAGGTTGTACCTTCAACAATAGTGAGTTTAAATTGATGTTCCTTTCCACTATTGACAAGTTCAAGCAAGCTTTGCAAACTTGTGTTTGGTAAAATTTGATAGGTTCCAACTTTAATTATAGCCTTGTCTGGTTGCAATCGTGCATAAGCTCGAAGCCAAAAGCGATTATCAATCCATTCTTTATTTACCAATTCTCTTGAAAATGAATCAACAGAGGTACCCTGTTTTACAGTAAGTAATTGATGTTGTTCAATTGGCAAAGGCTGATTCATTTGTTTTTCTAGTAAAATAAAAAAAGCAACAATGAATACAAAAGAGCTACTTATACAAACATATAATATTTTTTTCATTAAAGGTTTATTCATATTATGTCGCTTCATTACTAGCTTTGCTATTAACATCTTTACGTAAACCTAAAGGTAAATCTAGTGGCAATTCTTTCCCATTAAAGTTAGCAATGGGTATAACTCCCATGACACAATTACAAACAAACATTGCCTGTACTTGAGCTATTTCATTTATGGAAACAGGTTTTACGATAGTGGAAGGGTAACGCTGTAATATGGCTTGGCGCATAATACCATTAACGCCACTTATGGTGACATCTGGTGTATATAGTTTTTCGTTTAAAAAGAAAAACACATTAGCACTAATCGCTTCTATCACCTCATTATTAACATTAGTCACCAACAAATCATCTTCATCTCTAGTTGATAGCTCTTGTCTTAATAGAACTTGCTCAAGGCGATTTAAATGTTTTAAGCCAGCTAACATAGGATTAAGCCCAACTTTTTGCTTGCTGATCCCTAGTCTAATTCCAGTGTGAGCAAGCTCATCATAATGCTTGGGATAGTCATGCACCATGATAATCAAATCATGGCAATTGCTTTTTGAACGGGCATAACCTCGCCCACCACTGCTAGCTATAACCATAACTTTGAGTACTGCTAAAGAATGATTTTTTGCTATAGAGATCAGTTGTAATTTCAATTCACCTGAAGAAGGAGAATTAATTCCAAGCTTTTCACAGCCAAAAATTAAGCGCTCAATGTGTGCCGATAAGTGTTGAACATTTCCATTTAGAATTTTGGCTGTGGTAAACAAGCCGTCGCCATAAGCAAGACCACGGTTTTCAATATCGATATAATTTTGTTGTATTCCATTAACCAAGCAAAATTTCATAGAAGGGTCACATAATAGATAAGGAAAATAAACACGCTCTTTGTCATCCATGACATCGCGATATACCGTTCTTCCTGAACATACACGCTCTTTGGCATTGTACACCCATGTAATGTCATGGCACCGCGAAATACCGTCCGTCCTGAACATAAAAGCCTGAGACTTTTGCAAAGATGCTAAGTATTCAGGCTTAATCAATTGATTTCAAGTTTTTTAGTCACTTTAATCTTTATAGGTAGATGTTTGTTCTACACCTTCTTAAAGATCAACGAACCATTCGTTCCACCAAAACCAAATGAATTACACAACACATAATTTAGGTCAATATCACGAGCTGAGCCCCTAATATAATCCAAGTCACAGCCCTCATCTGGGTTGTCTAAATTGATCGTTGGCGGGACAACACCATCTATTAAGGCTTGAATACTAAATATAGCTTCTACAGCACCTGCGGCACCTAATAAGTGTCCTGTCATCGACTTTGTCGACCCCATCAACACATTATATGCATCGGCACCAAAAATTGACTTTACTGCGTTAGTTTCCGCAATATCACCTGCTGGAGTTGATGTTCCATGAGCATTAATATAACCAATTTGATTAGCATTTAACTTGGCATCGTTTAATGCATTTTGCATTGCACGGGCAGCGCCTGCACCATCAGCAGGCGGCGAAGTCATATGATAAGCATCACCACTCATACCAAAGCCAATTAATTCAGCATAAATTTTTGCACCACGTGCTTTGGCATGTTCATACTCTTCAACAACTATAACACCTGCACCATCACCTAAAACAAAGCCATCACGATCTTTATCCCAAGGGCGAGAAGCGGCTTGAGGATTATCATTACGTCTAGATAAAGCACGAGCAGCACCAAAGCCTCCCATACCTAAAGTAGTAGAGGCTTTTTCAGCGCCACCTGCAACCATTACATCAGCATCACCATAAGCAATCATTCGAGCCGCATGACCAATATTATGCACGCCGCTAGTACAAGCCGTAGTAATAGAAATATTAGGACCTTGCAAACCAAACATAATTGACAGATGACCCGAAATCATATTGATGATTGTAGAAGGGACAAAAAATGGTGATAACCTTTTAGGACTGCCTGCTTTAAGCATTTTTTCGTGATTCTGCTCAATCAGACCTAAACCACCAATACCTGAGCCAACAGCTACACCTATGCGAGGTGCATTTTCATCATTAACTTCAATACCTGAGTCTTTAATGGCTTGTACACCCGCAGCAACACCATATTGAATAAAAAGATCCATTTTTTTGGCTTCTTTTCTTTCCATATAATTTTGCGCGTCAAAGTCCTTCACTAAACCAGCAAATTTAGTGGTGTACTCAGAAGTATCAAAATGATCAATATTACTAATACCGCTTTTACCAAGCAGTAAGTTTTCCCAAGTTGTCTCAGGGGTATTGCCTAGTGGGCTAAGCATACCAAGACCGGTAACTACAACACGTCTCATTGTGTCCAACCTCTTAAAAAGTTAATACCATTGGTATAAAAAGGAGATATAAAAAAAGCGGCCACTTAAATGATAAGTATACCGCCCTTTTTCAATTACATATTCAAATTACGTTTTACAACATAATTGATAATTACTACTCAGCAATTACTGATTAGCGTTAACGTAATCGATTGCTGCTTGAACTGTAGTAATTTTTTCAGCTTCTTCGTCAGGAATTTCAGTATCAAATTCTTCTTCTAACGCCATTACTAATTCTACTGTATCTAATGAATCAGCACCTAAGTCATCAACAAATGATGAATTGATTTTCACTTCTGCTTCACTAACACCTAGTTGCTCAATAGTGATTTTTTTTACGCGTTCTTCGATAGTACTCATTTTTTTTCCTTTACTTACTGAAAGTGTAATTTTTCAAATTGCGTGTAGTGTATTCGTCAAAAGCTTACCATGCAAGCCTATAGCTTTATTTTTTT